>Ga0228701_1001251_pt1 | contig 17717 bp, 23 predicted proteins | sample McNCre117_Aug_MG_2_FD_178017 | JGI IMG/M metagenome (GOLD analysis project Ga0228701, IMG submission 178017) | Freshwater microbial communities from McNutts Creek, Athens, Georgia, United States - 11-17_Aug_MG | ecosystem: Environmental > Aquatic > Freshwater > Creek | place: USA: Georgia...
AGGCAAAAAAGCCGCAATAATCCGTCGATTTCTTGCCCCAATAAGTCTTCTTCGTGGGCTTTGGCTTTGGCTTCGTTTGTAAAGATAGAGCCGTCGCAGCACAAAATGGCTTCTATTGTTTTCATGCTTGCGCCCCTTGCTTTAGTTGCCGCGCTTGCGCGTCAAAAAAGCGCCGCCCTTGCGTGATAGTGTCAAAGCATTCCCAAAGAAAACGCCCTTTTTCGTCGCTTCGCGCTTGCACATGGGTGCATCCATCAACAAAAAGCGAAAGCGTAACGCCGCCCGCCTCTTTTGTTTCAATATAGCCGCACGCGAAAGCGTAAGGCGTAAGCCGCCCCGCCTTTGTCCTAAATTTATCCATGTTTCCCCCTTAAACAATCAACAATTGGCCTTTTGCGCCCGCCGCCCTTGCAATGGCTTTAAGCGCGGTTTCCATGCTCCCATGGCCACAGCCGCCGATTCGCGCGGCTTTCTTAAAATCTGGCTTTTCGCCGTGGCCGGTGTATGAGTAGTTAGAGCCAAAAAGAGAAACGCCCGCGCTAGATATGGCGCTTTGCAATGCGGCGCTTTCTTTGTGATAGCCATACCCGCCCGCCGTACCATGCCCCGCGCAATATTCGTCACCATGCACCCACAAAGAGCAATAGACAGTTGAAGCGGTACGGCTTCGCCCCATGTAAAAACGCGCCTCTACAATGGGCGCAAGCTCTTTGCCGCGCTTGCCCACGACGATCATGCGGAGCGTGGTTTCCTTCTCGCCGCTATAGTTGCGCCCGTTTTGATTGTGTAGGCCGTTAAACTTTGCCCGCATAGATAACTTTTCCATGTTGCCCCCTTATTTTGTCAATACGTCAAAATATGCCAAGGCGCACACAGTAAGTGCGCACGTTATCGCGGCTGCGGTCAATAGATCAAGTGCGGTTTTTTTCATTGCGTCACCCCTTCCGCTTTTGCGGCTTCGCGCATTAGCCAAGAAAAATCAGCGGCAGGAAAGTCTGCACAGTCAATCTCACCCAATATGTGATGCGGCGGGTTCACGTCACAAAACAAACCAGCCACAATAAATTGCGGCGCATACTTCACCACAATTTGTGCGCGTGCAATTTCAGCATTGGCAGCCGTGGCGCGTTTGTGTTCAATCCTGCCGGTGCGTTTGTTGACCATTTCAAATTCGTATTGCTTCATTGTGGATAACCCCTTTTTTTAGGCCGCACACCATTGCGCGGTCAATTTATAGGTGCACGAAGTGTGCCAAGTAATTTTGGGGGCAAATTGAAACCCTAAGGTTTAGAAAAGTATACTAGAGTAAAAGTGTTAACGCACCAAAAATGCGCACAATGCACCATAGTTGAACTAGGTCAACAGTTTAGGCACCTAAACGGGGCAAACCAAAAAAGGCAAAAAAATGTGGATAAACTGTGCAAATGGCTACGTTACCAAAACCCACAAAATGCGAGTCACTACGCTGCCAAGGTGAACGGGTGGCGGGTTCCGCATTTTGCGAAGCACATGGGGGCAAACCCAAACAAACCGCACAAAGGCGAGAAAATAACGCGCCATACAAAACCGCAGCATGGGCAGAAATAAGGGCGCACCAACTATCCGCGCACCCATTGTGCCAAGGGTGCATGGTAGACGGGCGCATTGTGCCTGCCGCCCATGTTGACCACGTTATCCCGTGGCGCACTATCGGCCCCCAAGCATTTCGGCGGAATTTGTTTCAATCATTGTGCGCCCCGCATCATTCCACCAAGACGCACGCCGAAGGGCGTGGGGTGTTCATTCATTACACCGACACCGGCCCGATTGAATACACCAAGGCAGACTGGGCGCGATTAACCGCGCAAACCTAACCGCATAACCGCTGCCGCCACCGCCGCGCCCGCCGCGCCCGCACAATTCCCCCTTCTATTTAATACTAATTGTCTCAATTAGGGCAGAATTAACCGCGCCCGCATTTTGATTCGATACTTTTTTGTGTGTAATGATGCGCCAAACGCAAAGCCCAAGACGTAAAAATAATACTTAGGCACACAATTAACACACGCAAACGCGCGAAACGCGCCCAAAATCGCCGCATTAGAAACTAAAACATACACAATCGCCACGGGAGCAGGCGCGGGGTCAATTTCGTAGGGATGGTAAGTCAGAGGGGGGAGTAAGGTATACTGTTAAGCAAGCTAAACGGGGAAATTCCCAATGAAAAAGACGCCGCTCAAAAAAGCACCGAAGAACATCATTCACTACATCCTCAATCCTGACGATTGGGATGCAAAGATGTTCGAGACAAAAATCAGAAGTGAAGTCGAGGCGTCCACTGGAGCCTTGACCGCCAGCGATGAAACCCTTTTGGGGATGCTGGTGATGACGATGGATAGTTTGATTACTGCCGAGAGGACAATCAAGGCGCAAGGCCACATCGAACATTACAATTCCGGCCCTGCCACTTCGCCCTATTACAAGATAAGAGTTGAATCCTTGGACAAGGCCATCAAAATCCTTGCAGAGCTTGGATTGGTTGCCCGTGGCAGACCCAAGAAGACCAACGTACCGACAGAGATAGATGAGTTATTCAACACTGCTTGAGCCTGCGTTCAAGTACGCCACTGCCGTAGTTCGCGGCGACCAGCTTGCGTGTGAAGATGTCAGGATTGCCTGTCAGCGATTCCTTGATATGGTTGAGCGCAAAGATGCGCCGTATGAGTTCGTCCCTGCGAAGGCCGAACACGTACTCAAGTTCGCCAAGTTTTGCCGCCATGTCAAAGGGCCGGATGCTGGAAAGTCAATTGAGCTTGAGGGTTTTCAGGTTCTATTCCTAGCCGCCGTCTATGGGTTCCGTGACAAGAAAGACCATAGTAAACGATGGGTAACGGACGTTATTTTGTTCGTGCCGCGCAAGTCAGGGAAGACTACGTTGGCGTCCATCATTGCTTTGTATGAGTTGCTTTTTGGCGAGGCTGGCCCCGAGGTATTCACCTTGGCGACTAACCGTGAACAGGCGTCCATTTGCTTCGATTCGTCGAAGGCCATTATGGAAAGTATGGTTCCCGAGCTGCAAAGCAGATTCATTCCATTCCGAGGTGAGCTAAAAAAGGCCGGCGACTCAACATCGACCTACCGCGCTCTGTCCCGTGAGAACCGTAAGACGGGTGACGGTAAAAACCCATCCTGCGCCATGATTGACGAGGCGGCTCAGATTACCGAGCGCGGCTCAATCGAAGTGTTGCACTCGGGCATGGCCGCGCGGAAGAATCCTTTGCGGATGTATCTGACGACAGCCAGCTTCACCAAAGAGACAAAGTTCTTTGAGGACTTGAACCACTTTCGCGCGGTGCTGCGCGGGGCTGCGGAGGACTCGTTCCGTTGGTTTGGCTTGCTGTACTCCGTTGACCCGGGCGATGAATGGTCTGACCCTGCCGTATGGGGTAAAGCCAACCCTATGCTTGGCGTGTCCGTGACGACCGAGGCTATTCAGCACATGGCCGACGAAGCCAAGAGCAAGCCTGCATCCCTCAATGAATTCCTTTGTAAGCAGCTCAATATTTATGTCAGCTCGAATGCCGCATGGGTTGACCGCAGATTCTGGGATGAGTCCGTAACCGAGATGCCTGTTGACAAACCAGAGGCAACATTCATTGGATTTGACTTGGCGCATAGCCGAGATTTGAACGCTGTGGTAACGCTTCACCGATATGCCGAGGAAGACCTGTATGCCAAGTTCAAATTCTTCTTGCCCGAGGAATCGATTGAGCTGATTCCGAACCACTACAAGTCAATTTTCAGTCAGGCCGTGGCATCTGGAATCCTTCATTTGACGCCGGGCAACGTAACCGACTTAAACGAAATCGAGTCCTATATTCGTCAGGAGGCGGAAAAATATGAAGTCAAAGAAATTGGCTATGACCCTTACAACGCTGCTGCTCTTGTTGCCAACTTGTTTTCCTATGGCCTTCCAGTCAAGAAGGTTGGACAAGGTATGGCAGTGCTATCCAACCCGTCGAAAACAGCGGAACAGTTGATTCTCAAGCGAGCCATCAAGCATGACGGAAATCCGTTCGTTGGATGGCAATTGGGCAACTGCGAGGTCTATACAGACGTAAACGGCAACGTAAAAGTGAGAAAAAATGAGGCTGACCCATCCGCCAAGGTGGACGGCATTATTGCGATGATTATGGCTTTGCACTGTCATTTGGACAATGTTTTCGTGTCAGATTCCTATGGACTACGATTATTTTGAGTGATAACATCACGGAAACTAGGAGCTGACATGGCTATTCTTGATATTTTCAAACGCAAATCGAACTCTGCCGACGAAAGCAACACGCTTTTTGGTCAAACGGCCCTCGGTAACAATGTCATTTACTCGGGCAGCAATACTCGCCCCACAGTCAACACTCAAATCCTGTATGTAACTACATCCAGCACCAATCAGGCGGGTCGTCCCGTCGATATGAGTCTGTTGACGCGCAACAGCACCGTCATGGCTTGCGTTGGTGCAAAGGCTCGCGCGTTGGCACAGCTTCCAATCAAGGTTATGTCCGAGCAGGAGGATGGTTCGTATCTCGACGCCGTGAAAGACAAATCTGTTGGCGCTCGCGACAAGAACAAGGCCAAGCAAGTTGCCAAGCTGCTGAACAACCCAAACAATTTCCAATCGAAATATGAGTTCTGGTATCAGTGGCTCATGTGGCTCGAATTGTCAGGCGAGGCGTTTACTCTTTGGTGGCGCGAAGATCAAAAGAATCCAACACAGACTCCAATGGAAATGTATGTGCTGGATTCGACGCTGATTGCTGTGACTATCAACCCCGCGCGTTACCCTTCATACCGCCTGTCCACTCCCTCATACGGTTTCAGTAAAGATGAGCCATTGGCGGCACATCAAGTGATGCACGTTAAAGAGGCTGCATGGCAAGGCTCTGCTGGTTTTAACAAAGGCATCTTGGCCGCTGAGTTAGTGACGCTCGACCAAGACATTGACATCTACGCAAACTTCATCATGCTCAATGGCGCAAAGCCAAGCGGTATGTTTATGACCGAGCAAGTGATTCCCGATGCAAAGTACAAAGAAATTGCCTCTCGTTTAAAGGAGGCTTGGTCTTCGATGGTTGGCAGTCAACGCACTGACGAATCAAAGCCCGGCCAAGGTATGTTGCTCGACCAAGGCATGAAGTACGAGAAGATTGAAATTCTTTCTCTGCAAGATGCGCAAGCTGCCGAGTTGAAGATTCAAACCATGAAGCGCATTTGCGGTTTGTTTGGTGTGCCTCCTGCATTGATTGGTATTGCCGACCAGAAGTACAACAACACTCAGACGTTGCTCGACGAGTTCTACAAGTCAACGATGTACCCAACCATCGTGAACGTGCAAGACAAGTTGAAGCAGCAATTGTTCAACGGTTACCCATCGCTCTCAATTCATTTCGACACATCGAACTTTTTGAAGGGTGCGCCTCTTGACCAAATGGAATGGGCTAGAGCTGGCGTTGATGCTGGAGTCTTGACTCCGAACGAAGCTCGCGAATATTTGGGCAAAGCCAGACTTGATGGCGGTGATGAGTTGAAGAAAGATACGAAATCAGAGCCGATTAAAGGGAATAGCCCTCAAGATACTGGTGGCGGCGGTGGAAGCCAAACTAGAAAAATGAATCTCGGCAAATAAATGTCGTTGATTTTTAAGATTATGGTAGCATCGTTGGTAGCTAATCGACCAACTGTGCCGCCTCCACCTCGTCGTGGTAGGCCGCCAAAAATAATACATGACATTGACCAAACTAAAGTCGATGAGGTAATCCACGATGCAAAACTTGATGATGGTGTGCGAGGCCAAGCTGGTACTCGAAAAAGCAAACGACGCAGAGCCAACGGGCAAAATTGAAGCCGTCGTTACAACTTGGGGGCCGCGCGAAGGCGCAGATGGTCGCAAGTTCAATTACCAACCAGAGGCATTCATGCAATGGGCGGAAGATTTCAGCAAGTCTGGTCGTCCTCTCCCAATGTTTGTGAACCATGATGCTGACGCAATCCCTGTTGGTGAATGGACATCATTCGAGTTCGACGACAAAGGCATGACTGCAAATGGTCGCCTGTATGTCAACACCACTCAAGGCTCCGACCTGTATCAAGTGATGAGCGAGTCGCCAAATATGTTTGGTGGCGTGTCTGTCGGTGCTTACGCCGAAGAATATCAGTGGACAAAAGAAGACGGCACACCAATGACCGTTGGTTCTGATGACCCATACGAAGATGGATACTTCCAAATCACCAAAGGTGGTCTGCGTGAAGTGTCTGTTGTGATGTACCCCAACAACCCAATGGCAGAAGTGCAAAAGCTGGAGTTCTTCCGAGCTGATGGCACTGCCGATTTAAAGATTTTGGAGCAAGCCCTTCGTGAAGTCGGTCTATCCAAGAAAGATGCGGTCGCTGCCGCATCTACGTTCAAAAAAGTGATTGAGCAGCGTGATGTTTCTCAAAAGCCTATTGAAGATGCGACGAATCAGAGCGATTCTGGTGCGGAAGCGACCAACGCAGCAATTCTCGCCGCTCTTGAGCAACGCGAATTGCTAAAACTCCTCGACAAACGCCTGAAAGGTTAATCATGTCAAAAGAAATCATCGAAAAGTTAGATGCTATCGAAGCTAAACAAGCTCAGAGCATCGAGGCTGTTGAAGCCAAAATCCCCGCTGCCGTTGAAGCTGTTAAAGCCGAAATGAGCGAAATGGTTGCCGCATTGGAAGCCAAAGTTGCTGCCATCCCCGCTGCCGCCGTCCACAAAGAAAAAGCCAAGTCAGTTCGCGCTGATGTGAACCGTTCTGTGAAAGAACAGCTCAAGGCTATCGCCGAAGGCAAAAACTCCTTCGAGAAGCAACTGCAAGTGTTTGCGGATGAGTCTCAAATGGAAGCGTACATGGCCGAAGCATCTGCTTTGACAGGCGGCGGTAATGGTCAAGGTGGTCGCACCGCTTATGACCCTGTGTTCGTCGCTCTGCGTTTGGCAAACCCAATGCGCGGCGTGTCTCGCACTGTGGCTACTGATGGCTCTAGCTATCAATTCCGCGTGAAGACTGGCAACGCTGGTGCTGCATGGGGCTACGCAATCCAAAACAACGGCGCAGCTACAACTGAAAATACTTCAATCTGGCAATTGGTTTTGCAAGACTTGAACGTGCAATTCCCAATCCGTACTGCCGCTCTCGACGACATCGACGGTTTGGAAGCGAACGTGGTTGACGATATGTTGGCTGAGTTCGCTCAAGCCGAAGCTCTGTCAATGATTCAAAACAACGACCAAGGCGCTACCAGCTTGCCATACGGCGGCTCTAACGGCTTGCGCGGTTTGAACCAATACGCTGGTGCTAATGCAACTTACACTGGTGGCACAACTTCTGTCGCAGCCTTCGGTACAAGTGGCACTGGTTCCACAAGCGGCTTGCACAGCTTGGCTACTTATGACCAGTTGACCACCAACGGCAACACTGTGGGTGCTGCAAACATCACCTACAAAGACGTGGTGAACTTCATCTACGCCTTGCCACAACAATACTGGACTGAGAGCGCTAAGTTCATCATCAGCCCTGTTTTGTTGGCTCAAATCCGTGGCTTGACAGACGACAATGGTACTCCTGTGTTCGAGCGTATGTCTCCTCTGGAAACCAACGGTATTGTTGGCCGCTTGTTGGGCTTCGACGTGGTTGTGAACAAGTATTTGGACACTCCATCTCAAACCACAACTGGCACTGCTGGCACAACTAGCCTGTACCCAATGTACTTCGGTGACTGGTCACGCGGCCACACGATCGTTGACCGTTTGAACATGGTTATGCGCCGTTACGACCAGACAGCTCCCGGCTACATCACCTTCTTCGGTGAGAAGCGTTTGGCTACCTCTGTGCGCGACCCTAACGCAATCGTGCGTTACCGTTCGACTGGCACTGCAACCTGATAGTTGCCTTGGATGGGGGCTTCGGCTCCCATCTTTTTAACTCTCATTGGAATAACTATGACTATCACCGAAAAAATCCTGAACGGCATCAAGCAAGCCATCCACGAAGGTACGAAAGTTACCATTGACCTGAAAGAAGCCTCTGGAATCACTGGTTCTGGTTCGGGTGTTGGTGGTAATGTCGTGTTTGACGATGCGTTCGCTGCATTACGTCAAGCAAATCCTTTGCGTCAAGGCTCTCGCCAAATCACTGTGGCTGGTTCTGATGCTCAATTCGTTGCCAAGACTGGTAACGCTGCAAACTCTACTAACCCTTGGGGTTACACATTCACTCCTGACAGCGGTTCGCCCGATGTCAACACGTCAATTTGGCAATTGCCAGTTCGCGTCTTGGTTGCTCAATTGCCAATCCGTACAGCCGTTCTGTCGGACGTGAACGCTCTTGAGTCTTCGATTGTTGCTGACTTGGCGCTTGAATTCGCTCAGTTGGAAGGTCAGTCGATGGTCTTGAACAATGACCAAGCTGGCTCGACAACAACCTCTACTGGCGCGACAAATGGCTTGCGCGGTCTGGACTCTTATGTGTCCGCTGCTGCTAGTGCTTTCGGTTCGTCCGGCACAGCCATCACCAACGGTCGTCATTCAATTGCCACCATTTCTTTGGGTGGCAATCCAGTGACCTACAACAAGATTGTGGACATGGCTTCGACACTGCCTGCGCAGTATTGGGCATTGCCTACAACTGCATGGCACATTCACCCCGACATGATTCTCATGTTGCGTGAATTGAAGGATACACAAGGTCTGCCATTGTTCTTGGAAGTTGGCGACTCTGATGGTGCTGCTGTTGGTCGCATCTTCGGTTTCCCTGTGGTTCCAAACCCATTCCTCTCTGCTGCATTCCCAATCTATCTCGCCAACTGGTCTAACTTCTTGACCATCGGTGATTCGGAGCAAATGAATGTTCAGATGTTTGAACAAACAGCTCCCGGCTATATCACCATGTACGCTGAAAAGCGCATCGTCAGCTCAGTTCGCTCGCCTTTCGCTGGCGTCCGCATGAGTGCAGCCTAAGAGGTAAATAATGTCCGCTGATTCACAACTCGGCTACTTGAATTACGGTGCGCCAACGCGCAATCCGTTCAATTACGCAAAGACAGAGCAAATCGGTCGTGACATTGCTACCGCTTGGCTGACTTTGGAAGAAATCACCAATCAATTGAATTTGTTTGGTGATACAAGTCAAAACACATACCTATCGGGTCTTGAGCTTGCTGTTCGCATGGCAATCGAAGACTTCTTGGGTATGTCGATTTTTGCCACTTCATATCGCGTTTGGTACAACTCTGCAAGCCTGTATGGAACTCCATTGGCTTTGGATTTGCCAGAAGTCAGCCAGAATACAGACCCTCTGTTGTCTGGTGTTACTGTGAACGCCGTGAGGTATTGGGATGACAACAATCCTCCCGTGCTTCATACATTGGCCTCAGATCAGTATTACTATGATGCGTCTGGAAATAAAGTTGTCGTCAGGACGCTTCCAACAGACCTGAATAGTTCGATGACCTCGCCTGTGATTTGCGAGTACACGACAGCGGCAAGCCCCTTGGCTGCTTACCCTGTAATCAAACAGGCTGGCTTGCTGTTGTTGACTCACCTCTACAACAATCGTAGTGATACGACCAGCTCAATTCAGCACAATATCCCTTGGGGTGTTCAAGTGCTGTTGCGCCCATACAAACCATTGGTGATGTAAATGGCAATTGCACGTTTCGAGAACATTGCAGTCAACAATCTTACTTTCTCTGAGAGTGAGTTTGGCGAGGGCGTGACGATTCAGACTAAATGGTTTGATACTCGTGCGCGCGTGACGGATGTAGCGAACAGCTTGCGAATTTCCGACAAGTACCGCATATATCAAGATTTGACTCAGTTCACTCTGAACTACACGCCGAACATAAAAAGCATTGTTGATGCTCAAAACTTGTTCTCAATCACTTGGCGTGGTCAAGATTGGCGTATCACGGATGTGCGAGAGGCAAATGACCGCATGACTGTGTTGCTGATGTGCTATCGTAATGAACCATCGACCTCAGTATGACAACGCAGCTCAATCCAGTTCTATACGGTAAGGCAATCCAGTATCAACTGGCGAACATTGTTACGCCTGTGCCTGTGTATGCTTCGTTCAACCGTAATTTTGCAACTCAGCCAAAGTTTCTGACTTGGCAGCTTCGCAATGTTCATCAACCTGTCTATACAGGGCAGAATCAAAACAACAAAGGCATTGATAGGCCTGTCTTCCAAATATCAATTTTCACAACTTCGATTGAAGATGGTTTCACAATTTCCAATCAGGTTTTACAATCGCTTCATGGTTACAGTGGTCAATTCGGTAGCCCAACGGAAGGCTTTTGGATTTCAAAGGCTGACGTTTTTTGGTTGTATAACAGTTATGACGATACAACGAAGATGGCTCAAATCTTCCTTGATTGCACAATTGATATACCTGCCTGACAAGACAAGATTCATTCAACCCCTTTAAGGAATCAAAATGGCTTTACCAAACAAAGTTTTACCCGGTTTTAGTGCGGCAATGTATGCACAACCCGGCACTACACCAACCCCACTTACAACTGCCCAACTTTCTTTGGTTGCCAGCACTGCTGCTATTGCTGTTTCTGGTAATTTGATGCCAGTTGAGGCTATTCCAGCTTTCGGCCAAGATGATGCTGTTGCATCATTCCCTGTGGCAGGTTCTCGTCAGTCGGACAAAATACCAACTCAGTCTGCTCCAACTAGCATGACTATCACTGCTGCTTGGAATCCTAGCGATGCAACTTTGTTGTTGATTCGCGGTGACGCCTACAGCGGTACTGTTGACCGCACTTTCGTGATTTCTGCCACTGATGGCTCGAACATCATTTATTACGCTTTCAACGGTCGCGTGAGCCAATTCCAAATTGACGCTCAACCCGGCGCGGAAGCCAAATGCACCTTTACTTTTCACCCTCGTGGTAACCAGTATGGTTGGTCTAACAACGCATAAGGACAAATCATGGCACTCCCATCAAAAGTCTTACCCGGTTTTAGCGCATCAATGTGGATGCAGACAACGGCAACTCCAACGCCTTTGTCTGTGGCCAACCTGTCTGTGTGGACAGCTCAAGTGGCGACCATCGTTGGTACATCTGCTGGCGGTACTGGTGCTTCTGGCACTCAATTGAACGTAGAGGCAGTTCCAGCCTTCGGTCAAGATGATGCAGTGGCTTCTTTCGCTGTTGCTGGTTCTCGTCAATCGGACAAGATTCCAACTCAATCGGCTCCAACTAGCATGACTATTACTGCTGCTTGGAATCCATCTGATGCTGGCCTCTTGCTGATTCGCGGCGACTCACAGAACGGCACAATTGACCGCACATTCGTGGTTGCTGCTTATGACGGCACGAACACCGTTGCATACGCCTTCAACGGTCGCGTGAGCCAATTCCAGATTGATGCCCACCCCGGCGCGGAAGCTAAATGCACATTTACCGTTCATCCTCGTGGTAACCAGTACGGCTGGTCAAATACATGATGAGCGAACAATTGCAAACGGCAGTGGAGACATTGGCCTCCACTTTCCAGTCACTCGATTTGGTTGCTCGGGCTTTGCCTGTAAGCCCAAAGGAAGTGGCGGAAGCGTTGGCAGCTTGCGAAGACAAGGACACATCGGAATATGTGGCCTTGGTCGCTCTGTCAAAATACAACCCTTACACACCATCTGTCAAGGTAACCGAGAAATAAGAAATGTCCGAAGACAAAACAATAAAAAACACGAATGACCTCCTTGGTTTTTTGAGTGAAAAATTAGAAGGTCGCAAAAATACAAGCGACATTCTTGGATTCTTGGCGGAGCAAGCGGCAGACCGTAAGGACTGGTTTGGGTTTACCCAACAACGTATTACGGCTGTCTCTTTGGCGCATAAAATCGCAGAGAATCACGCAGATAAGTTAACTCCTAAGCAAGTCGTGGAATACGCGATTGAGCTGAATGAGGTTATCTATCACAACATCATCAAAACACGATAAGGAAAATATATGAGCAAGTTTGCGTCAGCATTTGGCGAGAAGTACGATTCCGCCCTAAACCAGATTCGCACCAAGTCATTCACGATTGGTGGCTATCAATTCAATGTGCGCGTCCCCTTGACTGCGGAAGCCACAGCGCTCCAAGAGCGCATCACTCAAATCGACAAAGAGAAGCTCCAAGCTAAGTTCGAGGAGATGACAAAAGAGATTCGTCAGTCTCCTATCGATGGCATTGAAATCACAGAAGATGATGTGATTATTGACGGAAAATCAACCCGTGAATTAGCAAATGCTGTTCTAATGATGGAACAGCGAGTGGTCGAATACATCCGTTTGTTGGTTCCGGTCAATGGTTCGCTTGACGACATCACATATCCTGAGATTGAGGCGGAATGGCCTCTCTCGGTTCAGATGGAAATCGTGGAGCGAATCAGCGAAGCCATCCAGCCCGGGTACAAGGATTCTCGAAAAAACTCGTAAGGGATAACCGTCAGCAAGCCCGAGCATACGTTTGGGCGCATGGTGGTTGTCCCGACAACATACCGGCCGATGAGATGCGAAATATCGAAATCATGTTTAGTGACGGAGCAATCGGGAACAAGGGCATTTTGCTTGCCCTTAGTACGCTGACTACGGGGAACCTGAACTCCAAACTAAAGCAAGGCGTAAAAGCCTTCACGATTAAAGATGTCCTTCCCTCGGCGCATGAATACATCATCCCCCCTCTGAGTGATGAGGAGCAAAAAGCTCAAACGAATCGAAGTCTATTGTCAATGATGGCTATGGCTCCGAATGCTCCTGAATCTTTCCGTGAAAGAGTTGCAAATGGCGCTAATCTTTAAAACCGAAGGATTCGAGTCTTTAAATGAGCAATTAGTTGCACTGTCCAGAGACATTCGTTCCAATTCAGAGTTCAATCGATTTCGTAGAGTAATGACGAAATCGGTTGAGGCAGCTCTTGAGCCTGTTTATAGGGACGTTCAATCCGAAGCGCCTTATGACGAAAAAAATATTGGCCCAATTCACTTGCGTGATACAGTTCGCGTAAATGTAAGAATGCCAACAGCCAAAGATAAATCATCGCATTATGTCAATGAGTCTGATGCGATTATTGGTGTTGTTTCTGTAAAGAAAAGCGCCGTGTCTTTGTCTCAAGAATTTGGCAACTCCAGAACTCCAGCTCATCCTTTCTTGCGTAAATCACTAGAAAGAAATGTTGACAAATCTATTGGCATATTAAAATCTGAGCTGTCAGTTCGTATTCCTGAATACGTAAAAAGTTTGTCAAAGAGAAAGATTTAAGATATGGCATCCCAAAATATTGCGCGACTTGGAGTTGTTCTAGGTCTTGATTCTGGAGAATTGGTGACTGAGCTTGAGGCGGCTCAGAAACAATTTAAGAAGTTCTCAAATGATGTTAAGCGCGATACCAATGATGCCGCCAAAGAAATTTTGGCTTTGGAAATGGCTACAAAGCGATATGGTCAAGTATTGACCCGCGAGCAAGAGCTTCAACTTCAATTCGATACAGGCCGTTTCAAGTATGCTACCGAGACAACTAAAAAAGCTCTGCTTGAGAAAGCTAAAGCATACGATGCTGTTGCGGCATCAGCGGCTAAAGCAAACAAAGCTCAAGGTGGCTTAACGCCATTCCAGCAGCAGGCAATCATGTATCAAACAACTGATACGATTACCAGTTTGTTAGGAGGTCAAAATCCATTGATGGTTCTGATGCAACAGGGCGGTCAATTGAAAGATCAATTTGGTGGTCTTGGCCCAATGTTTAAAGGTCTTGCCGCCTCGATCACTCCTGTTGGTGTTGCTGTTACTGCCTTTGGGGGTTCTATCCTTGGTCTTGGTTATGCAATGTATCAAGGAAGCGAAGAATCCAAGAAATTCAATAATTCATTGAAATTAACTGGCGGCTATCTGAACATGACAGAAAGTCAATTCACGGCCTTATCTCAAACCATTGCATCCAAGTATCACACTTCTCTTGGCGATACTCGTGAAGCGATGCAGGCTGTTGTATCTTCTGGGAAATTCACGACTCAAACATTTACGTCTGTTTCGGAGGCAATCGCAAGGGTATCAAAACTTTCTGGTGAATCTGCTGCGACTGTTGCTCAAAATTTGATTCCATCATTGGATGGAAGTGCATCCTCCGCTGCAAGGTTGAATAGTCAATATCATTTCTTGACTTTTGAGCAATATAAACACATTGAAGCTCTTGAGAAACAAGGAAAAAAACAAGATGCAATTAAAGCGACCGCTGATGCTTTGAACGTAAGTCTTAACAAGCAAAGCCAAGAGCTTGGCAGTCTTGAGAAGATGTGGAATGCCGTAACAGAAGGTGTCAACGGATTTTGGCAAAGCCTCAAGAATATTGGTAAGACAGACTTGGATAAGCAAATTGCTGCTGCTTATAGTTCTCTTGACATTGCATTGCGTAAAGCTGAAAACGTAAATGCTTCCGACGAAGAAAAGGCTGCTGTTGAAAGAGCAAGAGCAAAATATCAGGGTCTTGTTTTGCAGCGTGGCCAAAAGATGGCTGCTGATTATGGCGAATCTGTTTCTGCTGCTGAAAATGAAGCAAAGATTGAGTTTGATAAGAAGTATGCAAGTCAATTGATTGATCTTTCTGCTCAAACAGAAGAATTGAAAATCAAGGCTCGTTATGAAAAGTTGATGACTGGTGCAGATAAGATTAAACAACTTGAGCTTCAAAAAGAAATGGAAACGGAGCTTGCCAAGATTGAGCTTCGAAAAAAGATTGCAGCCAATCCGCAACTCGCTGGTCAATTAACAAAAAATGCAGAAGCGAAAGCGCTGTATGAAACAACAAAACTTGCTCGCGAACAGCGTGATATTTCTCGCGATGAAATAGAGAACTATCGCAAAAAGGCTGTTGCTGAGCAAGATTCAATCGACAAAGAAAAAGAACGCCTCGATGTTTATAAGCAGAACCTTTTGGCTTCCGATTCTGAGCTGCAAATTGCATTGTCTCGTTTAAAAACAGAGCAAGAAATTGCTGAAATCATGCGAAATAAGAAGCTAGAAGCTGACCCTGCTGGTCGTGATGCTGAAGTTGAACGATTAAGGCAAATTCAGAAATCTCGTGAGGCTGTCATTGACCAAGCGGCAGATTTGAAAAAGCTGCAAGACATGAATCAATCTGTGTTTAACAATATGGGAAATGCCATTGATAACTTTGTCAAGAATGGCAAATTGTCATTTAAGGATTTAACCCGCAGCATCATCCAAGACCTCATTTCTATTGCGATGAAGGCTCAGATGATGGCTATGTTCAAGGGGTTCAATTTCTTTGGAGGCGGCTGGCAAAGCAATGCAGCCAAAGGTGTGGATGTTGGTGGCTATACATCGTCTTTGGCTGGTTTTGCTGATGGAGGAAGCCCTCCAGTTGGAGTTCCTTCTATTGTTGGAGAGCGTGGCCCTGAATTGTTCATTCCTAACTCTGCTGGAACGATCATTCCAAATGGAGTTTTCAACCAAATGCTTGGCGGCGGAGGTCAGACGGTGAACTATAACGGGCCATACATTGCCAACATGAGTGCAATTGATACTCAATCTAGCATTCAATTCTTGAGCAAGAATAAACAAGCTGTATGGGCTGCAAACCAAAGCGCTCAGCGAGCATTACCAGTGAGTCGATAACATGAGCTTGCAAACCATTCTTTCCATTGCTGAGTCAGTTGGAATTAACGACCATCGTTTTGTTGGCCAGACGTTAAGCCGCAACCAAAAACTGTACACCTCAGAGGTGTTAACGGTGGTTCCGTTCGAGTTCGATTTAAAACCCAACGACTATTTGCTCTACAGCAAGAGCCGTGGCATCTTGAACGCTCTGCGAATCCCCGATAAAGCTCTTGAACAGTACCTTAACTTCGGTTCGACCGGATGGCTCAACTACATCGCCTATCAAGGCGACATGACCAGCGCTCAGATTTCAGCTTGTCAGTGGCAGGTGGCTAGTGCAAATAAAACGCTGGTGCTTGGCTCATTGCCTGCAATATCTTCTGCTGCATACATCGTTAAAGCTGGTGATTTTTGTCAAGTTGGACGTTACACGTATATCGCTACGGCTGATGTACAACGCGGTATAGGCTCTACTGTAAGCATTCCTGTCCATCGTAGTTTGCTTGTTGCCTTGACGAGTGTGGTTAATGCCGTCATTGGTCAATATGGAACAACACAAAGTATGGGTGGAAATTTGTACACTGGTATTACTTTCCCTGTTGTGTTGCGAGACTATCCAACATATACATTTGTGCCGATTACTAATGATTCGTTCATCAGATGGTCTGGAACATTCAAAGCTCTCGAAAACGTCTTATAAGGAAACACGATGTCAGTACCTAATAGCTTCGCTTCGGCGGCCAGCCCTATTCCTCTGGCAAATCTGGATGCCAACTTTGCCTACTATGATGCCGCATTTCAATTGGCTAGTGGTTACATGGCTGTTAACTACACATTCCGCTTAGAAGACCCTACGGACAATTCAAAAGTTGCTGAATTTGTAATTAGCGGTATCACAACTGCTACGACTCGGCAATTTACATTGCCCAACATTAGTGGCGCATTAGCCACACTAGGTGCGCTGACGCAAACCTTTGCTGGTACGACAACCTTTTCCGCCGCCTCGGTTACTGTTGGCTCATCTACTGCCGCATCAACTTATAACCTTGGTTCAGGCGCAACTACTGCTGCCACTACTAAGACAATCAACATTGGTACTGCTGGTGTTTCTACTTCTATCACAAACATCAACATTGGTTCCGCCGTTGCTGGAGCAACTGGCAAAACCACGGTTAACAGCGAATGGACAGAAGTGAATGCTTTTGCTGCGCAGCCACCAGTCACTGTTAACGCTGCCACATATACGGTTTCATCGACAGACTACTCCCTGATTTTTACCACCACGGCTCCTACCGTAACTCTGCCCGCAGCGGCCTCGTTTACAGGTCGTATTTTGATGGTTAAGAATGTGACGGCAACTGCGGTTATTTCGGCTTCCGCTAACGTCGTGCCACTAGGCTCTACAACTGCGGGCACTGCAATTCTTGCGGCCACTGCCGGTAAATTTGCGATGCTTCAATCGGATGGCACAAACTGGGTCACGATGATGGCCAATTAAAAATGAATAACATAATTTTTAGCCAATCCACTACCGACTGGGATGACCTGTACGGGTCTATCTCATCGTGGACAAATGCTTCTTCCGCTGTTATTCCTTGGGTATCTTCTGATGCCACAAACAGTATGCGCTATGCGGATTTCATTCGCATAACAATGCCAACTGCTACATATCGATTTACGACTGCACCAGCAGACATGACAATCACGGCGGTGGATTCGCAACCATTCAGCGCAGTCGGAACGCTCATCAAGGTCGGAGATGCGCAACGCGATATTAAATCAACATCCAACGAGACAACCATCACACTCACTGGTATTGATACTGCCATGCTAGGTTGGGTGTTGGGAAATAACGTCAAAGGCGCAAAAGTCGAAATGTGGCACGGCTTCTTTGATACCGATAATGTTTTGCTTACATCCGGGGGGACTGGCGGCCTGTATCAGTTCTTTACGGGCATCATCAATTCGTTCTCCATCAGTGAACAATGGATGGAAGAAATCCGCTCTTACGTTGGCACTATTACAGTATCTGCTGCGTCTATCCAGC
>Ga0228701_1001255_pt1 | contig 17699 bp, 19 predicted proteins | sample McNCre117_Aug_MG_2_FD_178017 | JGI IMG/M metagenome (GOLD analysis project Ga0228701, IMG submission 178017) | Freshwater microbial communities from McNutts Creek, Athens, Georgia, United States - 11-17_Aug_MG | ecosystem: Environmental > Aquatic > Freshwater > Creek | place: USA: Georgia...
TCCCATTTACTTCTCGATTACAGCGAGGATGTCGCGAGCTGAAAGAACGAGTAGATCTTCTCCACCGTGCTTGATTTCAGTTCCGCCGTACTTGCTGTAAAGAACTACATCGCCAACCTTGACATCCATTGGAACGCGTACGCCATCATCAAAGCGACCTGGGCCTACTGCGATAACAGTGCCTTCCTGTGGCTTCTCTTTTGCTGTATCTGGGATTACAAGACCTGATGCTGTTGTTGTTTCAGCCTCGTTGGTCTTGATAACAATGCGATCTTCTAGTGGCTTTACTGCCATGGTCTGACTCCTTCTAGGTTTTACCTTTTGGTTTCCTCGTGCGGCTCGAATTAGCAGACTCGGGCCGTGAGTGCTAACGCAAACTCTAGGCGGGCTATTCCCGCACGGCAAATTGGATTTAGAGGCTTACCATCGTCACTGACAGGCTGGAATCAGCGTCAAAGGCCACTGGGCTGGGGCTGCGGCCTGCTGAAACCATCAGAGAGCCAAGGGCGGCAACCATCGCTCCGTTGTCGGTGCAAAGCCCTGGGCTCGGGATCCTCAGCTGAACGCCAGCCTTGTCGCACCGTTCTTGCGCCACTTCACGTAGCCGTGAATTAGCAGCCACTCCACCGGCAATAACCAGCGAATCAATTCCAGATTGCTTGCATGCTGCCAACGCCTTTAACAAAAGTACATCCACGATCGCCTCTTGGAATGAGGCTGCAACATCTCTCTTTAAATAATCAGGTGTTGCCTCTAGATATCTGGCAACCGCAGTTTTTAAACCAGAGAAGGAAAAATCAAAGGGGCGAGTCTGCCAGTCGTTGGATGTTGTTAGGCCGCGAGGAAAATCGATGGCTGATGGATTTCCCTCTTTAGCTAAGGAGTCGATTGCAGGTCCACCAGGAAAACCTAACTTCATTACACGTGCGATCTTGTCAAAAGCCTCCCCTGCTGCATCATCCATAGTTTCGCCAAGTTTTGAAATTGAACCGGTGATGTCATCAACCTGCAGAAGTGAAGAGTGGCCGCCGCTAACTAGTAATGCAATCGTTGGTTCAAGTGGGTTTGCATGAGTTAACGAATCAACACTTACATGTGCTGCTAAATGATTAACAGCGTAAATCGGTTTGTTCAATCCAAGTGCAAGACCGGCTGCCGATCCAACACCAACAAGTAATGCACCAACTAATCCCGGACCGCCGGTTACTGCAACTGCATCGATATCTTTCAAAGAAATCTTGGAATCTTTTAATGCTTGGTGCAATGTAGGAATCATCGCTTCAAGATGTGCGCGACTTGCAATTTCAGGTACAACTCCCCCAAATCGTGCATGCTCTTCAACACTTGATGCAATCACATTTGCAAGCAAAGTACGACCACGCACAATTCCAACTGCGGTCTCATCGCATGATGTTTCAATTCCCAGAACAATTGGCTCGCTCATGTGAGCTCCAATCGCATTACTTGCGCATCAACACTTGGTCCAAAATAATCTTTGCGAATATTGAGCTTTGAGTACCCCAGCGACTCATACAAGCCGATAGCTTCAGCGTTATCCAGCTTCACTTCCAGCATCATGGCCGTCGATCCCTGCACCTTTGCCCATTCGGTAATGAACCCCATAAGCGCTTTAGCGATGCCCTTGCCCCGATGCTCTGGCACCACTCCAACCGTCAAAATGTCAGCTTCTGCTGCGCCCGGAGCAAATACCCCCGCATAGCCAACAATGCTTTGTTGCTCATCAATCGCCACCACAAAGCGTCTGGTTGGACTTGAAAACTCTTCTCTGTATTGAGATGCAGACCATGGTGAGTAAGGAAATAACTCTTTATCTAATGAAACAAAGACGGGAAGATCAAAAGCATTTGCTTCGCGATAGGTAATCATGATCGATCCGCCGTAGCTACCGCATCAGGTCTGCGCAAATAAATAGGTTCTGAAATATCACCAGTGAGCTGGACTAGAGCTTTCATGTCTGGAAATAGATCTGCATAAATGGTCGCACCTGAAACATCTGCAGGGAAGTTAACGGCAGGTTCTGAAACTCTCTTTCCAGCGGTGTATCTGGCCCAATAAACCTCTTTGCGGCGTGCATCAACTGTAATAATAAAATCTTGATCACTTACTTGAGCCGCAATTGCATCAAGCGAGCAGACTCCTCGCACAGGAATTTCGCGTGCAAGTGCAAATGTGTGTGCAAAGGCGATACCAACTCGTAAACCAGTAAATGGTCCTGGACCCATTCCCACTACTACCTCATCGACAGGTGAAACCGCCAATGCTTCTTGAACTAGTTGTGGCAGTGAAGGTCCGTGCGCTGTCGCTCCATCGCGATGTCCGTTATACAAAACTTCATCGCCGTCAATGATTGCAACACATGTTCGTGATGTCGAAGTGTCAATTGCTAAAACTTTGCTCATAGCGAGAAACCTGCCCAACGCGGACCAACTGGAGTTATCTCGACTTTTCGTTGCTCCTCAGTGCGATCAATGGAGATCTCTAATCGATCCTCGCTTAATCGTGCAGATTCAGCACCACCCCATTCAATAAAGGTGATTGAAGATGCAATATCTAAATCCAAATCATCTAGATAAAGATTGGGATTTTCAGAATCAATCAATCGATATGCATCAACATGGATAAATGGCACCGCAGCTTTATGGACTCGAGAGATTACAAAGGTTGGTGAGGTAATGCCTGAAATACCAAGTCCTGCTCCAACGCCTTGAGCCAATACTGTTTTACCTGCCCCTAGAGGGCCATTTACCAAAACAAGATCCCCCGCACGCAAATGTGCTGATATCTGCAGGCCAAGTTGATACATCTCTTCGGCGGTTGCGATTGTGATCACGAGGTAAGCCTAAGGCACCAACCCTTTGAACCAATCCAATGAATCAGGGTTGGCCAATGCATCCCGATTTCTGACCTCACGCCCATTGATTACATCGGTGACAGCAAGTTCAACTAACTTGTTTGATTTAGTGCGCGGTAATTCTGGAGCTACAACAATCAAATCTGGAACGTGACGTGGAGAAGCTTGTGTACGTAAGGCGGTCTTGATTTCCTTTTCAACAGTTTCATTGAACTCCTGGCCAGCCTTCACGACTACGAACAAAATAACTCGAGTGTCATCTTCCCAATCTTGTGAAACCGCCATCGCCTCTTGAACCTGTGGGAAGGTTTCAACAACTCGATAAATTTCGGCGGTTCCAATTCTCACGCCCTTTGAATTCAGTGTTGCATCACTTCGACCATACAAGGTAAATCCACCAGTTGCAGATTTAGATGCAAAATCACCATGAGTCCAGACTCCAGGGAATCCTTCAAAGTAAGCGGCTAAATACTTTTCATTATTGGTGTCATTCCAAAAGCCGAGTGGCTTAGATGGAAAAGGTACGGTGCAGACAAGTTCACCCTTTTCATCAATTGCTGCACTATTACCTTGTGAATCAAAGACATCGGTTGCCATACCTAAGCACGGTCCCTGAAGTTCGCCACGGTAAACAGGTTGAGTAGGAACTCCGGCTAGGAAACAACCACAGATATCTGTGCCTCCTGACATTGATGCAAGATGCACATCAGCTTTAATTGATGAGTACACATAGTCAAAGCTTTCAGGTGAAAGTACAGATCCTGTTGAGCCAATAGTTTTAACACTAGATAAGTCATGTGTTGAAACTGGCACCAAACCCTCTTTGTGTGCTGAATCAATAAACTTTGCAGATACTCCAAAGAAATCTAATTTTTCATTCTGTGCCAGATCAAATAAACGTGTTGGTGTAGGTGCCATAGGGGCACCATCAAACAAAACAATTGTTGCCCCTCTACCTAATGCCATAGTCAGCCAGTTCCACATCATCCAGCCACAGGTTGTAAAGAAAAAGACTCTATTTGATTGACTTATGTTGAATTGATACAGCATCTCCGCCTGCGCCTTTAACATCACGCCAGCACCACTATGGGTAATGCACTTTGGCTTTCCAGTTGTGCCTGAGGAGAAAAGGACAAAGCCTGGATGATTAAAAGGTAATTGGGCAAAATCGGCTGAAGTGCCAATGAATGGCCTAATCCAATCTTCAAACTCACTTACTCGAATAGTCTTTTTTAACGTTGGAAGAAGTTGTTGGATTTGTTGTGCTTTCTCAGAACAATCAAAAAACTTGCCATTGTATTGATATCCATCTGCTGCCAGAAAAATCTTTGGCTCAACCTGACCAAATCGATCCTCCACTGCGTGAGGAGCAAAATCCGGAGAAGCGGTTGAAACAACCGCGCCTATGCTCAATGCACCTAGCGCATAAATAATCGTCTCAGTGACATTTGGAACCCAAGCAACCACACGATCCCCGACAACAACTCCTTCTGCCCGCATAGCAGCGGCGGTTGCTGCGACCTTTGTGCGAAGCTCAGCCCAAGTTATTTCAGATCTCGATCCCTCTTCAAGAATTGAAATTATTGCAATCTCAGAATCAGATCCTTTTGCCAAAAGGTTTTCAGCAACATTCAAGCGAGCCTCATCAAAAAAAGTGCTTGAAATAAAATCCTTGCCGGGTGTATAAAAAACAGAGCCTTTGCTTCCAACTACTTCTAAATCATCCCAGGCTTTAGACCAGAATTCGCCTGGGTTATGAATGCTCCATGAATGCAACGCGCTATAACTCTTAAATCCCTTTTCGGCTTGTAGCTTTTCAATAGCCGAGCGCCCAGTTAATTGAGGCTCCCAGAGTTTTTGGTTCATGAGGATTTGTTGGTGAGTGCTTTCAAGCGAAGTCGATAGTAAGCACCTGACAGTCCACCTGGTGAGAACATCACGATTAGAATGAAAATGAGGCCTAGCAATAGCGCAGGTTCAGCGATAGGGCCGCCAATCCACTTAGGAATAGATTTAAAGGATTCTTGTTGAGTTAAATCCTGCATTCGTGTGGAGGCAAAAGAGTAAAAGATTCCTCCTAAAACTGCGCCCCAACGTGTTACAGCTCCACCAATAACTACCATCAAAAGAAGTGCGATGGTGACGCCAGATTCAGCAAATCTCGGTGCAGCACTTCCAGCTGCGATAAGCATGACAAAACCCAACATTGCTGCAAGGGCTGCGCTAATTACAAAGGCCAAGAGTTTGAAGTGTTGAGTATTTAAACCTAAAACCTGAACTCGCTGTTCATTATCGCGAAGGGCAGAAAAGACCTTACCTGCAGAGCTTTCAGTGACCCACCAAATGACAGCATAGGTAAAGACAAGTGCAGCGAGTGCTAGCCAATAAATATTCTTAGTATTAAATACACCGATCCATATTTGTGGAACATTATCGGCGTTGAGTGCAATGCCGTTTTCTCCGCCGGTTAAATTGAAAAAATTGCGATTTACGATCACATGCCCAGCTTCACCAAAAGCTAAAGTCACCATTGCAAAGGTGATTCCTGTAGTCCGTAATGAAGCGGAGCCAACTAAGAAAGCAAGTATTGCGCTGACAGCAATTGCAATGAGTGCTGCTAACCACCATGACACAACGTCATGGTTAATCAAGATGCATGAGACATACACACCTGTTGCAAAGTACAAAGCATGTCCAAATGAAAGTAGGCCAGTGAAGCCAAACAAAAGATCGTATGTAAGAGCTAACGCTCCCCATACAAAGGCAACCGCCATAGTTTGCTGCAATCCTGGCTTACCCAATGGATTGTTTGTGAATAGTGGAGCGATTGCCAGCACTAGAAGTAATAGGCCGAGCAATGGGCGAGAGTATTTCCAACGCAACATTATGCACGCACCTTTCCTAGCAATCCTTGTGGTCTGATTAGTAAGACTCCTGCTAGCAAAATAACAACAACGAAGTCGCCAAGTCCGGTGACGTAGTAGTTAGCGAACTGACGAATAACACCAATCATCATGGCCGCTAAGAAACTTCCGGGCACAGAACCCATTCCACCAATAACAACTACGATAAATCCATAAATGAGATATGAACCTGCGATCAGAGGTGAGACTCCGTTGGAGTACACAGAAACCAATACGCCACCAACACCAGCTGCAAATCCTCCAAGGAAAAACACAGTGCTAAAGGCACGTCGAACGTTGATTCCCAAGGCATTAACCATGTTTCGATTTTCAACGCCTGCGCGAATAACCAAACCGATTCGTGTGTACTTAAGAAGAATCCAATTACCGATCAACAATAGGACCGCTGTTGCAATATAGACAACTCTGTCTGCAGGAATCATCGCTCCACCTACATTTATAGCTGTTAAAAACCATAATGGGGTTGGAAACATTCGAAGATCATTTCCAAACCAACCGGCGAGTACTGCTCCCACGACCAACGAGACACCAACAGTTACAAGTGCCTGATCGATATGACGCTCATACAACCGCGTTATCAACAGTTGTTCCATCAGTAATGCAAACGCTCCAGCTGCCAATCCACCCACAATCATCGCAAAAATAAAGTCAGTCATTGACGTTTCTGGTCCAAGCTTTGTTGCTAACCAGTATCCAACAAATGCACCAACAGTGAGAAAGCTTCCGTGTGCAAAGTTGAGCACACCCATTAATCCGTAAATTAAAGATAACCCTGATGCAACGAGGAAATACAGTGCGCCAAGTCCGATGCCGGTAATTCCGATCAGAATAAATGTATCCATTTACTTGTGACCTCCGCTCACACCTAGCATTTGGTGAACCCATGCATCATTGTGGAGATTTTCTGGACCGCCTTGATAAACAACTCTTCCTTGATCCATGACTATTACATGTTGTGCTACTCGTTTAACAAGTGCAAGATTTTGCTCGACAAGCAACATAGTTGTTGTTTTAGCAACTTCAGCCAAAACATCAGCAACTTCTGTTACTAACTTTGGGGCTAAACCTTTTGTTGGTTCATCGACGAGCAAAATTTCATTCTTATTGAGCAGTGCTCGTGCAATTGCCACCATTTGCTGTTGTCCGCCGGATAACGAACCAGCTTGTTGTGCAGCACGTGTATCTAGTTCGGGGAATAGGTCATAAATCGCTTTGTAAGCCGCATCATTATTCTTGCCACGTGCCGCAAGTGAGAGATTTTCTTTAACCGTTAATGAGGCAAATACTTCACGATCTTCTGGAACAAAAGCGACTCCAGCTTGAACAATCTTGTGAGTCTGCTTTCCCAATATCTGATTTCCATTGAGCTCCACAGAACCTGAGCCCTCGTAAAAGCCCATGATGGTGCGCAATGTTGTTGATTTTCCAACTCCATTTCGACCAAGAAGAGCGGTTACCTTGTTGGTAGGTACTTCAAAGGTAACTCCATGCAAAATATGGGATTCATTGATCTTTACATGCAGATCTTTTACCGACAGAGCGTTCATAGCGCTTCTCCGATGTATGCGGATTGAACAATAGGGTTATTAATAACATTTTGCGGAGTATCGCAAACAAGTAGTTCACCGTAGTTAAGAACCGCAATGCGATCTGCAAGCCCCAAAATCACTTCCATATGATGCTCGACTATTAATACAGTTTTCTTGTGCTCTGTTGCCAATGCTCTAATAATTTCAACAAGTTCTGGAACATTTTCAACACTCATGCCAGCCATTGGTTCATCGAGCAAAACAATTTCTGACTTGGAAGCCAAGACAATGGCTATCTCGAGTCGACGCTTGTCGCCATGTGACAGTGAGCCAGCTCGTTGAAGTGCACGTGCCGATAATCCAACTTTGGTTAAACAATCATGGGCAGTTTGAACTATTTCAGAATACTTATAGGCACCTTTAGTGAGATTCATTGAGTGTCCATTTGCAGCTTGTGCGGCAATGCGCACATTCTCAAGGCAGGTTAAATTCACAAATACGCTAGATGTTTGAAAGGTGCGAGCAATTCCAGCTCGAGCACGTTCATGGGGGGCTAAGTCGGTTACATCATTTGAGCCAACAAAAATTTGTCCCCGCGATGGCTTGCGAATTCCACTAAGGAGATTAAAGAAAGAGGTTTTTCCCGCGCCATTGGGCCCAATGATTCCAAGAGTTTCATTTGATGCAACACCAAGTGTGATTCCATCAAGAATCTTCGCGCCACCGATGTTAAGAGAGAGATCCTTAACGCTCAAAACAGAATTCACTGTCGCAACCCCTTTGTTACCGATGCCAAAGAATACAAAGAACCCCGGTGCATTTCTACACCGGGGCTCTTTTACTTATATGTTTTGTATTACTTGCCTACGCCCGAAATAGTCTTGAGAAGCTGTGGAACATAAGCACTTCCTGACTTATTGAGAGAAACCAAGAACATTGGCTGAATAAGTAGGTGAGTTGAAGAATCAATTGTCATCAATCCCTTTACTCCCACCCATGACTTACCTTCGAGATTTTGGATCATTGTGTCAACGCTTTGGTTTGGATTGTTAGTTAATGCCATAACAATCATCTTCGCTGCATCCGCACCAGTTGATGTAAATAGATCCTGAGTCTTCTTGTTCTCTGTGTACCAGCGAGCAAGATCTGCTGCTGCCTGAGACTTTGAGGCACCTGCGAAGTAGCTATTTGTAAGGATCGCATTTGTTCCCTCGAATAGTGTTCCGTAGATGTTGTAAGTAGCAGCACCTGCAAGGCCAGTGATTGGACGCTGCTTAGCGAAGGCACCCTGAACCTTAAGTGATGTCAACATCGCTCCTGCTGTAAGTGCATTTGACCAAGCGATGAAGATGTAAGTTCCCTTAGCATCTGCAGCCTTCTTAGCAAATGGTGTGAAATCTGAAGTTGATGTTGGAACCTTGATCTCTTCAAATGTTGCACCCTTTGGAGTCATCAAGGCACGAGCTGCTGCGATGTTACCTGCACCGAATGCGTTGTCTTCAACAAATAAAACAACCTTCTTGCCTGAAATTGGTTTGATGCCAGCAAGTGGAGCTAGATCTTGTGTTGATGAGTTTCCTGAACGGAACACATACTTGTTGGCAGCAGATGTAACTAGGTCATTCTTTGCTGGACCTGAGATGTATAGAACCTTATTTTGCTGCGCAAGAGGAGCAAGTGTTAATGCAACTCCTGAGGATGCAGTTCCAACGATTACCTTTGTACCGTTTCCAACCATCTCCTTGAAAGATGCGGTTGCTGATGCAGGATCTGCACCGTCATCCTTAGTTGTAACAACAAGCTTCTGGCCATTGATAGCCATCTTTCCGCCTGTGTAATAGTTCAAACCCCAAGCAAGGCCCTCGTTGTAAGCGGTGCCATATGAAGCAAGTGGACCTGATGTTGATGTAATTACACCAATCTTAATTTCGCCTGCAGCCTGTGCTGGCGCCATGCTTGGTGCAATAACAGCAAATGCGATCGCCGCTACAACCAAGCGCTTTAGTGAGCTCTTGCTCATACGAATGTTCTCCTCATCGAGTTAATAAAGGACCGCGTGGGGCGGACCATGTTGAGCGCAAATCTAGAGGGTCAAAGCAAAGAAAAGCCATTTTTCGTGTTTCGATTTGATTACTTTTTTGGAGGTAACACTGAAAAATCGGTTGGAAATCCGAGAAAGCACAGGCAGACTAACCCCATGTCCCTACCAACTCAGAAAATTCAAGTTCCGGTCTCAGGTGGAGATTTAGCGGTCTTTCAATACGGAAATGGAATCGGCACACCTGTGCTTTTAATCCACGGTGTAACCTCATCAAATAGAGCATTTCAACTATTTGCAGATTCACTTATAGCTCGCGGAAAAGCACCGTATGCGGTTGATCTTCGTGGCCGCGGTGATTCCAACGCATTACCAGGACCGTTCGGAATGGCTAATCATGCACGTGACATGGCTGCAGTCATTGATCACTTTGGTTGGAAAAATCCTGATGTCATTGGACACTCAATGGGTGCTTTTGTAACTGCAGCTCTCGTGGGGCTTTACCCTGAAAAAGTTGGTGATGTCGTATTTGCCGATGGTGGGGTTCCATTGCCAATGCCACCAGGCATGACAGTGGAGCAAATCATGCCCTTCGTTTTAGGACCTGCAATGACAAGACTTGCAATGACATTTGAAAATAAAGATGCGTACCGAAATTACTGGAAACCTCAGGCAGCCTTTGCAAAAGGTTGGTCTTCAGTACTTGATGAATATGTTGATTATGATCTTCGAGGTACTGAACCAAATATGAAAGCTGCAACTAATCCAGTAGCAGTCGAAGAGGATTCAAGAGATCTCTTTGGTGATGACCTCATTGTTCGTTCACTTCAGGGGTTAAAGAAGCAATCTCTATTCATAAAAGCTGAACGAGGGTTACAAAATGAGGAGACTGGTTTGTACCCAATGCCCGTCTTAGATGTAGTGCTTCCCAATTATCCAATGCTTAAGCTTGAGTTCTTAGCCGATTGCAACCATTACGACATGTTTCTCGAAGCATCTGGGGCTGAAGAGGTTGCCACAATTATTTACGGAGGTCGTTCATGAGCCTTAAAGGAAAGCGCGCTTTTGTCACCGGATCCTTCCAAGGCATTGGGTTAGGAATTGCTACCGCTCTCGCGGCCGAAGGCGCATCTATTGTTCTTCACGGACTTGCTGATGAATCAACAATTGCTAGCGCCGAAAGAGCGGTTATGGCAGCTGGAGCGGCAAAGGTAGAAAGTCATGTCTCTGATCTTCGAGATGTGGCAGCTACTGAAGCGCTCATTGCAAAGATTCTTGCTAATGGCCCGGTAGATATTTTGTGTAACAACGCTGGAATCCAGCACACAGCAACAATTGAGGATATGCCACGTGAAAAGTGGAATGACATCATCGCTATTAACTTAACCTCATTTTTTGACACCATGCGTTTACTTTTGCCACACATGAAGGAACGTGGATTTGGACGTGTTATTAATACCGCATCTGTTCATGGATTAGTCGCATCAATGGCAAAAGCACCATACGTATCTGCAAAGCATGGTGTTATTGGATTAACTAAGGTTGCAGCTCTCGAGTATGCAAATGTAGGAAACTCTGAAACTGGCGGCGTAACAGTGAATGCAATATGTCCAGGTTGGGTTGAGACCGCATTGATCGAACCACAAATTCAGGCAAAGGTTGATGCACATAACGGTGACCGTGCTGCCGGAATTGCAGATTTGTTATCTGAAAAACAACCATCACGTCGAATGTCCTCACCAGCAGATATTGGTGCGGTGGCGGTTTTTCTATGTTCTCAAGCTGCACATAACATCACGGGTGCGGCAATTCCAGTTGATGGTGGTTGGACTGCACAATAAAAGTGATATTAAAAAGTAACTGAACAAAAGAAAAGCGGGGCCAGATTTCTCTGGCCCCGCTTTCTATTACCCTCGATTAGTTGTCGCCGTAAGCCTTAAGCCATGGGACGCTAATTCCCTTATCAACTGAAAGGTTGCCAGCTTTACGAACTGCTGTAAGCAACGCTCCACCTGAAGGTAGCTTTCCTGTGCTTGATGCTTGAACGAGTGACTTCGCAACTAGCACGAGCTGTGCTGAAGTGAAGTTACAGTGATTTGTACCCTGCGCAGCAGGAGTTGATGTGATTGGAGCACCAGTTGCATCAAACTTTGTGTAGTTTGCTGGAGTTGTATTCCAAAGCATCAATAGCTTGTTTGTAGGGTTCTTGTACTCACGTGTTGATTGATATGCCTTGCGTGCAGCAGCCTTTTCAGCTGCGTACTGCTCTGCATAGAGATCGACTAGACGCTGTGATGCGCCTGCTGGAGTAATTGGATCAGCAAGGCCAACCATGAGAACTGTAGGAACATTGATCTTTCCTGTGTTCTGATGAAGCGCCTTCATCTTTGCAACAGCTGCTGGATTTGCAACTGCACGTGGTGCACCTGGGTTTGCTGCAGAGAGCGCACCAAGCATTGCATCGATTGCTGTGTTACCTGACAAAGCTGCGTTAAAGATCACGCGCTCTGCATCAACACGAGCTGAGTAATCAGTCTTTGAATTATCAAAGATTGCTCCACCTGTCTGGTTCTCAACATCTTGAGTTGCTAGCACTGCAAGCGCTGCAGCGTTAGTACCGTTCTCAAGAATTGCAAGAACTGGGCTGATCGCTAATGGGAATGTTAACTTCAACGCTCCATCTGGACCAGAGATTGAATCAAAGTGTGCAGACTGAGTTGGAAGTCCAGCCATCAATCCAAGTAGTAACAATGCGCTACGTGATGGAATGCCTGCAGCAGCAAGTGCCTTGCCTGTTGCAGATGATGTATCTGGCCAAGCACCAGTTGAAATAGATGCCTGTAACTTACCCATTACGGTAAATAACTTCACTAGGTCTGCATATGACTCTGCAACTCCAGCAGCTCCAGCTGAGTAATTTCCAGCCTTGATTGTTGGATCAAACAAAACCTTGATTCCCCAAAGGAAATCGCCAGCCATTGTTAGCTCTGCAGAAACATTGTCAGCCATACACATAGGTGCAACAGCTGAAACTAGCTCTGGGTGCTTTTCAGCAAGACCCTGAGTGATTACTCCACCAAGAGATGATCCCCATGCAACAACCTTGGTTGTCTTTGGGAACTGCTTCTTGAAAGTTTCGATCAATTCAACATTTGTCTTAATCGCTGAATCTGGATTCCAACCTTGACGAGCAAAGCCTGAACCTACGATCGCAATACCCTGGCTAAAGAAGTACTTAGCAACTTCAGCGTTTCCACCAGGAACTGGCTCTGGAGTATTAGTGATCTTGTATCCACCGATTAGTGGGATTCCTGCAGGAATATCTACGTTGTAACGATATCCGTGTGAGTACAAAGCAACTGTTCCGTTGAAGTTTGCTGGAACCTGCATTGCATATGGAGCTCCATCAGATGTAACACCAACGCATGACTGAATTGGGCTCTTGCCATCACATGCAGGTGCTGCATTAGCAACTGATGGTGCTGTTACAAGAACTGTTGTTACAAGTGCTGTGACTGAAAGAAGCGAAAGAATTCTTACTTTTTTCATTAGTTTGGTAATCCCTTCGCTGGCATTGCAGGACGCTTGTAAGTTGACTTAACAACAGCACCAGATCCTGAATCAGTTGTGTAAGTGACGTAGGTCCCACCGATTGGTGCAAGATCACCTGTAGGTGAGTACTTACCAACCCAGTAACCTGTTAGTCCAACGTGACTAGTCGCAGAGTAAGCAGCTGGAACAAGAGCAGAGTTTGCAAAAGTTGCACCCTTACTATCAATCGCTGCCATCAATGACTTACGTGTTGGATTGGCTCCTGCTGCCTTTAGCGCTTGAGCTGTCATAAATGCTGTGTTCATACCAAGCAAAACGTTCAGATCAAATGCTGATCCTGGAACAGCCTTTGCATAGATATCTGAGAAGAACTTTACGTACTCATCCTTCATATCGGTTGTAGCTGGAACTGGTGAGAAGCCAATTGCGTTGTATAGAACTCCCGCAGGAACACCAGTCAACTTAATTGTTGTTGCATCTCCACCAACTGAACCGAGCATCCACTGTGGTGCGTACTTCAACTGAGCAGCAACACCGAGCATTGCTGAAGTTGCACTTGAAACACCGAAGAGGATAACTACATCTGCTTCAGCAGCCTTGAACTTTGTGATCCAGCCAGCAGCTGCTGCTGCGCCCTGTGATCCAGATGCGTATGGCACCTTAACTGCAAAGTTAACGCCTGCTGTCTTGAATCCTGCGAGCGCATCTGTTCCAAAGTCATCATCCTGGTAAAGAAGACCAATCTTCTTACCTGCGAAGTTTTCCTTGATGTATTCGCCCATAATCTTTGCTTCCATAATGTAGGAAGGCAACACTGTGTAAGTAGTTGGATACTTCTTCGTGTCTGCGAATCCGCTAAATCCAGTGTTCACAAATAAAACTGGAACGCCACGACGGGCTGGGTTTACGGATGAGGCAACCGCCTTGTTGTTTGCAGTTCCCAAAGGCGCAAGCAGAGCCATGACCTTGTCCTTAAGGATAAGTTCATTTGTCTTTGCTACCGCTTCAGTTGGAACATAGCGATCATCTTTAACCACAAGAGTTACCTTGCGGCCATTGATTCCACCATTTGCATTGAGGTAGTCGAAGTATGCCTTGGCCGCACCTGGAATCTTGTTGTAACCAAGTGATGCTGTACCTGTCATTGGCAGAGTCATTCCGAGTTTGATTTCGGTTGAGCTCACACCAACTTCAGCCGCTTGTGCAGGAATAGCTGTTGCAGCTAAACCAACTACGGCTAGTACCGCTGTTGCTGAGAGCAACGCACGGCGTTGTAGTGCTTTCATGTGTTTCCTTCCATCGAGGGTTTTGTTACGAGAGATAAAACTTTCGTAAAACTATTTAGTTTTTGCTGCCAACTTTTTTGCTGTGCGCGCTCTGTGCTGTTCAACAGGACCATTTGGAACAAATAGGACTGTCACAATCAAAAGCGCGCTCACCATCAAACCTGGCAGATTTGTAGTCACACTTTCTGAGGTGCCAAGTTTGTGTGCGACAACATCGGCGACTTCAGGAATTGCGACCAGGGTCACAGCCCCAATCATGACCCCAGACAGGGTGGTTACGCCAGATAGAACCGCGCCTGTCAGTAGGGAAAATGACAGGGCAAGCGGGAATGCGCTTGGCGAAACGGTGCCAATGGTCATGGCCAGCAGGGCTCCAGCAAGTCCAGCTAGGCCAGCGCTGATAGTGAAGGCTAGAACCTTGGAACGGGCTGTGTTGATTCCCGCCAACTGAGCGGCGACCTCATTGCCTCTACCAGCTCGCCAATTTCTTCCATAGCGAGAACGCAAGATATTTTGAAGTAACCACATCATTATCAAGGTAGCAAGCGCTGCTATCCAGAAGAACCATTTGTATTGAGTGAAATCTTCACCCAAAGAAAGTGGTGGGAATCCAACATCAAAAATTAAACCTTGTTCTCCACCAAGAATTGAAAATTGATTTGCAAGTGACGGTAATCCAATAGCCAAGGCAAGGGTTGTTCCCGCCAAATATGGACCAGACAGACGACCTGCGGCTGCACCTAGCAAGGCTCCACCTAAAGCTGCCGCAATTACTGCAATTACAAAACAAACAAGAATTGGTAATTTCCACGAACTATGTGCAACCGCTGCTGCGTATGCACCAACAGCCATGAGCGCACCGTTACCAAGTGAAACCTGACCCGAGTAACCTGTCAGCAAAATAATTGAAGAGATCGCTACAACATAAACAGCGATTGTCGCCCCTTGATAAACGCGAAGTTCATCGACCATTCCACTGAGGAAGTACAAAACAACTCCACCCAAAATAAATGGAATGAGGTGAGAAGAGTTTTGGCGCTTATGCACGACGACCCGCCTTTGCTCCAATAATTCCTTGTGGTCGAATGAATAGAACAATCAACAAAATAATAAATGGTGCGATAAAGAAGAGTGCACTGCTTACATACATCAATACAAATGAGATCAAAATTCCCAACAACAAACCGCCAATAACAGCGCCGACCAAAGATTCAAGTCCACCAATTACCGCCGCGATGAATCCCGAAACAAGCAGCAAGGAGAATTCGATGGAATCAGGTGAAAGATTTCCATTGCCATTTACTGTTTGGAACATACCTGCGACCGCACCAGCAGCTCCAGCTAATGCCCAACCCATTGTGCGTACAAGATCTACTTTTACTCCAGAGAGGCGGGCAATTTCTGGAGCATATGCAGATGCTCTAAGGGCCAGTCCGATATTGGTTTTCTGGAACAAAATACTCAACAACAGCATTAGTACTATCACCGAGCCCAGAATCAGTAGTTTCAAAGGAGAGAAAACTAAGGTCTCTCCTCCAAGGCTAAAGCCATCATTAGAAATCGGTCCTGTAATTCGAACATCTTGACCGCCCCAGACCATGCTGACTACTGCACGAATCACACCTAATAAACCTAGGGTCGCAATGATTGGAGCAACACTTGCGATCGGTCCACTTGAACTGTGCTTAACCAATAAACGCATAAAGATAAGTTCGATCAAAGCTGCAAATACCGCTCCGCCGATCATTGCAACTGGCAGCGCGATCCAGAAGGAATTGAAGTTCACCATCGCTTCATACCCAAAGTAAGTAGACAACAATGCCATGCCAGCTTGCGCAAAGTTAATGACGCGGGTGCTTCGCCAGACTAAAACCATGGCAATTGCCATTAAGGCATAGATTCCACCAGCGGTGACTCCGATGAGCAGGGTATTAATTAGTTGAATCATACTAATACCCCAAATAAGCAGCGCGGACTGCAGGATCATCAATCAGAGCTTGCGCTTGATTTACCGCAACTACTTTTCCAAGATTCAAAACAATTCCAAGATCAGCAATTTTTAAAGCACCCATTGCATTTTGCTCAACTAGTAAAACAGTCAACTGCATTGTGCTTGCCAGGTCACGAATAGATTGAAAGATTTGTTCAACAACTAATGGTGCAAGGCCAAGCGATGGTTCATCAAGAAGCAATAACTTTGGCTTAGCCATAATTGCGCGACCAATTGCTAACATCTGACGTTCTCCACCTGACAATGTGTCAGAACGTTGTTCGATTCGCTCTCCCAGTCGAGGGAAAATTGACGTTACCTCATCCAAGGAACGCTTAGCTTCTTTTTTGTCACGACGCCAAATCGCACCCAATAAAAGATTTTCACGCACTGAAAGTTCTGGAACAACTGATTTACCTTCAGAAACATGGGAAATTCCGCGGCGAACTAGCTTTTCAGCCTTCACACCATTAACCGACTCACCCATCCAATTAATAACACCGGAAGTAGGTTTATTGAGTCCAGAAATAGTGCGTAGCAAAGTGGTTTTTCCCGCACCATTTGAACCAATAATCGCTGCCAGTTTGCCCGTTGGCACTTCGAGTGAAACATCATTGACTGCGCAAATTGCACCATGGTGGACAGTTACATTAGAAACTTGAAGCGACATTATTTGCTCCCTGTTCCCAAGTAAGCGGCCATAACTGCTGGATCGCGACGTACCGTTTCAGCATCGCCACTTGCAATCACCTCACCGAAATTTAGTACGTATAACTTGCTACACACAGACATAACAACATCCATATGGTGCTCAACCAATAGAATCGACATATCAGCGCTCAAATTTTTGATCAGTAAATTCATCCACTCAATATCTTGAGCTCCCAATCCACCTGCAGGCTCATCGAGCATCAGGATCTTTGGTTCACTTACAAGTGCGCGTGCTATTGCCACTCGCTTTGTATCTGGATATGACAAAGTATCGGCCCGTCGATGAGCAATACCTCCAGCATAAACACGCTCCAATGCAACACGTGCTCTATCCCGAATTCGGTCTTCATCCTTGTTGTTGCGCGCAAATGCTGCAGATATCAATCCTGTCTCGGCTAAATGTTGCGCACCGATCATTACATTTTCTAAAACTGTTAAATCGCCAAATAATCCAACACCTTGCAGTGTACGTGCTATTCCTAATCCAACTAATTCATGAGGTTTTGGAAAATCGCTTTTCTTACCATCAAGGTGAAGTTCGCCAGAATCCGGAGTAACTAACCCGCATAAGGCGTTGAACAGAGTTGTTTTGCCAGCACCATTAGGACCAATTAATCCAACAACCTCATTTTTGCCGATTTCAAGATACACATCATGAAGAGCGCGAAGTCCGCCGAAGGAGACATTAACTCTCTCGACTTGCAACGCTGCAGTATTAGTAGACATGAGGTGCGTAGATTCTAGGCACACGGGGGCCAATTCGCGTCACCATCTCGTAATTAATGCTGGCTGAAGCT
>Ga0228701_1001262_pt1 | contig 17633 bp, 40 predicted proteins | sample McNCre117_Aug_MG_2_FD_178017 | JGI IMG/M metagenome (GOLD analysis project Ga0228701, IMG submission 178017) | Freshwater microbial communities from McNutts Creek, Athens, Georgia, United States - 11-17_Aug_MG | ecosystem: Environmental > Aquatic > Freshwater > Creek | place: USA: Georgia...
ATCGTGTCTCTGTTGCCATTTGAGTCAAATGGAGGCATTCCATACATCCAATGGCCCGAATTCGGATATTTATAAAACATCATCCACCCACCCGATTTAACTGGAGGAAGCATTACCTCCTCTGTAGATGGCGTAATTGTCTTCACATTGATTTCATCTTTATCAGACATTTATCATTCACTCTCTAATTCATTCGATGTGCGTCACATACTTCCCATGTGACTTGAGATAGTTACGGGTCTTCTCAATCATCTGCTGATACTTTGCCCTTGAAACGCTTGTGCGCTGGAGGTCATGGTATTCCATGATGTCGGCCAAGGCTTTTAGACCTTCACCTGTCAAACCCATCTTTTTTGTGGCTTCGTATCTCTTGGCCGCGCGGTGGAGTGCTTCATTGGCAATCTCACAATGCTCCAAGACTTCGGGGCCAATCCCGTTCCTGCCCATTGTTTCAGCAATGTTCATCATGTCGCACAGGATTTGCCATTCTTGGACTCCCGCTTCACCTGTCTTCATCAGCTCCAAAGACCTGACTTCACCAACTCGAAGCTCATTCAGTGAGCCTGAGTCTGTGATACAAGCTCCGGCGATAGCGTGAGAAATAGGGTTGATTTCGGTAGACCACACACGGCGTCGGCAGCGTTTACGCATTATTGACCTTCAATGTTGTTTCTGTTTCTTCAATGAGCTGCAATGCAGTCCAGTTCGGCGCATTGCGAATCAAGATTACTTTTTGTTTATCAGTAAGGCCACACCAAGGAAGCTCAATACTGGAAGGTTCTTTGTTTGTCTCATGGAAACGAACCACACATTCAGCCACATATCTAAATTTCGCAAGCTCCAAAGGATTGATGGGTTCATTTGGATATAGGTTAAGGGCGCGTTTTACGCAATCCCACAATTGTTCGTCGTTCATTTTTTGGTTCCTCCACCACGTTTACGCCATCCACTCATAATTTCTCCTTAATTCATCTCGTCAATAAGATATGCGCACAATTCGCGCGCTGAATCATTGCCGCCCTTCACAGAGATGACGACATTGTCACCATCCACACGAACGCCGCGCATCAGCCCAACCCATGTGCGCTGTGGTGGGGTGGTGTCGAAGTTGCGGCTGTTTTCAATGGCTAGATACGTGACTTCATCCTCGCCTTCGCCATCGCGTTGCACCTCATAGATACGCCCAAAGATTCGGTACTCAGGCTCGTCACCCTTTGACACATCCATGCTGACCATTACGCCCACAGGCTCCAAATGCTCGCTAACGCTGCGCTGCTCTGGCTCTTTGGGTTGTGCCGTAGGTACGGGTGGATGTGTGTTTTCATATCCTGCGTAAATTGGCGTCCTTCCTTCTGGCACTTCTTCGCCATATCCGCTAAAGATATAAATGTTGTTGATGGCTAGGTCTGCGTGACCAATAAGTTCAAGCCTTTGCTCTACCTGTTCATTGCTTACACCCTGCGGGTTTTGCTGTGCTAATAACTGACGGTACTTTCTGCCATCGCCGCCAAGCACATCAATGTAGTTTGCAGCGCCTTCAAGCGCCATCTTCAATGCTTCTGTTTGTGTTGTCATAACTTGATGCACTCCATACCTTCCCATTTGCACACAGGATTTTCTTTGCACATGATGACAAATCCTTCAACTTCCCCATCGCCACCAACGCTTTGAATTTCATAACCATAGTCTCCAATCTGAATAATGACTGGAGCGTTTGGGTTAATCATGTCATCTATGTTTCTGTTTTTCTGCGTTAGCCATACGTTTTCCGTATCAATCATGGCTTGCATAACGTCAATCATTGTTTGAGATTTAATTTTCATTACATTGGGCTTTCTGGAATTTGTGCGCGTTGTTGTTGCGCGTGTTCTTTGATTTGCTTCTGTGTCCACGGTGTTGGTGGATGTGTTGGAAAAGGCCAATTCATATTATTCAGCCCTCATGTGAGCAATAAATGAAGAAAACCATCCACAAAAAGCAGACCCCCAAGCAGCCGCCATCGAAGCGTCACGGTTCCACAACGCAAGGCCACAACAAATGAATGCCAATGTTGCACATATAAATACAATAATTTTTTGCATATCTTGTCCTTTCTTGTTTAACTCAACGAGTTAATTTGCAAGCAATTAAAACGCTGCAAACTCCAGCCATTGCACTGAAATACGCATAAGCGCCTCTGGATGAATCCCACATGATTTCGCTAAATTGATGGTTAAACCAAAACCAAAAAGTAAGGTCAACAACACCTAGCAAAGCGGGTAAAAAACAACCTAATCCCATTACGAAAAAAATTACATTCATATCTTGTCCTTTCTTGTTCAACTCATTCCGAGTTGAGATAACTATACCATAGTTATTGCCAATCAGGTTCTTTGATGTCGATTCCGTTGGTTGCAGACCACATCAGCAGCCATTCGATGAACTCAGCGCCCTCGGCTTTGGTGAACTTGCGGCTTTGGATACCTAGCTGAATGACATCCCCACCATCCAAAGAGCTAACCAAATCACCACGGCTACGTCCAGAATCTTTTGCCCATTGGTCGATAAGCAATCGTTTCCACGCTTCAACATCCCAACGCGAGCCTGCGTGTTCCGCTTGCTTCGCAATCTGACCAATGATGGCGTGGAATTTCTTGTTTTGGGGGTCGCTGCGATGCTCCTCAGTGATCTCCAATATGACTTTCTTGCCGCCATAAATTGATTCCTTCACAATGTTCCACACCGCCAACATGGTGGCGTGGGCTTGCTTTTCTTCGTAGAGCTTGTATTTCATCGCAAAGATTCAACAATGGCAGACCAAAAATCATGGCCTTCTTTTGTTGTTGACCAATTGCAAAAAGCCCAAAGCTCATCCTCAAGATTGTTTCCTGCGACAGAATTATTTGAATGAGTTTGAAATGCCATTGATGCGGCAATCACATCAGGCATTCCAATCAAGCAAAGGTCTTCGTAATATCTTTGTCTTGTCTTATTGCTCATGGTTTACCCCTTAAACGGAGCCGTTTTCTTTAAGCAATGCCATGCCGCAGTAAACGATTGCGCCCAACACTTCTGCATTGAATGCCTCACCTTCGCGAGTGCTTGCGGCTTCCTCAAGTTTCTTTGAGGCTTGGCCCGTCAGGAATCCACGACCGTGCATCTTTGAGTAGTGAACCCAAGGCTGCTCAAGGAATGGAGTTACAGCGCCGCCGTGTCGTTCACCTTTTCCAAACATTGCCTGCTCGATTGCAGCCATGAAGACAGGGGCTAATGGATGCGCCAAAATTTCTTGTTGGCGTTTGTTCAGTTTTGTCATGTCATTCTCCTATTTCAACAATAAGTTTCTTTGATGATTTATCGCCATATTGACGATAGATTTCTATTGGCTGGAAGAACTTGTCATTCACCATCAAGGCGTCTGCCAGTCCATCCAACGCTCCTTTAGCTGCCGCGAGGCAGTTGTCAGCATCACGCATCCGTTTGTCAGCCATGATGAATGTCAGCTTGAGGCGGATGTCTCCACCGTCATGCTTCCAATTTTTAATCTGGTGCTTTGCAAGGAATGTCGAGTTGTCTCGATAGTCACTGCGCAACTGATAAAGTTTTGCCCAATGGGTTCCCTTTGCTCGGTTTGGGAATAGTTCAGCAGGAGGGAAGTCGAGTTCAATTCGCATTCTTTACTTTCTTTTGTTGCTCAGTCATACGCCGCCTCAAATCCAAAGTAGCGGACTCGCCTCTGATTTTTTGCATTACCGTTAAGTGTTCTTGCCACCAAGTAGCAGTGGCGGTCAATCCAATCGTCTTTGCTTTCTCCTTGTACCGTCGAATCCACTCCCTCGCTTCGCAATTCCTCATGTGTTCGATTTCCTCGGCACTGATTCCGCCCTTGTACTCTTTCGGTCTTTGGAGTGGTGGCCCATACAGTCTTGGGGCTTCTTTCGGTTTGCGTTTCGTTGCCATAGGTCATTTGTTCACCTTGAGATTTGGATAGTCTTCAAGCATTATTTGTCTTTGTCGCTCAAGCTCATCGAAGGCGTCTTGACCTATTGCATCACGCAACAAACGATACCCACGAACACCGGCAGGACTACGCAAACCAAGACGTATACGTTCTTCATGGATGTCCTTTTGAGGGTCTAGCAATCCAGCGCACAAAGAATCAACGAGCTTGCGAAGCATCTCAACTTCTTTTATGAGTTCTGCATACGTCATACCTTCAACCCCTTTGTCAAAGCTGCCATTTTCTGACGGATGTTGTCAGGAATCGGTACAGCGCTCTTTCGGTCTTCTTCAATCTTTCGCAGGGCCGCATCTTGATTCGGCGCGGCAGGGACGGTCATGTGGGCCACATCCTTGCCCGGTAATCTTTGGGCTTGTTGAGCAACCCAATCCGCGCGGAATGACTGCCAGTTTCGGACGACACACTCGGTCAAGGCCTTCTCCAGCGTCCAGCCAGCCTTGTTCGCTTGCTCGGCAATGGTGTCAATCACGAGTTGAGTGAGTTGAGCCTTCTTCGCTTTGCGATGTTTGACAAAAGATTCCCAAACTTCTGGTGACACGCCGACAGGCGGAGCGACCGAAGGGCGCTTTGTATTCTTTTGGTTATTGGTTATTGGTTCTTGGTTATTGGTTGGTTGAACGTCCGTTGAACGATTGTTGAGCCTTCGAGCTGCGGATGCTTTTCCTGCTCTGGACGCCTGTTCAGTTTTAGCCCTGAAATGCTCAATTTCTTGGTTTGCCCTGTTGTTTACCCACCCAAAATCAGTGGGTTCAAAGAAGGTTTCCAAGACGAATTTGACTTCATCTTCATGCCCTTGCATACCTATGTGCCGAGCAACGAGCGCTACACTCGGGTTCAACGGCTGTTCATGTAGGTAATACTCGTCAAGGAGACGACGATAGGCCAAATCTTCCAGAAGTGAAAGATTCCTTGTGTGACTGGCATAGTCACCGATGTTGAATTGGTAGTAGTGCATACCCGCCTTAAACCGCCCCTTTGAGAAGAAACAATCGGCAGGAGAAGGGGGTAACTCTTTTCGGTTGAGAGATCAGGCTCAACCTAGCCGCTGTTTCAGAAACTATATCACACTTCTTTTACGAAGATTCCTTCTGCGTTCATCGTGCCTTTGCGGTCTTTGATTTCCTCGTAGGCAGACTTCAAGCAATCAACCAGATTGATGTCCATCAAGGCGCAGATATTGATGAGACACACCACCGTGTCACCAACGGCGTCAATGGCTTCCGCGCGGTCTTCTTTGACCAAAGCATCACGCAGCTCGTCCAGCTCCTCTGCGGCCTTTTTCCATTGAGCAATGGGGGTGCTGTTCGGGATAATCTTGCGAGCCTCCGACCATTGGATGACCTTCATTTCGACTTCTGCGTAGCTCATTTTTTCTCCTTGATACCGTTAATCATTGCCAAATCAATTCCGATTTGGTAGTCCTTCATTTTGTCATTCCAAACATGGTCTGCCAAATTTTGCGGGTCTTTTTTTATGCCGAACAAGTTGTCCCACCATTCCGTAAATCGTTTTCCTTCAACTTGCCGCTTGTTTTTTGAGCTTGTGCTGTTCATTTCTTTTCCTCTTTGATGAACCACTCTGGTTTGATGTATCGGAGTTCGTATTCTCGTCCCTTTGGGATGTCTTCACCCCAATGAGAAACAGCACCTTTTGTGATGCCGAGAACCTTGGCAAGTTTGATGGCACTGCCAGCCAATTTGATTGCGTCTGCTTTTTTCATGGACTCGATTATAGTTGATTTCCCTATACCGTTAACTATCTTCAACTTTTTTTTCAAAGGTTGTTGTTTTTGCTGTTTATCTGTGTATACTTCACTCACCAACAACATAGGACAACACATGAAACGCTATCTAAATTTTCTCGGTCTTGCCAGCTTAATCAAGTTCAACTGCGACCCAAGCTGCATTAAACTCTTGGAAGCCATCGCAATGGCAGAAAGCAGCGAGAATCCATTGAAGGTTATGCAGGCCATGGCCTTAGACTCGATTGCTTCCCCTGCCACCATGCACCGACGACTCGACGCCTTGCGTAATGCTGGCTACATTGACCATGTATTCAAGGGCAAGAATCGTCGTACCAAGTACCTTGTCACCACAGAACGCGCCAAGACCTATTTCAAAGCCTTGGAGCAATGTCTAGTCCATTCACTCGGGGATTGAAATGAAGAACTTTTCCAACAGTTTTGAACACTATCTTGATGAGTGGTCAACAGAGCAATACCCTGACGTTCTGGTGAACTACACATTCTTGCCCGGTGACAAAACTGTTGGAGAACGTGACCTGTGGGAAATCCATGTCATTCGAGGAAAGAAAGACATTTGGGAGCAGTTGACCAGCGAAGACCGACTTGAAGTTGAAGGTCTTTGTTTGGACAACATGGAACAAGCAATCAAGGAGGCGCAAGAGCCATGAACTTACTGAACAAAATCTTATTCGTCATTGCGTTTTTCGCATTCATCATATTTTGGACAGTGGTATGAGTCCACTTCTAATCATTGATGCGGCGCGCGCGTCGGCGTCTAAGCACAGCAAAAATCAAGATGCTCGACTGGCTTTCCATGTCGGCTATCTTGAGTCGTCAATCTATGAACTCTGCGACCTATTGCAACACGCAGAGAAGGTCATGTTGGCTCAAAAGAATCTGATTGAGCAAATGGAAAAAGGCGTTTCCGCAAGCCTGTAATTGCGGTATCACAAAGGAAATCAAAATGGCTTTAGTAGCAAAAGACAACGGAAGCAAAGACTTCAAGAAAATCCCCGTAGGAACACACATTGCGCGATGCTATATGTTTGCCGACATGGGCGATCAAATCACCGAATACAGCGCCGGACAACACAAAGTCCGTATCCAATGGGAATTGCTTGGCTATGAGCCTGACGGCACACCAATGACCATCGAAATCGACGGCGTTGAGAAGCAAATGACCATCGGTAAGACCTACACCCTGTCCTTGGCTGAAACATCAGCTCTGCGCAAGGATTTGGAGACATGGCGCGGCATTCCATTTACACAAGCTGAACTGGCAGGCTTTGAAGTCAAAAAGATTGTCGGCGCGTATTGCATGGTCAATGTGACTCACACCCAAAAGGATGGTCGCACCTATGTAAACGTGGCAAGCGTCAAGCCTGTTTCCAAAGAGTTTCGCAATGAGAAGCCAGACCCCGTAAATGATGTGGTTTACTTCGACATGACCGAACCAAATTGGGATGCCTTTGCTGATCTCCCTGAGTGGATTCAGGAAAACATCAAGAAGTCACCACAGTTTGCCGAGCTGCAATCCAGCGATGTGAACTACGATGACATGGAAATTCCATTCTAAGAATGGCATCTCTCTACGCTCTAACTACGGAGTTTCGTCAGCATCTTGACGAAATGTTTGACGAAGATGGGGTGATGACACCCCGCTTCGAGGAGTTACATGACCAGATTAGCGATAAGCTGTCACAGGTCGCCGCTTACATTCTGAATACAGAATTGGAAGTGGAACAGGCAACAGCCGTGCTTAAACGAGTTACGGCTCTGCGAGAGTCCCAGAAAAAGAAATCTGAGAGATTGAAGAAATATCTTGCCGACCACATGAGGGCGGTAGGTAGGACTGAATTCTTGGCAGATGATGGGTCTTTCAAAGTGAAGCTCTATCTCAATCGCGACAGCTCCGTTGTGATTGAGACAGATGCAACATTCCCACCCGAGCTTTGTGAAGACCCGAAGCCGCCGGAACCATCTAAGTCAAAGATCAAGCAAGCATTGATGGACGGCAAAGAGATTGAAGGCGCTCACATCGTCACAAAAGATCGTTTAACCATTAAATAGGACATTACATGAAAAAAATCATTGCTATCGCTCTCTTGGTTGCATCCGGCATCGCTGCTGCATCTTGCCCTGCTTATGCGCCATACCGTTGCGTTGTTCTTATGAATGGCAAGCAAATGTGTGGATGCGGCGTATGACCGAGCAGACGCAACCACAAGTCGCAGCAGAAGACCGCGAAGACTTCACAATGTTCCTCGCATTTGCAACACAAGGCATCCTTACCCAAATCCCATTTGGTGTGAATGTTGACCCTGTTGCAATTGCACAGGCCGCAAAAAACACAGCTATCGCTATGGTCAACGCCAAAAACGAAGCACTTAAATAAGACAGGAAATCACAATGGCTACACAACGTATCTATCTCGTCGGCACTTCAAGTGGCGACATTCGTTTGGTCAAAGCAAGTGTTCGTTCACAGGCTTTGTCTCACGTTGCAAACTCCATGCTGACTCTCCGTGTGGCAACACAGGACGATTTGGTTGAAGCAATCGGTAAAGGTTGCTCAGTGGAAAACGCAAAGTCTCCAGACCAAATGGAGATTGAAGAAACGAAATAAGTTTCACGGGGGGAAAGCGGATGCAGACCTAGATGGCGAGTATCGGCCCTTCTTACTAGCGATACATCTTCTGTGCAGCGAGTACCCCCACCTATAAAACAGGATAAGACATGAACTTTGGAACACACATCGCGAAGTTATTTCGCAAACATGACCCACAAACCTCATTTGAAGCCGCCGAAAAGGTGGAAACAGCAGGCTTAGAAAAAAAGATCTACGAGGCCATCAAATCATTTGGAGACAACGGATGTATCAGCGACCAAGTATTAGAACTTTTCCCCACGCTCCCCTATTCAAGCGTAACAGCGAGATACAAGGCACTTCTGGAGAAGGGCTACATCAAGATCGACGGAACAAGAATTGGCCGGTCAGGTCGTCAGCAGAGGATTATGAAATGCCAATAACTGACACTCATGTTCTTTTCTTCATCGTACTCGCGGCAGCTTTTTTAGATTGGATTATTTGATGATTAACGCATTTCACCCTCAATACGTTCAGACGTATATGCCTCAATTTATGTCTTCCATTCGCAAGGAGGCAGATCAAACCGCCAACGGCAAGAAATACGGCTCTCTAGCTCGCGCTAAGAAGCCATCAATCGAACCAACTGACTTCTATACTTATTCACGCGCAGGAGCGCCAAAGAAAGCAAAGAAATGAAAATACCACACATACACGCAGAAGAAATCAAGGCTTGGGCGGATGGGGCTACGATTCAATGGTGCGAAATCGAAACAGGAAAATGGTTTGATGTTGACTGCCCCAGTTGGGAGCCTGATGATAAATTTCGCATCAAGCCAGAGCCAAGTCCTGATGTTATTCGCTATGGGCATTTTGAGGCTAAAGCATATTTATGTGGCCGTTTTGATGAGGGATATCACAATATTAAGATGACCTTTGATGGCGAAACAGGCAAGCTCAAATCAGCGGAGGTCTTATGAGCGGCAAAGGTAGCGCACCACGCCCATTCAGCGTAGACAATGAAACATTCAATCGAAACTTTGACGCAATCTTTAGGAAGACAAATGAGCAATTCATTCAAAACTGTTTTGGCTCCAAATGCTCCGTGGCCCGCAAGGGATGCGCCAATGGACAAGAATCTAAAGAGCCAACAACCGAAGCCAAAGAAACTTGTCAGGCTAGACTTGACGGGTGATCTAGACTTCTTTGCAGACTCCCATGAGCAAATCAATCAGGCGAAACTTGCCGCAAAATCTAGAATCCGTGATAGCTCTACGGGGAGATTCAAGGGTTCTAATAGGCTTTCAGGGTAGACAGCAAAATCTTGCAAAGATCACACGACAAGTCGTATGGCGATGCAAGGTTTGCGATGAATACTTTGATACATTGGGCGAAGCAAAGGAGCATAACATTGGAAAACGCCATTAACCTGATTGCGTTTATCTTCACAATTGCAGGTCTTGCGGCCCTTGCTTTTGTTGGAGCTTTATTCGTCGTTCTTAAACGATGATTCAAACAATTTTCGTTCAGCAGTACGACGAAGCACAAGGCCACGAAGCTCTTTGCCTCCGGCCTTTGTCCAGCTCATAAATGCTTCCGCAGCGGCATCCCATTCTTCGCGGCCAATCTTCATCCGAATAGTAGACCGCTGAAAATTCCCCAATCCGACATTAAAGGAAAAAGCAACACAAGCGTCGAAAGCACCTTGATGACCAGCCAGATTGGGAGCAAGTCTAAGAACACCAGATTCAAAAGATCGGATGTCTTTTCTGAATATCTCTTTGAGTTCATCTTTGCTCCATACTCTGTTGTCTTCTGGTTTTAAAGGGTATTCAGGTCTGAGAATCCCTGTGTAGCCTTCTTTGCGGATAAGAGGGTATTTGATCTGGTCTTGATAGATCACATGACCCCAACCAATCGTCCACATGGAGGCGCTGCATTGATATGGCTTGTCACGATAGCCCTCGAACTTGTGCATCAATTCGATGCCTTTGTCACTGGTAATCATTTCTTGCTGTTGCCACGAGAGCCGAACCAGTAACCAATGATGCCGCCAAGCATAGCCATTTCATCATCGCTGAAAATCTCATTGCCGATGCGGATGAGGTCGTCAACGCCTTTAATCATCTCTGGGTGTGTCCACACATAGTAGCCTAGTCCACAGTTGATGAATAACAGCTCTAGGACGAACAAATAAGTGATGATTGGCCGCACAGTGCCAACGAAGGTCGAAACCCACGGCGCAGCCTTTTCTAGCACCTTTGCTTCATGCAAATATGCAGCCTGAGTCATTGCCGAATCAGCCTGAATGGAAACTTGGTCTGTACGGATTTCTTCGACTTTTGCTTGAGCGGCAAAACCTTGAGCAGCCAAGGCCAGCTCTCGCTCATTTTGAATACGGGCAAGCTCGGCTTCGTGCTTCTGATCGTTCTTGCTTTGGAATAGCTCAATGAACTTTGGGAACATTGACAGCAACAAGCCGCCTAGAGTTGAAAATAAAGATAGCATCACTCGCCTTTCGAGTTGTCGGGTTGTTCAAACTGTTCTATCTTTTTCTGTAATCTCTTTTCCATCTCTGCCATGCGCTTCTCGCGCCTATCCATCTCAATGAACATCTTGGTGACGATTGGGGTCACTATCAGAATGATTGCCAACATCAGGCAAACCAATCCAACAATCAATCTGTAAATGAGTTTATCCATACGGCCCACAGCTCCAGAACGAATAGAAGCGTCAGAAATACTGCCGCCGCCAGCTCTACCCTTTCCAGATGCTCCTCCTCGCGTAGCCATGAATCTCTCTGCTTTCTGATGCGTTCGCGCTCTCGCCTTGCCTCCTGCTTGTCTTTTGCGTTCTCGTATATTTTGTGGAAATTGTCCCACAATGGGCCTAATTGCGGGGGTACATGAGCGCCGCGCATCATGCCACTGAGCTTCATGTATGCGCCATCTAACTCATGCCTGATTTGAGACAGAATTAAGATATCCCGAGGGTCTGGCCTATCCATTGCATAAACTTCCTCGGATTTGGCGTCATATAGCTCGGATAGCTCTCGGTGATGGTGATAGAAGTCACCAACGTGGGTCACAAACTGCTGAACGATGTCAGCCTCAGTCGGAATGTGTTTGATGAACACTTCCTTGGGCTTTTTAGTGACCTCTCGGGGTGCGCTTGATTCAGAGGCGTGAGAGGTTTCTATCGGTTTTGTAAGCTGCTTGCCAAACAATCTACGAAAAATTGACCAGATGCCCTTGACCTCTTTTACGATGGCTTGAGCATCCTCTGCTGCTTTCTTGATTTTTTGGACTTGAACCTTGCCATCAGACAAAGCATCCATGCAATATTGGATGCCTGTGAAAGCACCCTGCATTGCCTTAATTGCTAGGCCGATGGATATTGGGTCAAGCACATCACTTTAAGTGAGGAACAAGCGAAGACCAGATAACGCCAGCCATCCCAATGGTCATAATTCCGAATGCCTTGATGATAATCCCCTCAAGACGTTTTAAACGAGCATTGATTTGCTCATATCGCATTGCACAAACTTCTTCATGCGTTGAAAGTCTTGCTTCGGTTGCGTTTACGGTTGCCATTTCTTAGTTCCGAACGATGTTGTTTTTGATGAGCCAGCCATTGAAAGCGGCAGACACGGAAGATGTGCTTGAGCTTGTTGAGACATTGTTGTAAACATCTGTCTTTTCAGGAAGATCAAGAGGCGGGTTATATGGAAAGAATTGAAAGTTGTTGGCAATCGAAATGTTGGCCGTGAGATATGTCACACCATTGATTCGACTACGGAACTTTGCTGTGACCGTCTGTGAACCAGTTGAGCCACCGGCAGAGATTGAGCCGGAAGCGAGGCGAAGGGTATAGCCAGCAGGAACCGTGTAAACGGCAGCATTGGTGATGTTATCGCCTGCATTGATATAGGCGTATGTATTAGCAGGAATGCCTCCTGTTGCCACACCAGTACCAAGTGAAATATTGCCTTGAGGACTGTCTGTAAGCACAGTCATTGTGTTAATACGAAGGTATTGGAGAGAAGTCTGAATACCAGTCTGCCCGTTAAGCACTAAGACTTCTGAAATCTCGACATAATTTGCATCAAGACCATCAATCAAAACAAGTTGACTTATATCGGACGCGGATGAACTATAAAGAGTCATGTATCCAGCGGATACAGGAAAAACATACGCCGTATTTTTGGGCCAAATAGTCGCTTCCGTAGTTCCTACGCTTGGATTGTAGGATGAACGAAAGATTGTCCTGTCTCTAGCGTATGGGACTGCCATTTCAGTATTTACCCTCTGAGAAGACGTTTACGAATACCGTATTGTCCTCTAAAGCCTCAATTTCGTGCCATTCATTTGCAATTAAATTTACAGGTTGTGTGTCCTTGGTCATGGTGAGGGAACGACCCTCTTTATGCACGATGATTGACCCGGCGTGGCACATGGTTAGGTGCGAATAGACATGCTCGTGTTTGGGTAAACCCTCGCCTTTGTTGGCGTGATAGACGTTCAGGGCTGTTCCGTCTTGTGTGACGGAGAATATCGGGCTGAGCTGGTTCATAGCGTTTGAGCGCCTTGAACGGTGGGCTGATTATTCTCAGGCTCTGGTGGCGCAACGTACTCAGCCACTTCACCGAATTCGCCGGATGAAGCGCGGTCAAACACTTCTTTCGTGTGGGCATACTGGTCGCCCTCAATAGGAGCACCAAACGGCAAAAACTGATCGGCTTCTGCGAATTTAACTTCGCACTCAATCAACGTGTGTTCTGCATTCATCCACGCTGCGTTTTTAATTTGTTCGATTGTGTACATGGTGTTACCTTAAGAAATACGAACCCACAAAGCGGGCAGGCCTATTTGCGTACATGTACCAGTTAGGCCTGCAGGCCCAGTGGTAATTGCTTTCCAAGTACCTGTGTTCACTAAAGTAGGAGAAAAAACAAAACCGCTTCCGTCGGCTTGCCATTGCCCGCCTACGTTAGCAGAGCGCGGGGGGCCACTGTATAAAGAGGTTCCGGCTATGGTACTCCCGATAGTATGACTGGTTGTTGTGTTGTTAGCACGCCCGCTGATAATCTGACCGATAGCGTATGTAGATGTGTCAATTGACAAAGACCCGCTAGATGTGATGGTTCCTGTCAAACCACCTGTACCAGATACCGATGTCACTGTGCCCGGAGTAAATGCTTCCCACGCAGTATTACCCGCATTGATGCGCACGGACTGACTCGCACCCGGCGTTACCGTTGTGTATGTGTTCGCCACGTTAGCCACAGGAATGGATTTAGCAGCAATAGAGCTTAGAGCCAATCCGCCATTAGCCACGGGCACGGCATTAACCAAGCCGGTCGATGCGTCAAGCTGGCCAGAGGTATTAACCTTGTTGGCTAGTTGCGCTAAGTTAAAAGCCTGAGTCATTTAAGCAGCTCCCGTGCGTGTGTACGTTACTTGTTGCAAGATATTCAAAGTCGATGTGGGCGCTACACCCAAAGTGTAGATGCCAGAACCCGTAGTGTAATCCGAAGTTGGAATCATCAATGCGCCATTGTTGTACAACTCAAAAGCATTCACATCATAGTTGTAGTTATAGACACTCTGACCAATAACTTCGTTAATTGCTTGGCTGGTCTGGTTGCCAATCGGGATTGTCTGGTTATTGTCGTTAAACTGGATGATCGTCAACAGGCCAGTAGCAGCCGCTGGGAAGTTTGTCAGTGCGCCACTTACCAAATCGTAGTCTTGGTCGTTAACGGATGCACCATTCAAATACAGCTTTTCGTAGCCGCTATCAAACGCCCATGTCGTGGGGGTGAACGACGAGGCGCTGGATAGCGTCGTAGTCCAACGACTAAACGGGCGATAACTAGAACCAGTTGAGCGGTACTGATAGATCGTCGCACCTGCCGATACACCCGTGACCGTGGCCGTGTAGGTGATCTGCTTTGTCGCGGCGTTATATGACTGCACGGTGTACTGAGTCGGTGTGCCCGTGTTAGCGAACGTATGGATGTCGCCAGCGACGATGTTCTGGTAAGGCAGGGATGTTCCGTAGGTAACTACGTTAGTAGCCACTGTCGATACCAGAACATGCAAGTTAGTGTACGTCACACCTTGAGATACGGCACGCATCGAGATGATCGTGACGTTATCGCCCACGACGCAGGCATTGTTCAGCGTAACGGTCGTAGCATTCTCGGTGTAGTCATTAACGTCCAGCAGCGAGCCGTTGCGGATAACCAAGTCCATGCCGACAATGTAGTTTGCTTGACGCGCAGTTGGGGTAAACACCGTTTGGCCCGCAGTAGCCACAGCATCGTAACGCGTGTAGTAGAAACCGTCCGGTGATGTGAAGCCAAGCACGCGACCGTAGATGTCGATCGTTAAAGTCGATGCGGGGCCAGTAAGTGTCTGCACGCCAGTACCGAAGTTCAGGAGCTGCGCTAATGACGCGACGATCTTGCCGTCGGCGTTATTCGTTACGGCGATCTCACCAGCGCCGATTGTGGTTGTACCGGTTTCAAGCAACTGGCCAGTGCGCACATCAAGGTCAATCGAGTTCGTACCGTCCGGTAATGCGTTCCAAATGGATGGGTCATAGGTAGCCGTGTCGTTAGGGACGAACGCACCTGTACCCGCCGCGTTAGTTGCAAAGCCCGTAGAGAAGCTGAACTTACGGCCTGTCCGGTTGGTGTACAACAGATACACGCTTGTGCCAAAAGCCGTAGGCGCTAGATACCATGTGTAATCAGCAGGATTGGTCGAGAAGTTAGCCACATCTGCATTGAGCAAGCCATAATAGGCTTTATTGCGCGGACTTGCTGATAGATTCGTGCCAGCCAAATCATCGCCATAAGCCACAACCAAATAACGACTTGTATATTGGAAAGTGCTTGGACGCCAGCGCAACACGGCAGATGACGCAGAATACGGCGATGAACCTAATGAGTTAACCATTCGGACAGAGAAATACCAATCACCAGCGGGGATATTTGATAGGTTAACTGTACCCATGACCGCGCCGGGCGTGAAAGGATTTCCTCCGGGGTTCACCGCCGTTGTGCCAGCAAAAATTCTTTGGCCGTTAGTGGGCGAAGCATAGGCCGAATACCACACTTCGGCATACTGAGTGATACCGGAACTAGCCGCAGTAACGACAACGCCGAATGATGGGTTGGTGATGTTGGGCTGAAGATTCGTGATAGTCGGAGCAGTCAATGTGCCAAACACGTTTGGCGAGCTAATACCCGTGTTAGGCGCAGGTTGAAATTGCGTAATGGGAATGTCGTCATAAACACTGGAGTTGTACTCCATCAAGTTAAGACCAGCCGTTACAGCTCCACTATCCGCAAACTTCTCAACAATCTTTCCTACACGAAACGGTTTCGCTGCCCATCCATAGTTTGCATTGGTAACAGTAATTATGTCGCCAGCCTCAAGCTGAATGCCTGAATAATTAACGTCAACTTGAATTTGCAAGTCTTCACGCGCCGCCTTTAAGAATCGAACAGCCAAATACTGAGCGCGAACATCGTTATTTACCAGAGGCAAACTGATTGTCTGTTTGTTTACTGGTTCATTGGGATACAGCAATGCAGGAGCAATTGAAGCCAAATCAAACACAGAAGAATTGAATGAATCTTTGACTGACTTATCCGGGAATTTAACCTCGGCAATGTTGTAGCTGCTAGATAGATCAATCGGCGTCACCGTAATGGCAGACACCATATCACTATCATCAATGTCCGTCACGATTGTTGTTGCGGGGGTTTGGACAATAACGCCCCATGTTGCCATGATTTCGTTGTAACGCAATAAACAGTCACAGCACGATGCCATGTTCTGCAAATTAGACATGACAGATTGTGCTGTGTCCACTACGCCATCAAAACGAAAATGCGGGATGGTGGCAGGATTGCCAGAGGAATCTGTATAGGCAAAAGCTGTATCGCTATACGTATTCAGCGCCGTCAATGAAGCGGTATCAACTTTAGCTAATGGAACGGCTGCACCATAACGAGCTGATGTCAAATAATCCAAAAAACAATCGCCGGGCTTAGTGCGGCTATTGGTGATCTGGAACTTAGTTTGTTGCAAGCCGGTCAAACCCGCTGCCGAGTTATAGACGATCTTAACAACAGCAAACGCTGCATTAGTCATCAGTTTGGTCGAATCCCATTGGTATGTCAGACCCGAGGCGGACATAACGGTGATGGCCGACAAAGAACTGTTTACAGGCGAACTGGAGCCATTTCTATATGTATAGATTTCCAGTTTTCCTGATACGCCAGTGTCAGTCAAACCAGTTGATTCATCAGTAAGTCCAATTACCTTGTATTGGTCAGTCGGGTCGAAAACGCACAGCTTGCCACCCCAATAGATGTTTCCAAATGTGTAAGTGTCAGGAGTTCCGCCTGTCTCTGTATTGGTGACTTCCGCCAATGTCAATACGTAATACAAAGTCTGGTTGTCATTGGTTATGGATAGATCAGTAATGATGCCGCCCACATAAGCAGAACCATATACGACAGGCACTTTATTGTCTCCGGCTGGAGGCACTTGCGCGCGACTGCCGGGATTTGTACTGTCTTGATTTGTGTTTGGAGCATCTGCGCCTAATGAGCGGCTAACGATGCTGGCAGCCACCATGTTGATAGCAAATGCAGTGGCTGCATATTCAAATGAGCCAACAGTCAAACCAAGTACGGCTTCTCCAGCAATGATTGAACCCGGCATATTAGGCCACCCAAAATTCTTCTAGTTTGTCGAATCCGAACTTCTGATACTGAAGACTCGGGCTATTAACCATTTTACTGATTAAATAATTTGTGATGCGGCCATTTTTTTTGAGTTCATCTCCTCGATTCCTGTATTCAACAAGCAAGCGGTATCCGGCAGTCCCGCCTCTTGAATCAGGCTCTACCCAATAAGCCATTTCAGTCATCAAGAAATGTTTTGGCGACCAAGCGCTAGGAGAAATTCCTGCGATAAGCATACCAACAACATCCTCATGCTCAGCAACCAAGACAATTCCTTTGCCAGCCATCAGCATGGTCAGCATATTTGTCACGTACTCAACATCATTCGCCTCTGCCAGAAATGGAAGCGGAGTCATGCTGCGATAGTTGCGAAGCATATCCAAAAGAATTGGAATGTCAAAATGGGATGCGTCACGAACTCGCATCAGGCTTGCTTTCCGAACTGATAATTGATTGTCTCGATGAAGGCTACGCGATTCATCGAAGTATCACCCGGCGCATAAAACTGCCATGAATTGTTATTCGTATAGCGACCA
>Ga0228701_1001263_pt1 | contig 17622 bp, 18 predicted proteins | sample McNCre117_Aug_MG_2_FD_178017 | JGI IMG/M metagenome (GOLD analysis project Ga0228701, IMG submission 178017) | Freshwater microbial communities from McNutts Creek, Athens, Georgia, United States - 11-17_Aug_MG | ecosystem: Environmental > Aquatic > Freshwater > Creek | place: USA: Georgia...
GGTAATTTCGAACCCCCTTCTTTCTCTAGCGTCAGAACTATGCGTCTCGCAGCATTCCCAGGTTTGTCTCATTTTGAGACCCCAAAAATCGAAAAGTCGACAATTATATGCCAAGAAAAGCCTCCGTGCCACTATTTCGCTTAAAACCCCGCTATCTGCCTTAAATTGCCTCTATGACCGTCTGCAACACCAAAGAACTGGCCGAGGAGCTTGGCATCACGCAGGCTCGCATCAGCCAAATGAAGAGCCAGGGCCGTTTTGACGGTTGCTTCATGGTTGTCCGCAACAAGATCGAATGGGACAAGGAAGCAGCGGTCAAGGCGTACACCGAGGGCAACCCGCTTGTCTCAACGAGTCCCACGCGTAAGACATCCTCTGAACTTGAGATCCCAACCTTCAATGAGAGCCGTGCGAAGTCTGAACATTTCCGTGCCGAACTGGCTCGACTGGACCTCGAAGTCAAAGAAGATCAGCTTGTGGAGGTTTCTCGTGTGCAGCGTGAGGCTTTCACTTCTGCTCGTGCTGTACGTGATGCTTTGGGGAATATTCCTGATCGTGTCAGCAATCAGTTGGCTGCTGAGTCTGACCCGGTCATTATTCACCAGGCGTTGACCAACGAGATTCGTAGAGCCCTGGAGACACTGACCGATGCGTGATGGTGCCCTGATCTACAGGCATGCGTTCCGTGACGGCCTGAAGCCTGATCCTGACTTGAGCGTGAGTCAGTGGGCCGACATGTACAGGATGCTGTCCAATAAGGCGAGTGCTGAACCTGGCCCCTGGCGCACAGATCGAACGCCGTACCTCAGGGAGATCATGGACTCCATGTCCGCCAGCTCTCCTGTACAGAAGGTGGTGTTCATGGCTGGTGCGCAACTTGGCAAGACAGAAGCGATCAACAACGTTGTTGGGTACATGATCGCCCACGCACCTGGCCCGGCACTTTTTGTGCAGCCGACGATTGAGATGGCTAAAAGATTGAGCAAGCAACGTCTTGATTCATTGATTCATGAGACACCGTGCCTGGCAGAGAAGGTCGCTCCGGCTCGAAGCCGCGATTCAGGCAACACGATGTTTTCAAAAGAATTTCCGGGTGGAATTCTCCTCCTCACCGGGGCGAATTCAGCTACGGGCCTGCGTTCTGCTCCTTGCCGTTGGGTACTTCTTGATGAGGTTGATGCTTTCCCAAGCGATGTGGACGGCGAGGGAGACCCTTGCGCATTGGCGGAGCGTCGTGCGTCAACGTTTAGCAGGCGGAAGATCATCCTGACCTCAACCCCCACCGTCAAAGATACGAGCCGTATCGAGGCTGAATATCTCGCATCAGATCAACGGCGTTACTTCGTCCCCTGTCCTCATTGCAATCACATGCAGTGGCTGCAATGGAAAAATTTGCAGTGGCGCGATGGCGACCCCAAGACTGTTGCGTATGTGTGCGAAGGTTGTGGCACCCACATCCAGGAGTACTACAAGAGCGAGATGCTGCGCAAGGGCGAGTGGCGTGCAACGGCAGAAAGTCAAGATCAAAGAACGATTGGATTTCACCTGTCATCCCTGTACTCACCGCTGGGTTGGAAAAGCTGGGAAGAGATTGTTGGTGAATTTTTACGTGCGAAGAACGACGCGCCCCTGTTGAAGACGTTTGTCAATACGATCTTGGGCGAAACTTGGGAAGAGGAAACAGGGGCAAAGCTTGGTGCTGACAGTTTGTCTGAACGGGCCGAGTTTTACCCCGCTGGTGAACTCCCGAAGGGGGCGGTCATACTCACGGCTGGGGTAGACGTGCAGGACAACCGCGTTGCTATTGGGTTGTATGCATGGGGCAGCGGTGAGGAGTGTTGGCTGATTGGGCACACCGAGATTTACGGCGATCCAGCAGGTGAAAAGTTGTGGAGTCAAGTTGATGACCTTGTATTTAGGGACTATCCACATGCAGATGGCGGGAGAGTCAAGGTGTCCGCTATTGGTTGCGACTCAGGCGGCCACTACACCTCAGAAGTGTATGCGTACGCCCGAAGCCGCAAGGGCAAAGGTGTTTTTGCGTTGAAGGGTCAATCTGTTAGGAACAAACCGCCAATTGGCAAGCCGTCAAAGGTTGACATCAACTACAAAGGACAGGTGCTAAAAAATTCGGCCGAGGTATTCCCTGTTGGCGTTGACACGATCAAGAGCACCTTGTTTGGCCGGATGAAGCACAACGAGCCAGGTGCAGGATTCATTCACTTCCATGCCGAGGCGGGACAGGAGTACTTCAAGCAAATCACGTCAGAACGACAGGTTGTGCGTTACGTCAAGGGATTCGCCGTTCGCGAATGGAAGAAGAAGGCGGGTGATCGCAATGAGGCGTTGGATTGCTTCGTGTACAGCTATGCAGCGTTACATTTTCTTTACATGCGCTTCAACAGGAACACAATCTTTGAGCAGTTTCAACGAAGTATTGGCAAGGCATCGAAAGCCGACAATACTGGTGACGTATCGGTGGATAAGCCGATAGAATCCCCATATCGCCCACCGCAACGCCGGTTGCAACGACGAAATTCCTCATTCGTGACGAGCTGGTGAGCATCCTTGTCCCAAACCTGATTTACGCGGGCGACACAGTTGTGTTTGACGTGCCTGCGTTCAAAGACGCAATCGGCACGAACATCAACAGTGGTACCTTCACGCTCACGTGGTACGCACGGACGAATACTGCAAATGAAGGCGCGACTGTTGTTGGCGCTGCTGAGGGCACTGGCTGGCGTGTAACGATCCCTGCAGCCATGACAACGGGTTTTGATGCAGGCTTGTGGACCTGGCAAGCGATCGCAACCTACAGCACGCAGCAGTACACGGCAGGACGCGGTCAGTTCACTGTCAAGGCGTCAGCCAAATATGCAGGTTCGCCCGGCGCATTCGACGATCGGTCTCGTGCTGAGATTGACCTGTCTTACGTTGAGACAGCAATACGCACGCTGGCCCAGGGCGGCATGGTGCAGGAATATCAGATTGGTGGGCGTAGCCTGAGGCGTTACAAAATGGCTGAGCTGCTCCAGCTTCGTGATGACCTCAAGAGCGAAATTGCGATGGAGCGCAAAGCTGAAAAAATACGTCAGGGCCTTGGTAACCCTGGCCTCGCCAAAGTGAGGTTCAAGTAATGGCAATCTTCGGCATCGGGCGTACCTACGCGTTGCGTAAGCAACTTGAAGAAGCACAACAAAAAAATGCTTACTTCAAACGTGCTTATGCCGCTGCGCAGAACAACAGGCTGACATCTGATTGGATCAGTCAGGCCACTTCTGCTGACAGCGAAATCAAAGGCAGTATCAGGATGCTGCGCAATCGCGCCCGGCAACTGGTGCGTGATTCAGACTTTGCCAAAGCTGCCTTGAGAGCCGTACGTAATAACGTCGTCGGCACCGGCATCAAGATGCAAGCACAGGTGCGCATGCAACGTGGTGGTCGCTTGGCTGATGACATTAATCGCCGCATTGAAGAGGAATGGGATCGTTGGACCTCGGCAAAGCGTTGTCACACGGCTGGCAAGCTGAGCTGGTACGACATCCAACGCCTTTGCATCACGTCGATGCTTGAATCTGGCGAGGTGTTTGTACGCCTTGTCCGCCAACCTTTTGGCAATAGCCGCATCCCGCTGGGCATTGAGATCATTGAGTCTGATCTGCTCGACGACGACTACAACGCTATTGAGAAGAATGGCAACGAAGTGCGAATGGGAATTGAAATCAATAAATGGGGCAGACCCGTCGCGTATCACTTTTTTGACTATCACCCCGGTGATTATCAATTCTCCTATGCGCAGAAAGCTGCCAAGCGTCGCATCAGAATTCCCGCTGACGACGTCCTTCATTTGTATCTGATCGAGCGTCCAGGACAGACACGTGGCGTCAGTGCATTTGCATCAGCGATCATGCGCTTGCGCAACCTAAGCGGGTACGAGGAAGCTGAAATCGTTGCAGCACGTGCCAGCTCGTCGATGATGGCATTTGTCAAGACCCCTGATCAGGAGCTTTTTGAGGATGGCACCTTTGATCAAGACTCAGTACTCGATTTCTCACCTGGAAGCATCAGGCGCTTGGCCCCAGGGGAAGAAATGCAATTCTTTACGCCCAATCGGCCAGATGATGCGTTTACTCCTTTTGTGCAGCAAATGTTGCGAGCTGTCGCTGCTGGGGTTGGTTGTAGTTACACGCAAGTCTCAAGCGATTTCTCTCAGAGCAACTACAGCTCTTCACGCCTGGAACTGCTCGAAACAAGAACTCATTACAAAACGCTTCAGCAGTACGTGATCGAATCGCTATGCGAAGAGGTGTACGAGCGCTGGCTTGAGATGGCCGTTATGGCAGGCGTTTTGGATCTGCCTAACTACGACAGCAACCCTGAACGCTACGAAGAAGCCAAGTGGATTGCTCCTGCTGCACAGTTTGTTGACCCACAGAAAGAAGCCGCTGCATACAAGGATCTGATCCGCAGTGGTGTCATGACGTTGTCACAAGTGATCGCGCTGCATGGCGGTGACTTTGAAGATCAGATGCGTCAACGGCAGCATGAATTGGCAGTTGCTGATGAGCTTGGCATCGTGCTCGACACTGATCCTTCGCAAGTCTCGAACAACGGCGTTTCTCAACCTGTTCCTATCCCTCCAACTGAAAATCCGGTACAACAAACAGAAGAACCTGAACTTGAGGACATTGACTGATGGCCAAGGTTGGTGACAAGACGATTGATCTGATGCCAACTGAAGGCATGAAGGCTGAAGCGCGGCGTTATCGCGCATGGAAAAAAGAAGGACGCCCCGGTGGTACAGATGACGCTGCAACACGTGCAGGGCAGATCCTGTCGGGTGACGAGCTGAGTCCTGACACTGTCATTACGATGTCGGCCTGGTTTGCACGGCATGAAGTTGACAAGCAAGGCAAAGGGTTTCGTCCTGATAGCAGTGACTATCCCTCACCGGGTCGCGTAGCATGGGCAGCATGGGGTGGCGATTCAGGGCAAACCTGGAGCAACATGAAATCCAAAGCCATCAAAAAAGCAAAGGAGCGTGCCATGGAACCAATCGTTGACGAACGCCCTTATCCGAATGAGCATGCAGCTCGTTTGAAGGATCCTGATCAATACGATTCCATCCGTCGCGTCAATGATGAGGGCGGCCCAGGTATTGATTTTATTTATGGCATCAAAGACGGAAAGTCTGAAATTCAAGCAATTCGTTTTGATGCAAAGCGTTTTACGCCTGCTGAAGCTCGTCAATGGTTGAAGGATCACGATTTCAGCGCAATCTCATTTGAAGAGGCGACAGGCGATCGCAGCGAAGAACGTGCTGCTCCTGATGCCGTTAAAGTTGGCGATTTCGTGGAATGGGATTCGAGCGGTGGCACTGCACGCGGCAAGGTGGAGCATGTAATGCGTGAAGGTGTACTTGGTGTTCCAGATTCTTCGTTTAGTATTAATGCATCTGAAGAAGATCCCGCTGCATTGATTCGCGTGTATCGAAAAAATAGCGATGGCGATTACAAAGAGACCGAAACATTGGTCGGTCATAAGTTTTCTGAGCTGCGCAAAATTTCTGCACTGCGTTTCTTTGAGGGCGAAACACTGAAGCGTTCACTCGCAACAGAATTCCGCGCCGAAGGCGAAGAACGCATACTTGAGTTTCCCTTTGCTAGCGAAGCTCCTGTCGAGCGCTACTACGGCATGGAAGTGCTGAACATGGATGCAAAGTCCATGGATCTCACTCGACTGAACGACGGCGCACCGCTTTTGTATCAACATGATCCTGACAAGATCGTCGGTGTTGTACAGAAGGCGTACATCAAAAACAAACGTGCCTATGCACGAGTGAAGATCGCCAACAATGAGCTTGGCCGTGAAATGCAAGATCTGATCAAGGACGGAATTATCCGTAACGTCAGCTTTGGTTACAAGATCAATTCCATGGAAACCGATGAGTCCACATCCCCAGTGACTTATCGGGCAACCAGCTACCAACCATTTGAGATTAGTCTGGTTACCGTGCCTGCTGATAATTCAGTGGGCATAGGACGCGCTTTCTCCCATAATGAGAGCGTCGAGACGGCCTCAGCCGTTCAACAAACTACAAACGGAGTTACAACCGTGGATCAACCCCTCAATCTTGAGGCTATCCGCGCTGAGGCCGCTCAGGCCAAGGCTAAGGAAGTGGCCGACATGATCGCCCTTGGTCACCGCACCAAGAACATTGAAATGGCTCAAGAGTTTATTGCAAACTCCCGTAGCCTCGACGAGCTGCGCTCTGCCCTTCTGGAAAAGATGGGTGTTGAAGAGAAGCCTGTGAATCCTAAGGACGCCGAAATCGGTCTGTCCGACAAAGAGCGTCGCGACTTCTCCTTCATTCGCGCTATCAACGCTCTGGCCCATCCCAACAGCCAGGAAGCTCAGCGTGCTGCTGCTTTTGAGATGGAAGTCAGCCGTGCTGCTGAAGAGAAGAGCGGTAAGGAAGCTCGTGGCATCCTGATCCCTGCCGATGTGCTGGGTTATGGCCGCCGCGACCTGACCGTTGGTTCAGCTTCGGGTGGTGGTGACCTTGTTGCCACTGATCTGATGAGCGACAGCTTCATCGACCTGCTGCGCAAAGCTCTGGTGCTGCAAAGCGCTGGTGCGACCATCATGACCGGTCTGCAAGGCATGGTTGCTCTCCCCCGTCAATCGGGTGGCGCCACTGTGTATCACGTTGCTGAGTCGGGTTCGATCACCGAGTCCCAGCTCACCGTTGATCAGGTGACGATGCAGCCCCGCACCATTGGTGCTCTGACTGATTACAGCCGCCGTCTGCTCCTGCAGTCCAGCATTGACATCGAGAACCTCGTTCGTCGTGATCTGGCTCAGCAGATTGCTATCGAGGTTGAAAATCAGGCCATCAACGGTACCGGCACCGGTTCCTATCCGCTGGGCTTCCTCAATGTGACCGGCATCAACACCGAGTCGGGTTACACCACGTTCGCTGATTATGTGAACGCTGAAGCCGCTCTGAGCACCTCTAACGCGCTGATGGGCACCCTCGGTTACATGATGAATTCCTCCCTGCGTGGAACTCTGAAGACCACCGAGAAGTCGGCTACTGGCACCAACGCCAACTTCATTTACGAAGCCAACAACACCATCAACGGTTACTCGGCTTACGTGTCGAATTCCATGCCGAACAACACTGCGGTGTTCGCTAATTTCAGCGACATCCTGATCGGCTTCTGGAGTGGTCTGGACATCATGGTTGATCCTTACACCGGTTCCGCTTCTGGCACTGTGCGTGTGGTGGCCATGCAGGATTATGACGTGGCCATCCGTCATCCTGAGTCCATCTGCAAACTGTCCTGATGATTGAAGAGCGGGCAATGCGCATTCAAATTCTGCGCAACACCATCGTTGACCTAAAACAGGTGAAAGTTGGTGATTTCGTTGAAACCGATCACAAATCAGCTTTGCTGTTGATCGGCATTCAGAAAGCCATTCCCGCTCCTCTCATCGAGCCAGTTGTTGTAACGACTGACGAAGAGTCAGTTTCTGTTTCTAGCAAACCCGCTCCCAAACGGAGAAAAACCAATGATTCACAATCTCGGGTCGAAGACCACTCTGATTCGCCTGCATGACAACGCTGTGGTGGCTTCCACCGGCGCTGGCACCCCAACTTATGTTGACCTGCAAGGCACCAACGATTTTGAAGGCGACATTGCTTTCATCATTTCCGCCGCTGCTGCTGGTTCAGGCGTTACCCTGACCGCCAAGCTTCAGCACTCTGATACCACTACCTCGGGTGACTTTGTTGACATCACTGGTGGTGGTTTTACTGCTGCTGCTGCCAACACCGCTTTCCGCGAGAAAATTTACCTGAACAGCAACGACCTCAAGCGTTATGTTCGGGTTTATTTCACCGTCACTGGTGGTACTGGTACTGGTGCTGTTGCAGTGTTGGGCCTGGCTTCTAAGAAGTACGGTAACTGATCCAGATGGCTTTCCAGGACACGCTGGCATTTTTGAACGTTGATGAGTTTGGGGTTTCCTGCACTCTTGGCGCTTCAACTTTTGTCGGCATCCTGGATTCGCCCGTGGAGGTGCTTGCGGGTGGCATGGCTTTGAGTCGGGAGTACTCGTTATTGGCGAAGACTTCTGATGTCAGCACTGCCGCCCGTGGCACTGCCATTACTGTTGATTCGGTCTCTTATACCGTCAGAGAAAATCGACCACTTGATGACGGTTTGTTTTCTGAGTTGTTATTGAGCAAAGTTTGACTTTGAGGCCATGAGTAGCATTTTCAAGGTCAACAGCAAAAGCAATTGGGCGGCGCTCAACCCTGTTTTGACAGAAGGGGAAGCTGCGATTGAAACGCAAACAAATAATTTGAAGATTGGCAACGGCAAATCAACTTGGAACCAACTGCCATATTTTGCTGGTCCTGGGTATTGGGGATCGTTTTGGGATACGACATCCCAGACCACAACAGCCAATACGCCAACCACTGTTTATCTGCGTACTAGCGACACAGCAAGTCGCGGTATTCATATTGTTTCACAGACTCGTATTTCCTTTGATTACTCTGGCGTTTATAGCCTGACGTTTTCAATGCAATTCAGCAATACAGGTGAACAGATTCATGACATTAATGTCTGGTTACGCAAGAACGACAGTGGCGCATCTGGTGACATCCTTGCATCTGATAGCAAGTTCAGCATTATTGCAAGTCATGGTGGTGTCCCTGGCAATGTAATTGGGACCGTTAATTTTGTTTTACCAGTCGTCGCAAATGATTACCTTGAATTGATCTGGGCAACGACAAATGCCCAAGCATATATTCATGCTGAGACTGCAACGACAAGCCCGTTTGCACATCCAAGCATTCCTGGTGTTATCTGCACTGTCGTTCAAGTCGCTTCTGCTTGATTATGGCTGACACCCGCCGCGAATTGATCCTGGCTCGCATCAAGAGCAATCTAGACACGATCACAGGTGCAACGGTCTACAGGAGCCGTGTAGAGCCTCTGGCGCGTGGTGAGGTGCCCGCTGTCATTGTCGAACCAATCAACGATCAACCTATCGATACGAATTTTTACGACAAGCTTGATTGGTCAATGCGAGTCAGGATTACAACTTTGGTGCGTGCTGCAGTGCCTGACGACGAGTCGGATACGTACACACAACAAGTGCATGCCAAGTTGATGGCTGATCAAACCGTAAATGGCTATGCCCTTGACTTGACACCTGATCGAACTGACTTCAACCTGTATGAAGCTGATGTGCCGTTAGGTGTTATCAGTCAGGACTTCATTGTCCGTTATCGTACAAGCAGGACTTCATTAACTAGCGCCTGACATTATGGCTAAGATTGAAAGGGAAGTTCCCAATCCCGGAGTGGGCGGCAGCTATTTGTTTGACCCCAAGACGGGAAAGCTTACACTGATCACAGAAACCGCCGCTCCTACCACCGATGGCACTGACACGGAAGAAGTTTCTGATCGCAAAGATTGAGTCCACTTACGGGACCGATCCAAGTCCTGTCGGCGGCACTGATGCGGTTCAAGTCACCAATCTTGAGGTGACTCCGATTGAGTCTGACAACGTTCAGGCTGCTACGCATCAAGGTTTTTTGGGTAATAGCACTCGCGGTACATTGGTTGCGAACAAGCGTGTCAGCGTCACTTTTGATGTTGAGCTTGCTGGTTCCGGAACTGCTGGTACTGCGCCTGCGTTTGGCCCACTGCTGAAATCTTGCGGATTGAGCGAGACGATTGTTTCGTCTACTTCCGTGACCTATGCACCGGTTTCGAGCAGCTTCAGTTCGGCAACGATCTACTGCTTCTACGACGGCACTCGTCACAAGATCACTGGTGCTCGCGGCTCCGTCAGCTTCAACATGACTGCTGGTCAGTTTGCTGTCGCAAGCTTCAATTTCATTGGCATCTACAACGCACCTGACGACACTGCCCTGTCGGGTTCATTCACTGTGGCCAATCAGGCTGCTGCGATCGAAGTGAATGACATTAACGTGACAACTGCTACCTTCCACGGTGTGACCAACTCACGCATTGAGTCGTTCGATCTGGCAATGAATAACGAGCTGCTGTACAAGGAGACTGCCTCCAACAAGGAAGTGCTGATCACCAACCGCGCCCCTGGCGGTACTGCTGTGATCGAGGCTCCTGCAGTTGGCACCACCGATTTCTTTGCCAAGACTGTTGCCTCTGCTACCGGCAGCACCAGCATCGTGTTGGGCGGCACTGGTGGAAACATTGTCACGGTCAACGCAGCACAGACAGACATCACTGGTTGCAGCTACGCTGACACGAACGGAGTTATCGCTCTGTCGATGCCGTACCTTGCCCTGCCTACCACGGCTGGCAACAACGAAATCTCACTCGTCTTCACCTGATCCTTATGGCTTTCATTCTCAAGAAGACTGCTTCGTACAAATGGCCCGTGACAGTGGAAGTCCCTGTCGATGGCGGCAAGTTTGAAAAGCAAACGTTCGATGCAGTCTTCAAGAAGATGAGTCGTTCTGCCTTCAACGATCTGATTGACAAAGGCGATGATGTCTTAGTTGATGGGATCCTTGAAGGTTGGGACGGTGTCAAGGATGAAGAAGGCAAGGACGTGGCATTCACGCAAAAGGCTAAGAAGGAAATCTGTGACGATCCTTATGTAATGCGTGCGTTGATTCAAGCGTATGCCGATAGCGTGACTGGAGCGCCAGCAAAAAACTAAAAGTCGCCGCTGAGTATTGGGCGAAAGGCGGCGTTATTGATGAACGTGAAACTGACCTAAAAGCTCTTGGTGCGAGCGAAGAACAGCTTGCTGCCTTGAGATTGGAGAGTGTTGAGAAAGATTGCGAGGTGTGGGAGGAGAATTGGGATGTGCTGAATATGTTCATTCGTCTGTCAACGCAATGGCATACGAGCATGGCTGGATTGACAGGATTGAACTACCAGAGTTTGGAATGGCTATGTAAGCTGTATGCAGTCAAGGATCCTGTGGCCATGTTTGAAGGCGTGCAGGTGATGGAGATGGCTGCCCTATCCGTCTTGAACAAGAGGAAGAAATGAGCCAAGTCACTGAACTGCTGGTACGGATCAAAGAGCAGGGCGGTGAGCAGCTCACGAGGCTTCAAGGCACGCTGAAAAATCTGGCGCAACAAACGGCTGCAACAAATATCAATTTCAAAGAAGCATCTGATGAGCTTCGCAAGATACAACAAAACTCCACAAACAGCATTAACAACCTCAAAGGTTATGCAAATGCATGGCGTGAAATTGCGAACAGCGTTGAGCTTGGTAGTGCTGAATTCAAACAAGCTACTGCTGAGGCGGCAAAACTTGATGCACAACTAAGGAAGGTCCAACCTGGTGGTCGTGGGCGTCTTGCAGGTGCTGCGCAGATTGCGGGCACAATTGCTGGTGCTGGCGTGTTTGGCGGCCTTGAAGGCGGTGCTGGTGCTGCTATAGGTGGCATTATTGGCGGCGTGCCCGGATCAATCGTTGGCGGTGCAATTGGCGCACAGGTTGGGCAGGCACGTCAATCGCTCGGTGGTCTTGCTGATTACACAGCGCAAATTGAGAAGCAGCGCATTGCCTTGCGTCTTGTTACTGCAGATGCAAACTCTTTTGCTCAAGGTTTGGCATTTATTGATCAAACAAGTCGTCAATTTGCAATTCCACAAGAACTGATCACACGTCAATTTACGCAGTTGTCTGCATCTGTTATTGGTGCTGGTGGAAATATTAAAGATGCTGAGAAGGCATTTCTTGGTATTGCCGCTGGTATTCGAGGCACGGGCGGCAGTCTTGAGGATATGGACGCAGCATTACGTGCAACTGCGCAGGTGTTCAGCAAGGGCAAGGTTAGTGCTGAAGAATTGCGGCAACAGATTGGTGAACGACTGCCTGGTGCGTTTACTTTGTTTGCCAAATCAATCGGCATGACACCGCAAGAACTTGATAAAGCACTAGAGCAAGGTCGAGTTTCGTTGCAAGATTTCCAAAAATTTGCCGAAGAGTTATTCAAGAAGTATGGCAAGAACGCTGAAATTATCGCCAAAGGGCCTCAGTCTGCTGGTGATAGGTTGCAGGCATCTTTGTCACGTTTGAGCGAAAGCGTTGGTCGATTGCTAGCTCCTGTTGGTGCTGCATTTCAAAGCATCTTTGCTGACATTGTTGAGGCTATTGATCGCGCTGCGCGTTCGCTTGCTCGTTTCATGGGCATGAAGTTTTATGACCCAACTCGAATCAATGAATTGAAGGGTGACATTGCAAGAATTCGCAAGGAGATTGATCAGCTTGGGCCAACTGGTGGCAAAGCAACAGCAGGGCGTGAACAGCTTTTGCGTTTAAAAGTTGCAGAGTTGACGCAACTTGAAGGTCTTAAACCTAAGAGTGGTTCTACTGGCCAACTGCCACCTAGCAATCTGCCTGGAATTATCCCTGGGGCTGGCAAAGAGGGTCGTGCCAAGGAAGATCAGGAAGCGAAGCGTCAAGAAAGATTGCTTGAAAGGCGAATTGAATTGACTCGTAAAGCATCAGAATTTCAGCGTGATCTCAACAATAAAGTCTTTGAAACAAATGAAAAGATTCAAGCTTTAGGTGCAAACTCTATTCAAGTTTTTGAGCGTCAATATATTGACAAGGTAACTGATGCAGAAAAGGTTACCGGTGACTTGCTACTTAAAGTTTTCAATTTTGCCAAGGAAGTACGTGAAGCGGGCGGCAAATTAAATATTCAAGATCTTGTTCAAACTGTTGTTGCTCTTGAAAATACAGCCAAATCATTGGCACAGAATGAATATGTGACAAATTTGAATGATTTATTCAAAGAGCTTGATACGACTTTCGCGGAAATCACGGATCGCGTCTACGAAAATGCACGCGCATTGCAGTACAACGCAGACGTTATGGGCGGTCTCAAGGATGGCCTCATGAGTTACAGCGAAGGGATTGGAACTGTTAGGCAGGCATTCAGCGATCTGGCGGAATCCGGTATCAAAAAGATTGAAGATTCAATTTTTGAATTGTTGACGACTGGCACTGTTAATTACAGAGAGTTTGCATCGCAAATCCTGAAAGAGACAACGCGCATGATTCTTCAGCAATACGTGTTAAAGGGTGTGATGCAAGCATTGGGATTTTTAAAGCCTGCAGCAGCATCTGGCGTAAGTCCATTGCAGGGTATTCCTCTGTTTCAATCTTCAAGTGTCAACTTCAATCCGTTGGCCTTTGGTTCCAGCTTTGCTATGGGCGGCATCATGACTCCTTACGGGCCGATGCAGCTCAAGAAATACGCCAGTGGTGGTATTGCAAATTCACCCCAACTTGCCGTATTCGGTGAAGGTGCACGCTCTGAAGCGTATGTGCCGTTACCTGATGGGCGTTCAATCCCAGTTACAATGAAAGGCGGCGGTGAATCGACAGTAATCGTGAACGTCGATGCTACTGGCTCGCAAGTGCAGGGCAACAATAATGATGCAAATGCACTTGGTCGTGTTGTAGGTGCTGCAGTGCAGCAAGAATTAATCAGGCAAAAACGTCCTGGAGGCTTGCTCGCATAATGGCAACATTCAATGACGCAACAGTAGGCACTAGCAGTGGCGGAACAACGCCTGACTTCAGCCTGACCAAAAAAAGCGAACCCAAATATCGCACCGTTAAATTTGGTGACGGATATGAACAGCGTTTGCGTTATGGATTGAATCAAAATCCAAAGGTTTGGGATCTACGGTGGACCGCTAAAAGCAACGCTGATGCTGATGCAATTGAAGCGTTTTTTGATGCAAGAGCTAATGATGCTGCTGCGTTTGACTGGACTCCACCAGCAGGCGGTAGTGCTGGCAAATACATTTGTTCCAATTGGAGCAGAGAACTTCAATACGCAAATATCAATATCATCACCGCAACGTTTGTACAGGTGTTTGAACCATGAGCGAGATGTTTCAGGAGCTGCTCAGCTCCAATCCATACGCGATTATTGAGCTATTTGAGCTGCACCTTGACGCAACGTTGCACGGAACATCGGAGATTATTTACTTTCACCCTGGTGTCAATCAGAAGACACCATCAGAAAACATAATCTGGAAAGGCAAGCCATATCAGGCACTGCCGATTGAAGTCGAGGGTTTTGAGTACAACGGCACTGGCCAGTTACCACGACCAAAGGTGCGCGTCTCAAACCTGCTTGGCAATATCTCAGCGCTGCTGCTCAGCGTCAATGAGTTCACCATTGGCAACGACCTAACAGGCGCAAAGGTCATCAGGATTCGCACGCTGAGCAGGTTTCTTGACCCTGTCAATTTCACTGGCGGCGTCAACCCTTATGGCACACCGGCCAATGAGGAGATGCCTCGTGAGATTTACTACATCGATCGCAAGTCAGTTGAGAACAGGGACGTTGTTGAGTTTGAACTGGCTGCTGTGTTTGATCTTGCTGGTGTGCGTGCGCCAAAACGGCAGGTGATCGCAAACATTTGCCAGTGGAAATACCGCAGCGCTGAATGCGGTTACACAGGCACTAACTACTTTGATGAATACGACAATGCTTTGGGCGCTACCCCTGCACCCAACTTCAACTCAACTGCGTTTGGTGCTCAGCTCAACGTCAATGAAACATTGAACGAAGGCGACGCGATTGTCTCGTCAAATGGCTGGTATCGAGCACTCATGCAGTCCGATGGCAACTTTGTGGTTTACAACAAAGCGAACGTACCTGTGTGGGCAACTGCAACCAACCGTGGCGATGGCACTTATCGAATCACAATGCAGGCTGATGGCAACCTAGTCATCTACAACGGCAGCAGCGCGATTTGGGCCAGCAATACAGTCGGCACCGCATCACCAACAGGCTTGTCGTTTCTTGGCTGGTATCCAACTGATGGTCAGACTGGCCGCTCTGGTGGCTTTGGATGGGAATGTGTCGGATCATCACCGGCCAGCGCAGGACTGACAAACACGCAAACAAAAACGTTCACGGTCAGTGGCCGCACAATCACCGTTCAGTTCACCTTTACTTCGGCTGCGCTACCCGTGGGACACTACACAGGTCAGTCGTTCGCTTGGAACATCATCAGCAGTCAGTCAATTAGCAGCTCAACGGGCAGCTACTACCAAGGCGAGGTGATTAATTTGCCTAAGACCTTGAGCAGCAATAACCCGTTTAGGAACAACCACCCAACACTGGGCACCTTGACGGAGGCAGGTCCGCAGTATGAGATCACAGGCGTCAGCGGCAACAGCAACAACCGGTTGAGTATCACGACGACTGGCCAGCTCATTGTTTACACAGGCACCAATACACCGCTCTGGACATCCAACTACAGCAGCGCTGTTGAACCTCTTGTGCAGACCGGCACCGTTGACCCGTTGCGTGATGTATGCGGAAAGCGAATCAGCTCATGCAAGAAACGCTTTGGTGAGTTCAACGACTTACCCTTTGGATCATTCCCAAGCGCTGGTACGTTCTACGGATGACACACTGGAAGCACACTGCGCTGGAACATGCGCTCAAGGATGCACCACGCGAGGCGTGCGGGTTGGTGGTGGTCATCAAAGGCCGCGAGCAGTATTGGCCATGCAAGAACCTGGCGCCCGCCAAGGACTTCTTCATCCTTGATCCTGATGACTACGCTGCCGCAGAAGATGCTGGCGAGGTGATCGCCGTGTTCCATAGCCACCCGCAAACACCTGCGCAGCCAAGCCAAGCCGACCGCATGGCCTGCGAAAAGTCGGGGCTGGTCTGGCACATCTGCAACCCTGGCACTGAGATGTGGTGCAAGATTGAGCCGGAGGGCTATCAGGCGCCGCTGATTGGGCGGGAGTGGGTATGGGGTGTGAGTGACTGCTGGACGCTGGTGCGGGATTGGTACAAGGAGGAGATGGAGCTTGATCTGCCGGATTGGGAACGGCCTGCGTCACTGCTTGAGTTTCACAATGCACCCATGTTTGAGCAGTGCTTTGCTGAGGCAGGCTTTGAGGATCACGGCATCAACGAGCCTGAGTATGGCGACGCGATCCTGATGCAGCTTGATGGGTCACCTGGCCTGAACCATGTTGCCGTCTACGTTGGTGAGCAGCGGATTCTGCACCATTTACGCGGGCGGCTCAGTAGCCGTGACATCTGGGGTGGCTACTATCAGAAGAACACAGGCTTGATCGTCAGGCACAGGAGCAGGTATTGAGATGTTCCGCGTCATCAAGGTCTACGGCAAGCTGGCAAAGCATCTAGGGCAGCGCAGCTTCAAGGCTGCTGTGAAAACCCCGGCCGAGGCAATCCGTTTCCTGCTTGCCAACTTTCCTGACCTACGCGGCGTGCTGTCAGAGGGCGACTACAAAGTCACCGTGGGCCGCAACCAGCTTGATCTGGTCGATCATCCAGAGCACCTGCACTTTCCTGTTGCCAGCCAGGAGCCGATCAGGATTGTCCCGGTGATCGCCGGTGCCGAAGGCGTTGGGCAGATCTTGGCAGGTGTCGCGCTGGTGGCATTCTCGCTGCTGTTTGCGCCTGGTGCTGCGCTGGCTGGCGGCCTGTTCACGCTTGGCCCGCAGGCCGTGTCGATCGGCGTGGGTATTGGCGCCAGTTTGATCTTGGGGGGCGTCGCTCAAATGCTGACCCCTACGCCAACAATCCAACAAGGCACTGACGGCGACAACGACCCGCGTAAGTCGTACAGCTTCTCTGGCATTCAGAACGTCTCGCGGCAGGGCGTGCCTGTGCCGATCATTTACGGCGAGGTGTTTACCGGCAGCATCGTGGTCTCGGCTGGCATCAATACTGAAGAGGTCGCGTCATGACAAAGCGCTTGATCTTTGGTGCTGGTGGCGGCGGTGGTGGCAAAGGTGGCGGTGGTGGCGGTGGTGGCAGTGCAAATGTCACAAAAGATAACCTCGATTCACGCCAGGTAGCGCGGATCATTGACCTTCTTTGTGAAGGTGAGATCGAGGGATTCCCGTCTGCTCGTGGTTACACGCTGGGCACGACGGAATACAACACAGCAATGTTGAAAGATGTCTATCTGAACAACACGCCAATCCTTCGCTCAACTGCTAACCCGTCTGCCGTTCAGGCTTCTGATTACAACTTCGACGTTACTGGCGGTGTCTTTGAGTTTCGCACTGGCACACAAAATCAAACCTATACACAAAACGTAGGCGACGCCAACCAAAGCACCAGTGTTGTCAACACCAAGGTCACACAAGCATCACCTGTTACGCGGTCGGTCACTGACCCTGATGTCAACGCTGTGCGCGTCACGATCGGCACGCCTGCCCTTCAGATCTTCAAGAACAACGGTGATGTTGAAGGCGCTGTTATTCAGTACAGGATTCAAGCGTCATATAGCGGCGGACCTTTTACAACTGTTATTGAAAGCGAGATTCGTGGCCGTACGGCTGATCTATATCAGCGGATTCATCGCATTGATTTAACTGCAGCGCCACCGGTTGACATCCGCGTTGTGCGTGTCAATGCAGATGCTGCACCATCGGGTGAGCAGACAGAGAACAGTGACTTTTATTGGTACGACTACACCGAGAAGATCAACGCCAAGACCACATATCCCAACAGCGCACTGTTCGCCGTCAAGCTCAGCGCTGAACAGTTCAACAGCATTCCCTCGCGTTC
>Ga0228701_1001266_pt1 | contig 17614 bp, 28 predicted proteins | sample McNCre117_Aug_MG_2_FD_178017 | JGI IMG/M metagenome (GOLD analysis project Ga0228701, IMG submission 178017) | Freshwater microbial communities from McNutts Creek, Athens, Georgia, United States - 11-17_Aug_MG | ecosystem: Environmental > Aquatic > Freshwater > Creek | place: USA: Georgia...
GTCAATTGATATGTTTTGAACCATTAAAATCATCTAGAGATATTCTTGAAAAGAATTTAAAAATAAATAACTGCAATAATGTTGAGGTTTCTGATTTTGGATTATCTGACTCTTTAGGGTCTACATCTTTCTCTTATGTAAATAATGGAAATATTGGTGGAGCAGTGTTAGAAGATTCTGATAATGGAGATATCGCATTAATAAATATTGATTCACTCAATTTATCAAAATTAGATTTTGTTAAACTTGATATTGAGGGATATGAAAAATCTGCAATTATTGGTGGTATCGAAACAATAAAGAAGTTTAAACCAACAATAGTATTAGAGTGTTGGGAAAATTATCCAAATGCATCATTAGAACATACTCAAAAAGAATTTAGTATGCTTACCGATATTGGATATTCTATTATTCAGATTGGTCACCATGACTTTTTGTTTGTACCTGAAGGAAATAATGAATAGAATACAAAAATTAATAAAACAACTGTCAAATGACTCTACTAACCCAGAAATTAATTTTGAACTAGGTATTGAGTATGAAAAAATTGGTCAGAGTTCTTCTGCTGCTTTTTATTTTCTAAGATGTGCTGAACATGGTTATGATACTCATAAACTGATTGCATACTCTGCACTTCTTAAAGTTGCTAATTGTTTATCTAGCCAAAATAATCGAATGGCTACTGTTAAAGGATCTATCTTACAGGCTATATCTTTTATTCCAAATAGACCAGAGGCATATTTTATGATGTCTAAACTATATGAACAAGAAAAAGAATGGCAACTATCTTATACATTTGCATCTATAGGATTGCAGCATAAGGATATATATGTTGAACTATATTCTGATGTTGGGTATAGAAGTAATTGTTCTTTAGAATTTCAAATTGGTGTTGCTGCATATTGGCTTGGCAGAAAAGATGAAAGTATTGATATTTTTAAAGAATTGTATTTAAAGGATATTCCAGAAGAATATATGAATTCTATTAAGAATAACCTAAATGTTCTCGGTATTTCTAGTACTCAAGATAGTTAATTCACCATTAGCATTTGCATAGGTGTTATATTCTACAAAGTCTGGATCTTGATCTGATTCTGCTGGTGCCACTACTTTTTGGTCTGAATCACGAATAACTAAACCTTCGTCTAAAATAATTGTATACATTATGAAGCATCTCCTTCTATATAAATAAAGCCAAGATCAATCGCACAAGAGGTTGCTGTTGCGTTATTAGTTCTCCACATTTGAAGACCTAGCATGGTTCCAGTGTTTGGTAACTGAGTACCTGCAGTTGCTGCTGTAAGTGTTCCAGTCGCTACTGCTCCAGTATTTAAGTTAGTTACCTGATACGATACTACTGTTGTGGAAGTATATGCATTAGAAAATATAACTTCATACCCCTGACCAGTGGCATTCATTGGGAAGTTTGCACCAAGATCGATTGCTGTTTGAGCAGCAGAACCACCATAGAAAATCTTTAATGTTGTATCTGCAGCACCAGCACCAACACCAATTATATTTGTAAGAGTTGATGGTTCAACGTTAGTTGGGGTTGCAATAGAAGATGATAATCCAACAAATGTTCTACATGCTGTTAAGAATGCTGTATCAGTAATTCCAAAACGATAAACCATATAGAATCCACCAGTATCTGTAGTATTTCCCATAGTCCATTGAGCACCTGGAGTATAAATACCAGCAAAACGACCAGCAGTTGCAGCAGTAACAAAACCAATACGCTTTGTTTTTGTCCAAGCATTAGTAGCAGCATAAGTACGAGCAGTCAAAGTTGCAGCGGTAGTTGGCTGAGTTAAAGTACCAGAACCAATAAATGGTGCAAGAGTTGTTGAACCAAATCCTGGAGTATATAGACCAATATTTTTCTGATATAGAGAGTTTTGAATTTGGGTAATTCTGTTACCAGATGATTCTGTATATAAGAATGGCTTTCCAGATAGAGATTTAGTATATAAACCTAAATCTGTTCCTGTAGGTGCAGTTGGATCTGTTGTACCACCTGTTAATACTACAGTTCCTGCTGAACCAGATGGTCCTTGGATACCTTGGATACCCTGAGTCCCTTGTGTACCTGTACCAGTAAAACCTTGGATACCTTGGGTACCAGTTCCAGTAAATCCTTGGATACCCTGGATTCCTTGTGTTCCAGAACCAGTGATGCCCTGGGCACCTTGAGCACCTTGGGTTCCATCATTACCGTTATATCCCTGGACTCCCTGTGCACCATTTAATCCAGAAAATCCTTGTGTTCCCTGTAACCCTATTCCAGTTAAACCTTGTGAACCAGTTGAACCAGCAAATCCTTGTGTGCCCTGAAGTCCCTGAGTTCCAGCACCTGTTGCACCCTGTATTCCATCAAATCCTTGTGTTCCTTGCAAGCCTTGTATACCTTGAGCACCAGTGTCACCCTTGTCACCAGTACGAGCCATTGTAAGTAGGAAGTGGATGCCATCAGTTAATCCAGATGGTGTCGTTCCAGATACAAAACTAATTGGCACTGTAAAGAATTGATTTACAGAATCTTCTGTGTGATATCCAGTAATTGCAAAAATTGGTGGTGTCCATGCAGAAGGCGTAAACTGGTTGCTTACGCTAAAGTGTCCCTTAATCGCAGATGTAGAATCATCAATAGTTTGTAGATATGAGTATGAACTTGCACCTTCATCATCAATATAATGAATATACATTTGAGTTGCTAAAGTCCAGTCAGCATTATTAAACTTTATATATCCAGATGCTGGGGCAGATGAAGTTGTGTTTGTTGAGAACTTATAGTCAAGAGTTGCTCCACCAAAACTTCCAGTAGTACCCTGAGTTCCAGTAAAACCTTGAGTACCCTGAATACCCTGGGTACCTTGCGTACCACTTCCAGTAATACCTTGTGAACCAGTTGAACCAGTGAAACCCTGTGTTCCTTGAGATCCATTAGTTCCAGAGAATCCTTGTGTACCCTGTGTACCACTTCCAGTTAATCCTTGTATACCTTGAGTACCCTGTGTACCTTGAGTACCAGTACCAGTTCTTCCCTGAATACCCTGGATTCCTTGTGTACCCTGTGTTCCAGTTCCTGTAATACCTTGGGATCCTTGAGTTCCTTGAGATCCAATTCCTATAGTACCTTGTGTACCTTGGCTTCCAGTTGAACCAATAAATCCTTGGGTTCCTTGTGTACCATTAGTTCCAGCATAACCTTGAACACCTTGTACTCCTTGATATCCCTGAACACCTTGTGTTCCAATTATTTTACCATTTTTCCAATATCCAGCGGTAGAATCCCAGATAACACCATCGTTATTTTGTACATTTGTTAATACTAAATTATGCAGTTCTTCAAGTTCAAAACCATTTTGTACTCTAACAATAATAGATCCATTATTTACGTTACTTTTTCCAACTACACCTAAAAATACTAAATGGTTTGGTGCAACAGGCTTATTCGATAAACCAAAAACTAATCCTCCAGCAACTGTTGGTGATAACCATACAGGGTCACCTGATACTGCCAACGTAGTATCAATACCAGATACTAAACCATTTTGTATAACGAAGCCAGTTGCTCCCTGTGCTAAATCTTGCATCAAAAGACCCAATGTCTTACTTGATGTTGATTCAGCATTAGCCTGTGCTAAGGCAATTCTTGGGGTATCACTAGAGTTTCCAGCATTTGAAATATATACTGCTTGACCTTTATATAAAGTAGATCCAGTATTATTTATAACTTGTTGTCTTAAGTCTGTAGTATAGTTATCAATCCAACTAGTATCATAACTAGTTGAACTGTTTTTAGCGAGAATTTGACCAGCAGTTCCATTAGGAGCAACTCCAAAACCAACTATACCTTGTGTACCCTGGATACCATTTGCCCCTTGAATACCTGTAAATCCCTGAGTTCCCTGTGCTCCAGTATTTCCAACAGTTCCTTGTGAACCATTTGAGCCTTGTGTTCCATTAGCACCTTGAGAACCAGTTATACCCTGTAAACCTTGAATTCCCTGGGTTCCGTCAGCACCGATGTATCCAGCAGATCCCTGCACACCTTGCGTACCTTGTAATCCAGAAGTTCCCTGAGCACCACTTGCACCTTTAGCAAATGGAACAACTTTTATTGTTGGAGATACGTTTGGACTTACAATGATATTGATTTTTGCCATTACGGAATGTTCACTCCACTTACATCAGAGAGGACTACGATATTTCCAATTACTGGTGTCCATACTCTGTTATCACTTGTTGTTACTTCGATATCAAATAGTAGTTCAGAGGATATCTGTTTATATCCTGTTCCCCAGGTAGAGGTAATAGATGGTAGTGCCGTAATTTCAACATAACCATCACCGTGAGAAACTTGGAGGGAATTTAGAACACTACCCTTTAAATCATAGGTTGACGAACGATATGTCCAACCTGTAGTATCATAATAAGTCTTTTCATCATCTTGAAGAAATTCAATACGCATAGTTGCTGTGTCTCCACGAACTATTTGCCATTTGGGTTGTACTGGATCTGCTCCAAAGATATCAGGTAGGGATGAACTCATAATAATTAATTATACTACAAAATAAAAAAACTAGTGCCCAGGATGTGGGTATGAGAGAGAATCCTGAGCACTAGTAGTATAAATACTATCATAAAACTGGTTTTTGTGATTGTTACAAAAATGTTACAAGAAATTTACATAAAAAGTACTTGACAAGATGATTTTCTTATATATAATATATATATCTATTAAATATAAATAATAAATAAATTATATAAGTTATATATTATATATAAATATATATTAATAATAAATAATAATAATCGCTAGTTTTTATTGCGAGAAAGATAATCTATAAACATATGGGTTAGGTTATCTAGTTTTGATTCTAATTTTTGATGAAATTCATCACCTGCTGTATTCTGATCTGTTAATTTAAGGATGTCTAATTCCATTCTATTTACCTGATCTTTTATTGATTTACCAGAGTTAGGTTTTAATTCATGTTTGATTTCATCAAAATAATGCTTGACTAGCCATCTGACTCCTAAAACTATTGATGTTAAAACACTAATAACACCAACAATAGTTCCAATAACTGCGTCCCAAGCAAAGTTCATAATAGAATAATTATATATTATTTATATTACATTTTTCTTGACTTTTCCACAATCTGTTGATAACATAAATACCTTATGAAAAAAGCAATTCTAAAAACACTAAGCCATTCTCTTGACTTGATCATCTCTCCAGATATTGATGGATTGACCTCTGCTGCCCTCCTGGCAGACTTTAATGGGTCTCGCATAGTGGGAACCTATGACAAAAACGTAATGGCTCTCATGGACGGTATAGACCCCAAAGAATGCCTATTCGTAGATTGTGATATGAATAGACCAGAGTTCGTTTCGATCGGTAATCACATGCGTTTAAGTCAAGGCGATAATATGTCATCAAAGTCATTTAACCCAAATGTTTTTTATTCGGTCAATAAGTACAATGAAAAATATCCATTTGCAACTGCGTTTTTAATTTCGTTCGCAATAGGAGTTCCCACATCCCACCAAACCAAACTAACAATGGCATATGCCGATTCTACATACAAGAATCTTGTAAATTACGGCGTAAATATGAATAACTGGTATAAACGGATGAAACATGATGAACTTGACTTTGTTTTTGACCTTTCCGAAGAAAATGTTATAGAATTGTTACAATTGGAAGAAGAATTCCCAAAACAGGGATTCGTGTCTAGGCGTTTGGGGGAAAGTAAGTATCTAAAGGCTATGTCGGATGTTTTGGATATTGAATTAACTCAATATAGAAAGTTTGTACCTGGAAAAGTTGACAAAAATACCTTGATAAGGTATAATAGAGATATAATTTCGTATGCAGAAATCTATGGTGGAGAATATGCAGTTACGTATGATCAAGAAAAGTAGGAAAATTATGGAAAATTTGTTCTTTACCCCAGAAAATTATGTAAAAGTATACCAAGATCGCAATTGGTTGGCTAATGAGTTTCTAACTCTGCGTAAAACACCTAAACAGATTGGAAGATCTGTACATGTATCTTATAAGTTGATCAACCGATGGTTGATTGATCTTGGATTGATTGAAAGAACGTCAGAGACGAGGGTTCCATAATGATTGAAGTTACATTTTCTCTGATTGGTGTTGCACTGTTTGCAATTTATCTTACAATAGTGAATATTTGGTATAAATAATGGTCATAATGTTTTTTATTAAGCACTTCCTGGCAGATTTTGTCTTTCAGGATAAGAAGATGTCGCATTCAAAGAAAAGATATTTTTATTTTAACCATTCAGCGATACATGGTGGACTTACTGCTCTTGGTTTGGTGTTTTTTACTACAATCCATACCGCCATTTTCTTTGGAATGGTCGATTTTTTAGTACATCACAATATTGATTATTTGAAAACTAGGTTGACTCATAATCTAACTCATGCAGATCGCAAATACTGGATTTATTTTGGATTGGATCAGTTTCTTCATTACATGACCTATGCAGCAATATTAATATTTATGTTGCATTACCACTTCTGGACTCTTTGGTTTGCGTAATTACTTAACTTTGTAAGTGATGTCGTTTTCTGTACACCAGTATTCTGCTTCATCTTGTGTCTTGAAAGATGTCAAAACAATACCGTTGCCAAATACATGCCAAAAAAGACCATTGTCACTTAAACTAATTGTATATTTCATATATCTAGTATACCCGAAAATCTGAAAAAAATTATTTTTTTGATTTGATGAAAATCTGAATATTTTTTAAAGATGAATGATGCAGCAAAAAAGATCAAACATTTGTTCGAAATAGTGAGCACACAAGATCACTACACACCCTCAAAACGTTATAATTTCGTTACCTAATGTTTACCTAAATAGACTTGACAAACACTAACTAATCAAATAGACTATAGGTATAAAGAATAGGAAATAAAAAATGGAAGAAATCAAAGTAACCCTAGTAGACGGTCAGGTCTATGTAGTCCCTGCTGACCTCTATGGTCAGTTCCTTAGCCGTAATGGTATCAGTATCTTCGACATTCAGAGTGCGGTGCGTGTATAGTGAGTAAGTTTGTTATAGCACTAGGTCTAGTAATGTTTAGTGTATTTGTTGTTCGTGAATGGTCTGTTGCCACTACCCCCGATAATGCGATGCTGGTAAATAGTTATTCATCTACCGCTATCTTCTGGATGTGGGTAGCAGGTATTGGTCTAGTCTATAGGGTGCTTCGCAAGTAGCGACACGCCCAAGGGCGGCGCCCCCCGTTACCAAATCGTTACCTAATGTTTACCTAAATAGACTTGACAAATCCCCTAATGTGTGATTGAATAGTAATAGATAAAAAGAAAGGTTCAAAAAGATGAACACTGTAGAAAATGTAAAAGATGTAGTAAACATTGGTCGCAACATTCTGGTTGCTACCTGCACCGAGTGTGGTGAGCGTGTTGTAATGGGTAGGTTTGTAGACCACTTCCAACACGAGGTTGTGCTAGAGCGAACCTATCACGAGAGTGGAACGGTTGCTAGTCAGCGTTCAAAGATGATTGACTACTGCCCAAAGGCATAGTTCGTTATCAAATCGTTATCAAAATAGACTTGACAAACTAAATAATTTATGCTTAGATAGTAATAGATAAAGAAAAGGACAGAAAATGAACAACATTGAATGGGTAGTATCAGGAACCACTGCTGAAGGCGTTACCTATAGGGGTATCCAGAAGGCTATGTATGGTCACCCTGCTATTGCTTTCTTTGCTAAGGCTAATGGCGTTAGTTTTGTTTCGGCTTCCGCTGAAAAGAAAATCAACTTTGACAACTTCCTAGCAGAGGGTAAGCGTAAGCCACTATAATAAGTAGTGCGACACACCCGACACCAGGTGCGCCCCCCTGCGGTGGGCGTGTCGTTATAAAACCGTTACCAAATAAGATCAAGATCTACGAATAAATGTCAGACCCCCGTGTTACTGTATAAGTAGATAAAGAAAGGTAAAACTAATGAACATCAACTTCAAAACCCCAAGCGTAGAGGCTCGCTACATCGCCCTAACGGCTCACTATGATGACCGTTTCTATGTAAACAACTGCCTTTGTGGCTATGAGTTATTTGGAAAAACCAAGTCTGCCCTAATGGAAGCCTTTGAACTTCACATTCAGACTTGCGAAACAAAAAGCCTAATGGCAAAATAAATGTCAGACCCCTGTGCTAGTCTGTAAGTAACTAAGAAAGGCAAACTAATGGAAAACACAACTCTCAACCCAATACTTGATAAGGTTATCTCTGGGGCTGAAGCCCTAATGGAGCGTCCACTCACAGAGTTGGAACTCTCTCTGGTTTCCTATGCTATAACTATGACTGAAATCCTGAACGGGGGTTACTAATGATAATGTGCCGTTGTTGTGGAAAACCTGTTTCTCCATTGTTCAATGCTGTAACTGTAAACGCTTCAACCTACTGTATGGAATGCTTCAAGTCTGGAAAGGTAAACTACTAATGGCTATTTTTATTTTGGAATACACTAATGGGGATAAGGTTATTTCTTCAGGTGAGTTTATCAAAGCCTGGAATGATGACTACCGCCAAAAGGGGCATTCTCTTTGGTCTTGTGTAGAGATTAGCCACCCTAGCCAGGCATCCAAACTATAGCGACACGCCCGAGAGGGGCGCCCCCTGTGGATAACTCTGTTGATAACTTTTTTAAGAAAGATCGGCGTGTCGCTTGATAAATGTCCTACCCCTGTTTTATAATAGTAGTATCAAGAAAGGAAAACTAATGACCAAAGATGAAAAACTAGCCCTGTTGGAAAACATTGTTCGCAATCAGGATGAAAATACCCACCTAGTCTATGCCCGTATGTATGGAATGCTCTCTGCTTGGGTTCGTGATGAAGATTTAGACTTTATGCTAAAATACCGTGGCGTAGACCTTGACAATCTACCCGAAAACCTGTAAACTAATAACAACAAACAAAGGACAGAAAAATGATGACACGCAAAGACTATGTAGCAACCTCTAACATTCTGGCAGGTATTCGGGATAGCCTATGCTCTCTAGGTGCTGAGGGTGAAGATGTATTTGCTAATCTAGTTGCTGATTTTGCAGTAATGTTTGAAGAAGACAACGAGCGTTTTGACGGTATCCGTTTTGATAACGCTTGCTGGGGAGAGGACTAAGATGTTATATGTTCTATTTGGCATTGGTTATTTTGCTCTCAGTGCTTATATTCTTTATCAGGCAGTAATGCTTGACAAATACCGCAAATGGGTGAAAGAGTTACAGCCTCCATTCTAAAAATGGAATATGTGGGGATAGGGTGAGCCTGGAAACAGCAAATAAACCTATCCCCGACACGCCCGATCGGGGCGCCCCCTGCGGTGGGCGTGTCTTAAGAATAAATGTCCTAGGTGTCTGCTATGCTGAAAGCATAAAGAAAGGATAACTAATGACCAACTTCGACTTTGCGAGCGTAGACCCAGACATTCGTGTTTGCGTTTACTGCCTCAACCTCACCTTTGCCTATGTTTGCCCAACCTGTAACGAATACAAGGGGCTAATGCCTGTAAATCAGGAAACTTGCGATTATCTTGATGTTCACCCAAAAGACATAATCGATGAATAAATGTCTTACCCCTCTGCTAGTCTATTTTTATAACGAAAGGTAAAACTATGTGTAACTGCGAAGACCGCCCTTGCTGTGGCTGTGGAGACCTAGTGTCTCGCTATGATGACCCCGACTACTACCCTTGGGAGCGATAAAATGATGAAAGTTACTTGGATACACAATGGCATAGAGGTTGTCTCTGCTGTAGATATTCGTGACCTGAATAAGTTTGTTCAGACTCATGACTGTAGAGTTATCGAAGCATTTAGATAACGACACACCCGAAAGGGTGGGCGCCCCCTGCCACCAAAATCAATTAAGAAACAATTAAGAAAATGCTTGACATTTCCCCAAATCTGATGTAAAATAATCTTATGAAGAAAAACAAGAAACCTCTAGGTAAGGCTAATGAGGCAAGACGCAAGGCAGAGGCTTCTGCTTTGTTTGAGTCTATGCTTTTGAATAAACACCTTATCGTTACCCCTGAAAACCGCAAGGGCAGTCGTTCAGTAAACATTCGCAAGGCTATCAAGGAGAGTTACTAATGGTAAGTATTGAGAAACTAATCGAGTTAGGCGTATTGCGTCAGTCTATCTTTGGATCTGGTGACTGGTATGTTATCTATACCGAGAATGGTCCTGTTGATGTATCGCTTTCTCAACTTACCGCTGAATAAATGTCATACCCCTATGCTAATCTATAAATAATCAAACAAAGGACAAATAATGGGCACTCGCAACTTGACTAAGGTTATTGACGGTAATGGAGAAGTAAAGGTTGCTCAATACGGGCAATGGGACGGCTATCCTAGTGGACAGGGTTTATCTGCCTTATACCACGCCCGTAACGCTCACGCTATTTCTGCATCGTTGCCTTATGTTCGTTTTGTTTCAGAAGATGAAGCAAACGCTCTAATGGCTGGCTATGACTTTGCTAATGGTAACTTTAGCCGTGACTTTCCTAGTCTTAGCCGTGATACAGGTGCTGACATTCTAGGAGTTATTGTTTATTCCGCTGGCGAAGTGCCTTTGATAGATAACCGTGAGTTTGAGAATGACGACCTATTCTGTGAAGGCGTTTACACTATTGACTTTCAGACTAATAGTTTTATTAGTAAGTTTGGAGATAACCACGTTTTGTTTCCACTTGACAACTTGCCTACTAACGATGAGTATTTGGAAGCCTTTAGGGATTGACAAATACCCCCGTTTCCTATAAACTAAAGATACCCCAAAAGAAAGAATACTAATGACAGGTTATGTTACTCGCCAGACCAAAGTTTCCGATGTTAGCCGTTGGATTGAAGACTATGTTAGTGAAACTGGCACGGTATGGTATGCCGAAAACTTTTTTGGATACTACAAAACCAAACTGAATGGCAAGACTAAGTATTTCAAGGGCGAGATGGCTGAAATGGACATTGAGCGTATGTTTAGAGATGCTGGTGATTACTCTTGCCAACTATAAGTGACCCTGCAGGTTGTCTTATTTGGATAATCATAATCGGTTGTGTTATTGGTGGTTTTATTAGCCAATAGCACCCCCAGGGGGCGCACCCTCGATCCCGACACACTAAAATTCTTTTACGTAAGTCTTGACTTTTCCACTAGTCTTTGCTAAACTAAATACATAAAGAAAGGTCAAAACCCCTATGGCACTTATTCGTTCAAAAGACCGCAAGGTTGCTAATCAGGTAAATAAGTCTGGCACTCAAGCAAGTATGGCTAACACTTTTGGTTTACCGTCTGGAAAAGCGTATGCTTGCCCTGGGGCAACATCCGTATGTGAAAAGATTTGCTACGCTGGCAACCTTGAGCGAGTATTCAAGGGAGTAAAGTCTGTTTTGCTATCCAACTGGGAGCAACTAAAAGACGCAGACCTAAACACTATGGTGATTTTGCTTGATGAAATGATTCAAGATTTCAAGGCTGAATGTGAAAAGCGTAATGCCGAGAAACTATTCCGTATTCACTGGGATGGCGATTTCTTTAGTGAGATTTATGCTAGTGCTTGGCGTGGCGTTATTCTATCTAATCCCGATGTTCAGTTTTGGGCATACACCCGTTCAGACTTTGCTGTTCCGATTCTAATCGGTATTGACAACCTTAGTCTTTACTTTTCTGCCGATGAAGCAAACAAAGATTTGGCTATTAGCCTAAAGCAAACTTATGGCGTAAAACTTGCCTATCTTGCTAAGGATTTTGCTACTGGCAAGAGTGATTTTGAACAACTACAGGATAAGTCTGCTATTCCCTGCCCTGAAAACAATAAGAAAATCAAGATGATTAGCGATAAGGGTTCTGCTTGCGTTATGTGTTCGCAATGTGTTTTCAATCGCAATGACATTCTGTTTAGTGCTAGTAAAAAGTAGGTAGATAATGTTTGTATTTATAGTAATTTTGGCTATTGCTACTGTATTCCTGGCATTTTTGAACCAGTAGCCCCCACGGGGGCGCCCCCTGTGGATAACTCTGTTGATAACTTATTTAAGAAAACACTTGACAAATCCCTGATTATGCCCCATAATAGTATTACAAGGAAATCAGAAATCCAGCAAGACCAAATAAAAAAAATAAAAAAGTTTGAGAAAACGCTTGACAAATACTGATTTTCCTGTCATAATAGATAAGTAAACAAATCAACCAAACAAAATCCTAGTAAGAAAAACTAGGTGTAAGGAAGCAAAATGGCAATCATCGCCCCAACTGTTGGCTCACAGTTCACCACTCAGGTATCTAAGGTATCTGGTATCGTTCGTGAGGTAGTTCAGAACAAGTCTGGCTCGTTCCGAGTTCGTCTTGATGTAAACGGAACTGACCGCTGGTCTACCGTAAAGTAAATCCCTAACGGGGCAGACCTGAGCAAGTCTTGGCAACAAAAACTGCTCACCTTTCATAACCCTAACCCCAAAAAGAAAGAAGTCCTATAATGGCTCGTTCCCTATCCGTCAAAGTTCCAACCGCTAGTCTTATCGGTCTAGTTGAAGCAAAGATTGCTGACCTTGAAGCAAAGATTGCTACCTATCCTGCTGACCTAAAGGCATACAAGGAAGCACAGAAGATTTACACGGCTAATCTTATCAAGGCTGCTATTGACGCTCTCAATGTTGACCCAAATGCTGAGGGTGTCAACGCTGGGCTTTGCTACAATGGTCGTGATGTAAATGTTTCCATTGACAGTTCTTTGGTTGCCCTGCCAGAAGCACCTGTTGCTCCAACTGACCCAAATCAGCGTGAATGGTTTGGTAATACTCACCTTGCCCGTCTTGATGTTCTCAAGAAGAACCTACAAGTTCTCAAGTTGACTACTCAGGAAGAGGTAAATGCTTCAACCTACAACTCTGTAATGGAGTTGCTGTAAACTCCCATCGTTCGGGAAAACACCTGAGCAAGTGTAAAAACTGCTCAATGCTCCCATAGGATAGTGGTTAGTCTTCTGGTCTTTCATACCAGCGGTGAGAGTTCGATTCTCTCTGGGAGTGCCCAAGGAGCGCCCCCGACACGATAAAAATACTTTAAGAAAACACTTGACTTTTTCCAGATTTTCGGGCATAATAGATATATAAAGAAAGAGAGCAACCCCAATGGCTTATACTATGTTTGACGAGAATACCATGTACATTGCTGACGATGGCAACTATGGTGGTGGAGCAATAATCATTACCAGTTTTAGTGAGTTTACTGAAGAGCAGATTGACATTCTTGATACCCTCGGTGATAACGACAAGTTTGACTATGCTTATGCTGTTTTGAATGGCAAAGACACGTCCGAATGGGATAACGACTACCTATAATGTCATACCCCTACGCTAGAATAGTTTTATAACAAACAAAGGAACCCCTATGGACGAGATTATCGAAAACCCACCAACTAACTATAACGTTATCAATCAGGCATTGACTGAAAGCAATCACCCAGTGCTTACTAACCTGAAAACCCAGATTGCTCAACTTGAAACACAGTTGGCTACTGCAAAAGCAGACGCAGATTCTAATCGTGAACGCTGGCAACGTTGGATGAATGCTAAGAATAAGCAGGAAGAAAACTTCAAGCAAGCATTGCTATCTGCTCTTAGTGACGACCAAGACGAAGATACCGTCCGATACATTGCTAGGTCCGCAGAGATTGACCTAACAGTATCAAAGAAGTTCGAAGTCAATGTTACTTTTACTATTGATGTAGAACTTGAGATTGGTCAAGAGATTGACCCAGATTGGGATTTTATGTTTAGTGTTAGCAATGACAACGATAACGTTATTGACTATAACTCTGATGTTATTTGGAGCAATGAGATTTCATAGGGGTATGAAAAAACATCCTGAGCATGATATAAAAAGGCTCCCCTTCGGGGCGCCCCCTCCTGGGATCCCCAAAAATAACTTTAAGATTGTTTACGAAAATGCTTGACAAACTCGGGAAACTCCTGTATTCTTTTAGTATAAATAAAAATCCCCTAAAGAAAGAGATAACATGGCACACGAACTAGAGATTGGTGCTAACGGAGAAACTGCTTTTGCTTCTCTGCGTGAACCTGCTTGGCATGGACTAGGCACTGTATTTACCGAGGAAGTTTCTACTGCTAAGATGTTGGAACTTGCTCACCTTGATAACTGGAATGTTCGTTTGGAAACTGTTGGTATTCCTGATACCTTTGCTAGTGACAAGGACTATTTCTTCGTTACCCGAACTAACCCATTCGACAAGACCCAGAATGATGTTCTTGGCGTTGTTGGTGAGCGTTACAAGGTGCTTCAGAATGAGGACTTGTTTACCTTTGGTGACAACCTGCTAGACGGTGGCAGTCGTTGGGAAACTGCTGGCTCTATCAAAGGTGGTAGGCAGGTATTTGGTTCGCTTGCTCTTGAGCGTGAAACTGTTCTAGACCCAAATGGTGTTGGTGACAAGGTAAAGACTTATCTGCTAATCAACACCTCTCACGATGGCTCTGTGGCTATTCAGGCTTCGATTACTCCCGTTCGTGTTGTCTGTGCCAATACCCTAAACATGGCTCTCTCTAGCCTAAAGGGTAAGAAGAAAGACGCTCCAAAACAGACTTTCAAAATCCGTCACACCGAAACTGCCGAGGGTAAGATTGCTGTTGCCCGAGAAGCACTTGGTATGGCTAATGCCTACATGGACGAGTTTGATGTTATGGCTAAGGCTATGATTGAGAAGACTGTTACCGACAATGAGTTTTTGAAGATTATTCAGTTGGCTTACCCTGCCCCAGAAAAGGACGCTAAGGGTAGTTTCAAGAAGTATGACGCTAAGGTAGACATGCTTCAGGGTATTTACAAGGGTGCTTACAATGACACTATCGCTGGCACTGCTTGGGGTGCGTTCAATGCTCTTACCGAGCGTTTGGATTGGTATCGTTCAGCACGAGGTGGCTCTAATGAGAGTATTCTCGCTTCGGCTTCTGGTTTTGACCCTGTTGTAAATGCTGAAAAAAACCGTTTGCTTCAGATTGTTCAGAGTGTGGTTATGGCGTAAGCCATAGCCCACCTGGGTCTCCTTATATTCTAGTAATGGAATATAGGGGGATCGGGGCGCCCCCCCGTTACAAAACATTTATAAATTCTTTTACGAAATGCTTGACAATCTCTGGAATGTCTGTCATACTTAGTTTATAAAGAAAAGGACAACCCCAATGCCTAACTACCGTATCCAAGTAACCGTAAACTTTGACTATGAGATTGAAGCCGATAATGAGGCAGACGCTGAAGAGCAAGGTTGGAAATGGGAAGACTATACCCCTTGGTCTGATGTTTATTCCATAGATGTTGAAGAACTAGAGGAAGATGAAGAAGATGAATAAGATTGCCCCACATTTCAATCATAATATTGTTGTTGCTAAGTATTCTGGTTTGAATGGTGAACCAATACACTACTCTGTTGAGTGCGAAGATTGTTTTGAAGTATTGGCGGATGAAGATGTATAAGTGCGATAAGTGTGGCACTACTAGCAATAACCCTAGTGATGTTTTTCTATCTTTCTTTTGTTCAGTATGTGCTAGGAGTAAAAAGTGAGTAACCCCATTATCCATGTTTATAAGCACAAGAATGAAACTTTAGACACTTACTCTTGTAGTATGTGTGGCAAGGTATGGAAGTCTACCGCCAAGCGTATCGGTCATAGGCAACAGGCTTGTGATAACTACTATCGGAAGAATGGCTAATGATTAGTGAATACCGAAAACTTTTAGACCTAATAATGTCCGAGGGTCTTGCTAAAATAGAAGCACTAACAGATGAACAACTACGAGAGGTAATGTCAGATGATTGACCCTAATGACATAAACAAACAGTATTTTACTGACGGTGTAAAGTATGCCCTAGAGTATTTTCGTGATGAAGTCTATGGTGACGGAGTAGCGGAAACTGACCTTTGGAAAGATTATTTTGGTTGCGATGAATGTAGCCTAGACAGTGAGGATTGTAACTGTAATGATTAGTGTTGATACTACTAAGCCTTTGGCTAATCCGTATAATCTTGCTACCGATTTGGTAGAGCAGTTGCCAGAGTTGTATGAGGCTATGCACCGAGCAGAAGCAGACGGTGATAGTTTCTATGACTATCTTGATGGACTTATTTCTGCAAAACTATCTGTCCTGTTTGCTATCGGGGTAGACCCAAAAGACATTCCACAAGACCCCTATGGAGAATAATGAACACTTGCTATAAATGTGAAAAGCCTTTGGACTATGACCCAAAGTATACTGTTCACCCACTATGTGATACCTGTAATGATGATTTTATGGATTGGTTGAGGAATCAAATTGGATAATGAATACGTATTGGAACTATTTGAGATGTTTCATAAAGGTGAGATTGATGCATCAGATTTGATGGCTGATTTAGATATTGGTGGATTTGATGGAGATTTGTTAGAGTTTCTATAGGCTACCCCTTCGGGGGCGCATCCTCCCAATATAAATACCAGGATCTATAAACATAAAAAAAGAATTACGAAAGACTTGACATTTTCCCGAAAGTCTGTCATACTTTATATATAACCCCAAGAGAAAGAAACCCCAAATGCACACTTTACAGTGGATTGCCATTCATGCAGAAGATGATGTAACCGAAGACTATGATGTTGAAGAGCAAATGGAAGACGCTTTCAACGAACTTCGTGGAACCCTTGAGAGTTATCTAGAGGGTGAGTATAACGGTGCTTGGTATGACTGGATGGTCGTAGGCGGTGGACGCTGGAATGACAATGCTGACCCATACAGCGATGGCGATATGTCTATGGTTATCCATGATACTGACGCTATCAAGGCTAAGGTAGAAGAGTGTCTGAAGTATCGTGTTGTCGAGTTCAATGACTACCGCAAGTCTTTTGACAATGCCTCTATTGATTTGTCTGCTAAGTTAGATAGTTATGACGGAACCACTCAGTATAGTTTTGACCTTTACCCTCTCAACAAGATGATTGATATGTTGCAGGGGGAATGGGACTTCAATTCTAAATTCTATGACATTACCCACTACTCTACCAATCCAAAGTTTATGCTTGACAGCATCGCCTCTGGTGATGTAAACTGGTATCTCATTCCCGTTGATTTCCACTTCTAAGGAGAACCCTAATGGAATATAAAATTACACTAGTTCATTCACCAAGTGGTCAGTATCTAGAGTTTTATGCTGACCTTGATGAGTTTGATGAACAAGATATTGCTGATGATATTATTTCTAATTGTTACGTTTCTGTAGAATGTGTGGAGTAGAAAATGACTAAGATTTATACACAGGACGCTTGGGTTCGTGAGTTTCAGCCTATGGTAAATCCTAACAACAACTGGGGCGAGGGTGCTACCTATTCATCTTGGGAAACATATGGAGATGATGATGAGTATGTTCGTCAGCAGGACAATAACTTCGTTTGGACTGAAGTAGACGGTGAGAATGGTTGCTACATTATTTCAGGATATCACTGGGTAAACCGCATTCATTACTTTATTACTAATAAACCTTGGACTG
>Ga0228701_1001270_pt1 | contig 17602 bp, 9 predicted proteins | sample McNCre117_Aug_MG_2_FD_178017 | JGI IMG/M metagenome (GOLD analysis project Ga0228701, IMG submission 178017) | Freshwater microbial communities from McNutts Creek, Athens, Georgia, United States - 11-17_Aug_MG | ecosystem: Environmental > Aquatic > Freshwater > Creek | place: USA: Georgia...
TCGCGCCTAGCCTCAAGTCGTTCAACTCAAGTTTTGTCATTCGACTAAAAGGAATCTCATGCAAAAACTATCTCGTTACGTTGGTGGCCGCACACTGGTCGCCGCGCGCACAGTGGTCGCCGCACGCACAGTGGTCGCCGCACGCACAGTGGTCGTAATCATCGCTGCCACAACTGCGTTCGCATCGCTAGCTACCTTTGTGCCGGCAAACGCCACAACCGGGACCAACGCGCGGTCATATCGGGCGGTTGCAACCTGCTCGCGCCCTGCGGCTCCAAACGCCGTTCGTTGCCTTGCACTGCGCCGGCAGACAATGGTGAGCGGCCGGGCAGTTGGTTTTGGGCTGAAGTCACGCGGCGACTCTGCTCAGGTCAATGGCGACGCCGGCTTCGGCGCAACGGCTCTGCGCAAGGCTTATGCGATTCGCGCACTCGGATCACGCGCCAACGTGATTGCAATCGTTGACGCCACTCACTCGGGCTCAGCGTTTGACGATGTGAGCGAATATCGCAAAACCTTCGGCCTGCCGGCGCTCACAGAATGCACCTTGCGTGCTGCGGCAAAGGGCGGCGTGCCAAGCGGAACCAAGCCGTGCTTCATTCAAATCGATCAGAGTGGTGCACCGTCGCGTAGCGCCGCCACCCAAGACACCGGCTGGGCTCAAGAAATCGCACTCGACCTCGAGATGGCGTCGGCAGCGTGCCCAAAGTGCAGCTTGCTTTTAGTTGAGGCAAATACGGCAAGCTTCGAAGACCTATCGGTTGCTGTGGGCACAGCTGCTGCTTTTGGCGGGGTGCGTTCGATCAGCAACAGCTATGGCGGCAGCGACGTCTCGGCAGATTCTTTTCAGCAATACTCTTTGGCGGCTGCTTCTGGCATTGCCGTAACGGCCAGCAGCGGAGACTTCGGGTTCGGAGTTGAGTCGCCGGCTTCCTTCGACGGCGTCGTGGCGGTAGGAGGCACCAGCCTGAGCGTTGACGCCAACGGGTCTTGGTTGGGCGAAAGCGCGTGGGTCGGCTCTGGCAGTGGTTGCTCGGCGCTGAACCCTAAACCAAGCTGGCAGGAGTCATTTGAAAGTCGATGCTTGGGCAAAGCCACAGCCGACGTGGCTGCCGTGGCTGACCCTGCCACCGGCGTATCCGTTTTCTTCAACGGCGGCTGGTATGTGTTCGGCGGAACCTCAGCGTCGGCGCCTTTAATCGCAGGGCTCTACGCCCTCAAGAATGACTTCGGCAGATCTGCCGGCGATTTCACCGCTCTCAATGTCGACAAGCTGCACGACATAACCAGCGGCACCAACGCGAGTTCAGCCGTTGCCAAGCGCGCCTGCAAGTTCGACATTTGGTGCAAGGCAGCAACAGGTTTTGATGGGCCAACTGGACTTGGCACACCGTTCGGCTCTGGCGCTTTTTGACGCAGCAGAGGTTAAGCGAAACGGCCCCCGATTTCTCGGGGGCCGTTCCTATGATTCAGCTATTACTTGACAGTAATTGGAGCGGTGCGTGCTGATGCACGGCTGCTGCCAACACCGTAAGTCAAAGCGTGTGCCTTGAAGCGGTACTTAACACCCTTCTTTAGGCCCTTGATGTTGCAGTAAGGAGCCAAAGTGGTGCCAACCTTGCTGCGACCGATGGTGCATGAAACGCCAGGCTTTAGTGAAACACCCTTGCGGTTCAATGTGTCAACAACGATTGCGGTAGGAGCTACACCAGAACCTGCGGTTGCATAGACGCGCACGCGGCCGCCACCCAAAAGCTGGGTGGTTAGCTTGATGTCGTTGCTAGGCATGTCGGTGATCTGGCTGTCTGAGATTTCGCTTGAACCAGCAAGGGTCCAAACCTCTGACGCGCCGCTAGGAACAACACGGTCACCAGTGGTCTGACGGAAGAAACCGCCGGTGCAGTCAGCTAGTGGGTCGATGCATGACCATGGGTCAAGGTCTACCTGGATGGTGCTCGCAGTTGAAGCGGCGAATTCCTGGTACTTGCGAACGACGAAGCTGATTGCGCTGGTGTCGGTGATGCTTGGGTTGTAGTGGATAACCGCGGTAGCACCGAATGCATCCTCACCGGTGAACTGAACGCGGGTGTCACCCATTGCGCCAGTGCCGAATACTGCAAGTTCCCAGCCCTTTAGAGAGGCAAGTGGGCGGTTGTAGTGAACGGTAACGGTTGAGGTTGGAGTTGAGCTACATACAACTGCGCTGCCAGCCTGAGCATCGCCCGACACTGGAACAACGAGAGCCGAAGCGTCACACCAAGCTTCGATGGTGGTAACACCATCTGCGCTGTTGATGCCAGGAATGGTAACAAGCTGGTCACCTACGGTCATCTTCTGTGCTGATGCATCCCAAACGTTTGAGTTGCGAATCAAGAATCCGAATGGGCCGGTAGGGAAGTTGTCAGTAGTTACATTCCAGCTAGCAACTGAGTTGTTGTCGCCGTCTGCTGCGAAGTACTGGTAACCCTCTTCAGGAGTCGGTGCAGCGTGCCATACCGAACCACTGCCAACGCCCCAGTTCCAAACGTTCCAGCTGGTGATGTCTGCAGCTGGCTTGTTTACGTGGATCTTGATGTTGAAGTGCTCAACTGGCTTGTCGGTTGAACAGGTTGGGGTTGATGACACAACGTCACACCAAACTTCGCCTGAGAAGGCACTGATAGGAATAGTCATGTCAGTTGGACCAGTGATCTTCGGTGAGTCGAAGGTGCGGCCATCGGTGATGTAGAAGCGCACTGAGTGAACCGAAGTGTCAGTGAACTTGAACTTTGAGATTGCGCCGTAGCGGTCTTCGGTGTTGAAAGTTGGGGCAAAGATACCGTCAGTGTTGTTAGTAATGTGGTTGTCCCAGATTGCGTAGTTGTGAGCTGCATCCTGTGGCTTGTTGATGTGAACAGTCACGTGGGTAACAGGGTCTGGTGCGTGGTTTACACACTGTGGGTTAGCCGATGCGTCAACAACGTCACACCACATTTCACCTACGTTGTCGGCGTTGAAGTTAACGCCAACGTCACCGGTACGCTTGGTGCCCCAGTCATCGCGCTTGCTGCGAACGATCGCACCAATGCCGTTGTCTAGTAGTGGTCCTGCGCCGCTGTTTAGGTTCGCACCAGGAGCCACATTAGGGTCAGTCGGTTCAAAAGTGAACTCTGCATAAGAACCAGTCTCTACACCGTCAACTGAGTCAGTGCCAGTGAAACCTGGAGTGGTGCCAGGAGGGGTGAAGCCGGTTCCGAAGGTGTAGAGGTCCCACTGTGCCTGCGTGTCTGCTAGAACGCGGTTTACGTGAACGCGAACTAGGTACTTCTTGGCTGGTGCGGTCTGGTCACAAACCTTGTCAGCAAGGTGACACCAAACGTCTTGCACCGCAGCCTGTGGGTCAACCGTGATGCTCTGGTTGGTTGGAGTAAGCTCGGTGGTCCAAGACTGGTCTGCACGAAGCTTGAAGCCAAGGTCGGTCAATGGTGCTGGGCTGGTCACGTCGAACTGTGCGTAAGCACCGTAGGCATCTTCGCCATTGAATTCTGGCCCAGGAGTCGTGTCTGGGCTAGTCACGCCTGCGCCCCAGTAGTAGACGTTCTCAGTCGTTACTGTTGGCAGGGTTTTGTCGATGTGAACTCTGAAAGTGGTTGTGGTGTCGGCTGCCTGAGCTGATGAAATACCAGTCAAACCAGCCAAGCCGAGTGATGCGACAGCTAGAAGAGATCCTAGCTTTACAACACGGTGCTTAGTGTTGAACATTTGTCCTCCGTTGGAATAGATGAACCTAACGGAATGACATAAAGCATTCCGCAAGCAATTACTAACCTAGTTATTGGCAGGGTATGAAAATAGGGGTTAAGCCCCCAAAAAAAGACACGGTTTGGTAACGGTTAAAATCCCGATTTTTCGCAAGCGTTTACACCCTTGGAATGACGCCAAAGTGCCTATTTGGGGTAATTTTGGTGAATGCCTGGTTTTTGTCATGAAAGCCACCATCAAGTCACATTTCACGTTTCAAATCGGCATGATTTTCGACGCCAGTTTTCTTTGGTTCGAGCACGTATTCACGTCGGAAAGCCGAGAAACTGCAAGCGCAGAACATCGTCGATTGCTTGCTGCACGGCGCAAAAAAAAGACCCAGTCTCGATCTGAATCGAAACCGGGTCTTGAAAATCGAGGCTTTACTCGAAAATGCTTTGTAGCGGAGGCGGGAATCGAACCCGCGACACCACGATTATGAGCCGTGTGCTCTAACCAACTGAGCTACCCCGCCGCATTTGCCTAACCGGCCCGGCACTTTGGCCTAATCGGGAGGTTTGAGCAGCTTGGTTGACCGCATCGCCTTGGCCTACCAGAGCCCCGAGACAGGATTGAACTGTCGACCCCTTCCTTACCATGGAAGTGCTCTACCACTGAGCTATCGGGGCGTTTTCGTGACTGTCATCAAAACAGCAACCTGAAAACTTTAGCACTAATACTTTGCTGCTGGCAAACGCCAAACGCTAAAAGTTAGCTTGCCCGCAGAAAGATGTGCGTTCTTCTTGCCAAGTTTGAGCTCACCGTCGCCATAGATGCGTTCGGCATCTGCCAAACCCGCAACCGCGTTGGCGCTCAACTTTAAGTCTTTGACCTTGCCGCGAGTGGCGAGAACGAGAACTGTCTGCTTCTTGTGTTCGCGAACATAGGCAATAGCCTCATCTTCGGCGGCAAGCCAACGCATGCTTCCGTCAACCAAAGCTGGGTTCTCGCGACGCAACTTAGCCAGGTTGGCATAAACCTCAATCATTTCGCGATCACTCGGCCGCTCGTCATTCCAAGGCAACGGGGTGCGAGAGTTTTCGCCGTTCCAACCATCCAAGCCAAATTCGTCGCCCGCCCAAATCACTGGGATGCCTGGGAACGAGAACTGAAGCCCCGCAGCCACGTGCTGCGCGCCATCAATCGCGAAGGTCTTGAATCGCGGGATGTCGTGGGTGTCGAGTGGGTTCATGTTGTTCAATCGAACGTGCCAAGGAAACCCTGCGATGAACATGTTGTAGCTTGCCACTAGGTCACGGCCTGTGCCGAGCATTTTGCCATCAGGGCCCATAAAGCCAGGCTTTGCGTGGTCTTTGCCATTGCCGGTCGCCTTGGTGTTGTGGAACCAGCGCCATACCGGCTTGGTGAAGTTTGAATAGGTCATAGCGCCTTGCCAACCGTCACCCTGAACCTCATAAGCGGCATCGCCAGTGTATTCGCCAAGCATCACGGTGTCGGGGTTGACCGAAACCATGGTTTTGCGAACAATCTGAGCAACTTCGGCATACATGTCTTCGTCACGAATTCGACCGGTCATGTTTGCGACGTCAATGCGCCAGCCGTCGAACCCGAACGGGGCTTTCAGCCACTTGGCAACCACCGAGGTCTTGCCCTCGATGAAGCGCTTGCGCAGCTCAAGAGACTTCCAGTTGAACTTAGGCAACGATGCAACACCGAACCAAGAGTCGTACTCTTTGTTGCCCTTGCCGAAATAATAAAAGTCAGACTCTGGGGCGCCTGGGTTGTTGTGCGCAGCCTTGAACCACTCGTGCCCGACGCCAGAGTGATTGGTGGTTAGGTCGCCGATGATCTTGAAGCCGCGCTTGTCGGCCTCCTCGATAAGTGCGCTAAGTGCCTTGTTGCCACCTAAAAGCGGGTCAACCTGCGCAAACGAGCTGGCGTCGTATCGGTGGTTGCTCTGACCCGGAAAAATCGGAGTCAAATAAATCAAAGTGACGCCAAGTTTTTTTAGGTGGTCTAGGTGCTCGATAACACCCCAAAGGTCGCCACCAAAAAACTGCTCAGAAGTGCCTGGGCCACTGCCGATTACTTCATCGCCCCACTGGGCTGGAATTGCCCAGATTGGCAACTTGTGCTTGGCTGCCTCAGCAGACCGAGCAAATCGGTCAGGAAAAATCTGGTACATCACACTGCCGTTAGACCAAGCCGGCGCCGACGAGAAAGTGTTAATTCTGAAGTCGTTGATGTCTGGCTGGCTCAAGCTGTGCAAACCAAGTGTGTTTACCCAAACAACTTCGCCGTTTTTGAGGTTGATCGCAAAACGGTAGTTCATTTTTGGGTTGTGCATGGTGATGGTCTGCTCATAGACTGACCAGCCACCACCCTGCGCAACAACCTTGGCTGGTGCCGAAGGAAAAGCCTCGCCGCTCTCGCTAAAACGAACGATTACGCTCTCAACCTCACCTAAAGCTTCGTGAACACGAAGGCGAACCTTGATTTTTTCAAGAAGTTTTGGGGTGGGATTCGAAACGTAATAAGCCGAACCGTCATGGTGAGGGCGCAGCTCAAGCGGCAAGTGCTTTAGTGAAGACATTAGCCCTTCACTGCTCCACCGGTTAGACCCGAAATGATGTGCTTCTGAAGATACAAGAACAGACCCATAATAGGAATCGCAGCGAGCACTGCACCAGCGGTGAACAACGACCAGTTCTTGGTGTATGGGTCACCGATGAATGCCTGCAAGCCAACCGCAAGTGTTTGTGATTCTGGCTTTGAAAGCACGATCGATGCCAACACGAAGTCGCTAGTCACGCCGATGTAGCTCAACAAAACGTTCACGGCCAAGATTGGTGCAACCAAAGGCATGATGATGCCGTAGTAAATCTGGGTGTGAGTGGCGCCGTCGATTTTGGCAGCCTCGTCGATTTCTTTAGGCACGGTGTTGAAGAATCCATACATTAGGTAGGTTCCTGCGCCAAGCGAACCGCCCATGTAAACCATGATTAGTCCGAGTGAGCTGTCTAGGCCGAGCGGCGGGAACACGTTGCCTACAACGGTAAGAATCGTGTAGATACCAACTAGACCCAAAAGCGACGGGTACATCTGAATTAGCAACAACGAAAGCAAACCTGCGCGGCGACCCTTGAAACGAAGACGCGAGAATGCATATGCGGCCAAGGCGCTCAAGAACACTGATCCAACCGAAGTTGTGACGCCGATGACGACAGTGTTTAGGTACCAAAGGTCAAACGGGTTGTCGTTGTATGACAATGCGTTTGCTCCAGCCGAGTCAGCCGTAACCGAAGCCATAGTCTTGCCCGAAAAGTCGAGCAAGGCCCAATAGTTATTGAACGTGATGCTTGAAAACAGCGCATCGGTGTTTTCGATGTTGGCTGAGCCAATAAGCGAAGTCGAGAGGATGTACAAAATCGGGAAAACCGCGTACAAAATCAGGAACACACCGATTAGGTGGCGCCATCCGGTCGATAAGAACCAACGAAGCGGTGTGGTTTTGCGCGTGGTTGGAATTTTTGAGTACTCTACTGATTCAGTCATGATGTTTAGGCCATCTCCTCTAGAGCCTTGGTGCGACGGAAGCTAATAAGTGATAGGCCACCGACCACGATGAAAATCAAGATTGAGAATGCGCTGGCCATACCGTAATCACGGCCGCGACCGGTCGAGAACGCAATCTTATAAACAAAGGTGATCAAAATATCTGTGCCACCGGCGTCATATTTGGCATTTATCTCTTCGGGCAAGCTCGGGCCACCACCCGTTAAGAGATAAATCAACGTGAAGTTATTGAAGTTGAACGCGAACGATGAGATCAGAAGCGGCGCTAGCGAGATCAACAGCAAAGGAAGCTTGATAAGACGGAACGACTGCCAAGGAGTTGCACCGTCGATTGTTGCCGACTCGGTGAGCTCCGCAGGAATCGCCTGAAGCGCACCTGTCGAGATTAGGAACATGTATGGGAAGCCCAACCAAAGGTTCACAAGCAATACAGCCAGTTTCGCCCAGTTCGGATCTTCAAGCCAAGGAATCATCGTCGAAACATCGCCACTAGCAAGGTGCTGAGTGACTTTGAGCCCGCCCAAAATTGTTTTGTTCACAAAACCGTGGTCAGTGTTGAACAAACCTCGCCAAACATAAGCTGACAAGAAGCCTGGGAATGCATAAGGCAAAATCATCAGCGAACGGTAAAACTTCTTGCCGCGAAGTTTTTCGTAGTCAAATAGCAAGGCGATTGCCAGGCCAAGCACGAAGGTGCTGAGAACTGTAGACACCGCAAAGATGAAGGTCCAAGTTAGCACTCGACCGAGTGGACGAAGCAGGTCTGGGTCGGTGAAGATGCTGATGAAGTTCTTGAAACCTACGTTGACGATCCAACCGGTAGAAATCGACTCTGCCTTTAGGTCGCCGTTGACGTGAAAGAAACCGTCGCTGCTTGGTTTGAATACAGCGCCGTCAGTCTGACGGGTTAGGGTTTCTTTTTTAGCGTCCCAAACCATCGTGAGGTTGTAGGTTTGGGCGTTCAAGAGGTCGTTGGCCATCAAGAACTGGCCGTTTGGCTTGTTTGGGTCTAGCAGAATGTGAAAGGTGCTCAACTTTTCTTGCTCAGCACCTGGCAACTTGGTTGCGTCTTTGACCAACGTGTAGCCTTTGGCTGCAATTGCGTCGTATTGAGCAGACGTGTCGTTTGGAGTGTCTGACACAGTGTAGTCGCCAGGAATAATCTCGTGAAGTTTCTCGTCTGGGCCGCCGACTAATACCTTTGGAATGTTTGGGTCGGTCGGGTCTGCCATTGGAACGCTGGCATCTGTCATCAAGAAGGCGTAGCGGCCGTTTGAATCATTTTTAACGACCTGAACGTCGTAGTAAGGCAGAGAGTCGTCAGGCTCAAAAGTGCCGTCAACGATTGATGAAAGCGCGCGGTTAAAATCGGTGTTGTTCGACGAACTGAAGTTGGTGAACGCAGTGGTTGTGCTCAAGAAGAGCACGTAAACCTGAAACGCCAACAAGAAAAGCACGCCTGGCGCAAGGTATTTAGCTGGCAGGCCACCCGGGCGAAGATAAAGCCAGTTGAGAATGACAAGCACGCCTAGCAGCACACAAAGCGCTACCCATTGTGACTGCCCCAAGAGAATAAAAGCTACAGTGAGGGCTAGCGCATCGACGATGGCTAGCGAGATGATCTTGATGATTGTGCCGCGTAGGCTCGGAACACCACCGCTGTAAAGCTGCTTGATGCTCTTCTGTTTCTCTTTTGACATTTGAATTGTCATAGGTGCTTCTGCGACCTTTTTTGCCATCTTCGGGCCCTTCGAATTTTTTAACCATTCAATCGGCTGGTGCGATTGGGTGTGGAACTTAATGCCTGAACAATAAGTTGCGGAGCCCTAAGGTTACTCAGAGCTCCGCAACTTATCGTCTATGCAGACTTATTTTTACTTAATTTTGTTCTTAATGGTGTCAACGCTGTTCTGCCAGTCGACAGCTGGTGCGTTGGTTGCCTTGCCTGAAAGAATCAGACCCTCAACCTTGCCCCAGTCAGTCCAAACTGAGTCCATAGCTGGGATGTTTGGCATTGCCATAGCACCCTTGCCAGCAACCGCGAAACCTGCAAGGTCTTTGTGGCTAGCGGTCTTCTTGTCGGCAACTAGGTTTGCAGGCTGCTTGTTGAAGTTCTTCAAGAAGTAAGCACCAGCAACTGGGCCAGCAACATAGTTGAGTAGCTTGGTAACGGCAACACCGTTAGCGTGCTTGTCAACCATCTTGGTCTCGAAGAAACCACGAACACCCAAGAACGGAGTCGAGGCGCCCTTAGGGCCGTTAGGGAAAGCTTCGATAACGAAGTCGCTACCGTACTTTAGACCCTTGGTGCAGCCGGTGGTGCCGTTCTCGATAGCAGAAATGTTCCAAGGACCAGTAACTAGGTACTTGATCTTGCCCAAAACGAAGTTACAAACTGCGTTGTCGCTTGGCTTGCCGAAGTAGGCAGTGCCCTTGGCGTCGAGGAACTGTGCGAATGCTGCACCGTTTGCTCCACCCATGCCAACTTCTGCGTTCCAAACACCATTGGTTGAGGTGAATACAGGAGCACCGAAACCGGTCTGAACTGGGTAGAAGTGGTAAGGGTCGTTACCGCTTGAGTAAGGAATGTTTAGCTCACCGTTCTTGATCGCTGACCAAGTTGCTGGGTGAGTCTTTGCAAGCTTAACGTTGCGGAAGAAACCAATGTTTTCCATCCAACCAGGAGCACCGTATAGCTTGTTGCTGCCGTTTGAGTTGATGGTGAATGCTGAAAGCGAAGCTGGGTTAAGGTTTTTCTTAACTGCTGGCGATAGTGAAACTGGCTTTAGAACGCCTGAGTTCACCATGTTGCCGGTCCAGTCGTGAGGAGCAGCGGCCAAAACGTCTGGACCATTGCTCGCGTTAACTGCGGTCTTGACAAGGTCGCGAGTTGCGCCGAAGTCTTTACCAACGATGGTGATGGTGATGTTGTTGTCAACGCCCCACTGCTGAAGCAGGTTCTGAATAACGGTCTTTGCACCTTTGTCTGCCCAGATGGTAATTGCGTTTGAGCTTGCCTGTGCAGGAGTTCCCGCGGCAAACATCGAGGCGACTACTGCACCTGCAACTACGGCTGCGATGCCGCGTTTGCTGATCTTCATTTGTAACCTTTCGAAATACGTAATCGATGAAGGACTTGCAATCAAGTCAATACAAGTCACTACCTAGAAAATACCTTTGACGAGTAGTTGGTCAAGTTGAAAAGCGCCAATTCGATAACGGTATTATCACGGTTAAAAAGTGCCCTTTGTTTTAGCGGAATTCGCCGAAAAACTGCAAACGCTTGCATAATTTTTTCGTGAAACAAGCGCAATTTCACGCAGAAACAGCTCTAAATTATTTGCATGTCGAAAATCGTCAAAACCGAAGAAATTTTGCACCCAGCCATCAAGGATGCAAAGTGGTGGCGCACAGCAGTCATCTACCAGATTTATCCACGAAGTTTTGCCGATGGAAACGGTGACGGCATGGGTGACCTTATTGGCGTCACCAGCAGACTAGATTCGCTCGCTGAGCTCGGAATCGATGCCATTTGGTTTTCACCATTTTTCAAGTCGCCCCAGAAAGATGCGGGCTACGATGTAAGCGACTACAGACAGATCGATGCGCTCTTTGGAACCAACGAAGATCTTGAGGCTCTAATCGCTCGCGCCACCGAACTCGGCATCAAAATCATCGTCGACCTAGTGCCTAATCACACCAGCGATCAGCACGAATGGTTCAAGGCTGCCGTTGCGGCCGGCCCTGGCAGCCCTGAGCGCGACTACTACATCTTTAGAGAAGGCAAAGGCAAAAAAGGTGAGTTGCCGCCAAATAACTGGAACTCGATCTTTGGCGGCCCAGCCTGGACTCGCTTGATCGGCCCAGACGGCAAGCCAGAGCAGTGGTACCTTCACCTATTTGACTCAAGCCAGCCAGACCTTGACTGGAACAACCCTGTTGTCGCTGAAGAGTTTGAGAATATCTTGCGCTTCTGGTTCGACAAAGGTGTGGCAGGTTTCCGCGTTGACGTGGCTCACGGCATGGTCAAGCGCGCGGGCTTGCCAGACCACAAAGAGGTTGGCAAAGACGGAAAACCGACACCTTGGCTGGGCATCACCCAAGAGCAAGCCGAAGAGCGCACGCCTTATTGGGTGCAGCCGGGCGTGCACGAATTTATTCGCCGCTTTAGAAAAGTTGCTGACGAATACGAAGACCGTGCCCTTTGCGCTGAGGCTTCAGTTAGCCCACTCAACCGCCTAAAGCAGTGGGTGCGCCCAGACGAATACCACCAGACCTTCAACTTTGACTATCTAGAGACCAAGTTTGAATCGGCTGCACTCAAGAAGATCGTTACCGAGTCACTCGTCGAATTTGGCTCTGTAGGCGCAGGTTCAACCTGGGTGCTTTCTAACCACGACCAAGTGCGTCATGCCACCCGCTACGGCTATGAGCACGGCAAGGTGCCAAAGCAGGGCGACGGCATCGGCCCAGACTACCCTCAGCCTGACGAAGCTCTCGGCTTGAAAAAGGCTCAGGCTGCAACGGCTTTCATGCTCGGTCTGCCTGGCTCGGCCTACATCTATCAGGGTGAAGAACTCGGCTTGCCTGAGCACACCACCCTAGAAGGCAAATACCGCGAAGACCCGACCTATTTCAGAACCAAGGGTGAGCGAGTGGGTCGCGATGGTTGTCGTGTGCCGCTGCCATGGGAATCAAAAGTTAACGCTTCAAACGGCTTTAGCGCGACTGGTCTCGGCTGGTTGCCTCAACCTGAGAGTTACCACCGTTACGCTCGCGATGTTCAACGCGGAGTAGCGGGTTCAACCCTTGAGCTCTACAAGCGCCTCATCGCAGTTCGCAAAGAATGCGACCTTGGCGCTGGCGAATTCACATGGGATGAAACCATCACGAGCGAAACCGTATTGGCTTATCGCAACAATGGCGTGCTAGTTGTCACAAACTTTGGCCCTGACCCGCTTGCCCTTCCTGCCGGTGAAATCTTGGTCACAAGCCAGCACGACCTCTGGGTTGCTCAGATTCTTGAGGCAAACCAGACGGTTTGGCTCAAGTCGTAGTGAAAAAGTTTGACGTAACTGTCGCACCTCGCCACGAAGCCAAAGTTGGCAGCGAATGGTGGCGCTCAGGCGTGATCTATCAGGTGTATCCGCGAAGTTTTGCTGACGCCAATGGTGATGGCATAGGCGACCTCGCGGGCATCACCTCGCGCTTGAATTCGCTGGCAACGCTCGGCGTTGATGCTGTTTGGCTGTCTCCGTTTTATCGTTCGCCGCAAAAAGACGCCGGATATGACGTGAGCGATTACTGCGATGTCGACCCGCTTTTTGGCAACTTGGATGACTTTGACACGATGCTCGCCGAGGCGCACCGACTTGGGTTAAAAGTTTTAATCGACCTCGTGCCAAACCACACCAGCGATCAGCACAAGTGGTTTCAGGCCGCACTAACTAACGGCACAGTTGATGTCGGCGGCGCGCACCTGCCAGCTCGCGAGTTCTATCACTTCAAACCCGGCCGCGGTGTCGCGGGTGAACTGCCCCCGAACAACTGGCTGTCTTTGTTTGGCGGGCCGGCGTGGACGCGCATCCGCGATGAAAATGGCGAACCTGGCGACTGGTATCTGCACCTGTTTGACTCATCGCAGCCCGACCTAAACTGGGCGAACCCCGCTGTGCAGGCGGCATTCGAAGAGATTTTGCACTTTTGGCTAGACCGCGGCGTTGACGGTTTTCGAGTTGACCAACCGCACGCAATGGCCAAAGCCGCGGGGTTACCTGACCACCCCGATGTTGAGCGAGCCGGCGCAGGGTTTATCGAGGGCGAAGTGGCTCCCCCGATGTGGTTTCAGCCAGAGGTGCACCCGATTTTCAGACGCTGGCGATCCATCCTCGAAAGCTACCCTGGCGACCGCGCAATGTGCGGCGAGGCTTATGTTTTGCCGCTTTCGCTCATGGCACTATGGGTTCGCCCAGACGAGTTCAACCAGACTTTCAACTTTCGCTTTCTAGACAGCGAATGGAATGCGTCGACATTGTTCGCAAACATCAACGAGTCTTTCTCGGCCTTTGACGCGGTTGGCGCCCCGAGCACCTGGGTGCTCAACAACCACGACGTGATTCGTCACGCTACTCGTTTCGGCGGCAGCTATGGCCGCGCCACGGCCAGCGACGGCATCGGCCCGAACTCGCCTCAACCAAATGCTGAAATCGGTCTGCGCAAGGCACGCGGCGCCACGATGTTTATGCTCGGCCTGCCCGGCGCTTCATACATTTATCAGGGTGAAGAACTCGGATTACCCGAGCACACCACCCTGGCCGACGAGTATCGTCAAGACCCGACTTTTTATCGCACCAGCGGCGAGCGCGTGGGTCGCGATGGCTGTCGTGTGCCTTTGCCTTGGCAATCGGGCATCGGCGCGGCCAACGGATTCAACCAAACCGGCGAAGCTTGGCTGCCTCAGCCTGAGGTTTTTGCCGAGTATGCCCGCAATCGCCAAGAAGGCGTGCAGGGCTCAACTCTTGAGCTCTATAAGCAGGCACTGCACCTTCGGCGCGAACTTCGCCTTGGCGAGGGTTCGTTCGCGTGGCTGCCTGAGTTCACGCGTGATGAGGTTCTCGGCTATCGCAACGGCGACATTCTTGTGATTCACAACTTTGGCAATTCCAGCGTGACCCTGCCGGCTGGCGAGGTTGTGCTGAGCAGCCTGCACAGCATGAGCACGGGCCACCCGCTAGCCCCAGACCAGACGGTTTGGCTTAAGCTTCACGCCTAAACCAAACCGCTGTCGCCCCCGTTGCACCTCCCCGTGCGTTGTGTTTACTGCGCCCCACCCAAGGCCTAGCCCGAACCTAGTCGAGCGAGAGCCGCTGACGAAACTTAGAGTTTTTGGGCACGCCCACCCAGAAGGCGGTCGCGGCCAGCAACGGAATGCCCACGACCATAACGAGCGTCTGCCAGATCGGAACCATCAGCGGGGTGTCAGCGGCGCTGGAGTAGTGAACCGAAGGCACCATAGCCCATGCAAAGAAGTATCCGACAGCCGCACCTAGCACGGTGCCGAAGAGCGTCAGAATCAAAGCCTGGCTACCAACGACCGATGCCCTGAATCGCTTTGGAGCGCCGATTGAGCCAAGTGTTGATTGGTCGGCTCGACTCTCGATTTGCGCCAACCCAAGAGCGATGCCGGTTGATGCCAGCACAAAGAACCCTGCGCCTAGAGTGAACCACCACATCAAAGATTGAACGTCAAATTGATAGCCCTGCTCAAGCGTGAAAGATCCGTTGCCGAGCGCCTGGTTCAGCACGTCTTTTTGGGCACTGGTCAAAGATTGTTCATAGTTGGCCACTATGAACGACGGGTGATAACTGATGCCCAACCGGTCTGCGGTTTGTGGCGAGATCATCATTGACGCCCGAAACTTAGGCGTTTGTGAAAGCACGGCTGGCAAAAGTACGCTTCGGCTCGGTTTGCCAAGTGAATAGATATCGCCCTTGGCATCTAGCAGAGGCTGACTCGTTGACTGGTCATAAATTGTTTCACCTAAAACCATCGGGCCGCTGCCTGAGGCATACCAGTTGAGATTTGCTTTGCCGTCAAAAAGCAGGCCTCGGTGAAATACGACTGCGCCACCGTTGACCAGTTGCTTTTCAGCTGCGGCATCTATGCGGCCACCTAGAAAATCTCTCAGGTCATCGGGTGTGCCGACCATAAAACTGCCCGGATCGCCTTGAAGATTGTCGCATCCTTGGTATTGCGGCATCGAGTCAATCTTGGCCATTGCAGCAAAGTTCATTCCCTGTTGAAACGCCTGATATTTTTCGTGGATGGGGCTGCCCTGGTGATATGGGCAAAGGTAGTTCAGGTCGCGCATCAAATAGGGCTGTTGCCCTTCGGCACCAATGATTTGGTTGTGAGCTTTGTCGATGCCAAAGCCATAATCGGCGAACTGCTCGTGAATCTTTATCAACCCTGCAGATTTGGTTTGTGCCACCGACTTAGCGGTTTCGAGATTGATTGCCAAAAGCCTTTGGGCCATGCTCAACTTTTGGTCGAGTTGCTGCTGATTGACTCTGTGTTCTGCATAGTCGGTGCCCCGGTCATAAACCAGCTGGTTGCTTTCGGCTTGAGGAACATAGGCAAGTCGGTCTTGTTCGGCAACCGAAAAGATGATTCCCATCAAGCTTGCCGCGACAAAACTGGTAGCCAGCACCGAAGCGATAACCGCCGTGTAGCGCTTGCGGTTATAGATGAGGTCGTTGGTTGCGTAGTTGCTGACCGGGCTGATTCGTCTGAGCAGCGCACGCGCAAACACCAGAAGCCAGGCCGAGGCAACCAGCAACCCGATAACGATTACTACTGCGCCCAGGCCAACACCAATCAACAAAGGCCCAGTCAAAGAGTCGTTAGACCAATTCATTTTGCCCAACTGAATCTGGTCATAAATGTAGGTTCTAGCCCAGCCACAAACCAGCGCAACTGCAACGCCAATCGCAGCAACAACCAACCCACCGAAACCCGCAAGTTTTTTGACGTTCGCTGCGCGGCGAACTCCGCGAAGGGTGTTGAGCACATCCACTTTTGCGGCTGCAAAAGCCGGAATAACGCTGACGATTGCGCCAATAACAGCACCTGCCAAAACGGCTAGAAGCAACAAACCCCAGGGGATGTGATAGCCAGGATACCCGCGACGTGAACCGTCTGAGAAAGTGGGAATCAACAAGGCTGCCCCGCCCGCACCAAGCACAACGCCGAGCAAGCCACCGAGCATGCCCAAAACTATTCCGTTGGCAACGGTCATGAACCTGAGCATCGATGCACGAGCGCCGAGCGACGAGATGACAGCAAGCGTGCGAGCTTGACGGCGAGCGCCAAACGAGAACGCCGAACCAGCAAGCACAGCCACCGGCAGAAGAACGAGTGGCGTAAGCAACAGCGCTGAAAGCAATGCCATGAAACCGCCCATTGAGCTTCGATAGTCACCTCTTGCCGTTTGATAGATCGGCACGTCAGCGTCGGCCGGCGGGTTCATGATTACGTCGCGCGACAAAATGCCGAAACCTTTTTTGTTGAGCTGCGTCACTTCGTGCCACGAAATCGGTTTGGAACCCACGGCAAAATACGAATAGCTGGCAATGTCGGTGTTCTTTGAAATCGCGCCAGGCAGAGCAAAAAGAACAGACTCGCTTCTCGGCTCATCTACAAACTCAAGGGTGCCCACGATGGTGAGTTTTTTGTTACTTGCGATGACCGAAACTTTGTCACCAACATTGAGCCCAAGGCGACCCAAAGCGGTTTTGTTGACCAAGAGTTCGTGGTCGTTGGCAGGTGCGCGGCCGGTTAGGTCGAAATAGCGACCCGCAAGCTCTGGCGCCCAAGGCTGACCTTCAATAACAGTGAGCGAGCCCTGACCCGTGGCGGTTTTCACCACTGCTTGAGTTTGAAATTCTGGCAACCACTTATATCCCGCGATGTTTTCGCGTGGGTCGAGAATAGTCGCCGAACCAGACGCCTCGGTCATGCTGCTGCCGTCTAGCGCAACCAGCGTGGCTGAACGGTCTAATGGCTCTTGATAGTTATTTTTGCTTGGTGGCAGGTTTGCCATCACAACTGCTTGGGTTGTGCCGAGGTCGAGCGTTGCTTCTTCGGCGGGGGTTGGTCTGGTGCTCTGAAATGTTGTCAGACCAAGGGCACCCACAGCGACCGGCATCGAAATCACAAGAATGATCAGCAACGACTGAAGTGGGTTGCGGCGCACGTTGCGACGCGCAATGGTTAGCGCAAGCAGGCGGCTGTTTAGGCCCGCTATAAATCGATTAGCCACGGTCTGCCGCCTCTGAGTTCGAGGTGCCGATGTTGATGTCGCCAAGAATCTCATTGGCGTCGCGAATGGTGCGAGCCTCATCAACGATTTGGCCGTCGCGAATAATCAAAATGCGGTCAGCCCAAGCTGCATTCTTTGCATCGTGAGTTACGAGGATGCCCCCGGCACCTGCATCAATGCGAGTGCGCAGGGCACGAATCACGTTCTCGCCCATGCGTGAATCGAGTGCGCCGGTTGGCTCGTCGGCAAGAATCACGCGGCGGCTGCCGACGATGCTTCGCGCGATCGCAACGCGCTGGCGTTGGCCGCCAGAGATCTCGTCTGGGAACCTTTTTGCAAGCTCTGCGATGCTCATCGACTCGAGCGCTTCGATTGCAGCTTTGCGGGCAGTGGCTCGGCTGATGCCGTCGAGCTCTAGCGGCAGTGCCACGTTCTCAATCGCAGTGAGCGCCGGAATCAGGTTG
>Ga0228701_1001271_pt1 | contig 17600 bp, 15 predicted proteins | sample McNCre117_Aug_MG_2_FD_178017 | JGI IMG/M metagenome (GOLD analysis project Ga0228701, IMG submission 178017) | Freshwater microbial communities from McNutts Creek, Athens, Georgia, United States - 11-17_Aug_MG | ecosystem: Environmental > Aquatic > Freshwater > Creek | place: USA: Georgia...
AGGCGGCCGCTAAAATGTCCGCCTCCTCTAAAATCCTCGAAACCTCCAAATTTATGATGCGCAGTAAAATCTGAATGCCCTGGTCTTGGTACTGCTCTATGCTTTTCATAGTCACCGCTTCGTGTATTATTATTCTCGAAAATCATGGTTAACGGAGCACCTGTCGTGCAGTCATTAAAAAGACCCGATTTAAAAATGGGCATATCGTCTTCTTGTCTTGGTGTGGTACCTTTTTGTTTACCTCCTTTTCTACGTTCCATATCCACGACAAAATCAGACATAAGCAATGGCAATCCAGCCGGACATCCATCCACTACAATGCCCACACATGCTCCATGTGATTCACCAAAAATTTGCACTTTAAATAAGGTTCCAAAACTATTCATAACGCAATTAATATTAGAAGTTAAGTATTTTATAATACATCCACTCTAGCACCAAGATGCATCAAGTGTGTAAAGAAATCAGTATAAGACTTATTAATGGCTTCTGCTTCTGTAATTTCGATCGGACCATCAGCTACTAATGCAGCTACACCACAAGCCATAGCAATTCTATGATCATGTTGCGAGAATACAGTGTTAGACTTAATCGAAGTACCACCATGAATTTTCATGATATCCCCTTCCAAAACTATCTTGATTCCTAACTTGGCAAATTCTGTTTGCAAAGTCAAGCCACGATCACTTTCCTTATGCGCTAATCTACTTACTCCTTTAATTTCAGTGATACCATTACACACAGCAGCCAACGCCACCAGCGGAGGGAATAAGTCGGGACAGTCTGTCGCATCAAAACTAAATGCAGTCAATCCATTTGGATTTGCCTCCATAATAATATCATTCGCTTGGTAGGTGATTTTTGCATTAGCTGATAACAATGCTTGCATCACTGCTTTATCAGCTTGTGTAGAATCCATTTGTAATCCCTTCACTTTAATGGGTCCTGCAATAGCACCAGCCACTAACAAGAAGGCGGCACCGCTCCAATCACCTTCTACTGTGTATTCAATTTTTTCAGGCAAAGGTGCATGTTGCATAAATGCAAACTGTTCATAGTTTTGGTGGGTTACTTTCCATCCAAAAGCATTCAATACAGACAAAGTAAGGTCTATATAAGGTTTACTTTTTAAATCTTTTACATGAATAACATGGCTTGTCGCTTCTGCAGCGGCAAATGCCATCAACAATCCAGTTAAAAATTGTGAACTTAATGATCCATCTACCTCAATAGTAGCAGGCTGTAAAGGGCCTTGTATTTGTATAGGCAAAAATCCAGCTTGTGATTGAATCGTTATACCTAGCGAAGGAAATATTTCATCAAAAAAATGCATAGGTCTTTTAAGCAAACTTCCTTTCCCTTGAATCGTAATGGCTTGATTGCTTAAAGCCGCTATAGGCGTAAACATCCTAATTCCTAATCCACTCTCGCCACAATTCATTGCTGGCCCAATAGGTTGTACTCCTTTTGATACCACTTTAATATAAGTTGTACCAGTTGCTACTTGAGCACCTAATTTTTGAATCACGTCCAAAGCTGCCAAGTCATCATTGGAATGTCCTGGATTATGAATAACGGTTTCACCTTTATGCAATAAAGCAGCTGCACAAGCTCTTTGCATGCTACTTTTACTTGCAGGTGCTACCTGTTCCCCTTTTAATTTTGCTGGATAAACTATTGCGCGCATTTATGAATATAACTTTATCAATTTTTCTAATGATTTCATAGGCACTGTTTCATATACAGCTTTACCTATTTTTTGCAATAAGACATACTGCATGCCATTGGATGCTTTCTTTTTATCTTTTTGCATAATCTGCATTGCTTCTGCAATATCAAATTTCATTGCAGTGGGTAAACCATACTGCTTTAACGTATCCACTAACAATCCAGTAGCATCAAACCCAGTTAGTACTTGAGAAATTTTTGCTGCATATACCATACCAATACTAATGGCATGGCCATGTAATAAAGCATGTTGATTCTCGATGGCATGACCTAGTGTATGTCCAAAATTCAACAATTTACGATCCCCTTTCTCAAACTCATCTTGCTGCACCACTTTTACTTTTATCTGCACATTTTTTTCAATTAAGGCAGCTAATGCTTTTTTGTTTTTTTGGTAATAAGCTAAATCATGGCTTACTAACTCTTTCATCATTTTTGCGTCTTTAATCGCTGCGTGTTTGATAATTTCAGCAAAGCCATTCTCCCATTGATGTGACGGAAGTGTTTGTAAAAATGAATGGTCATATACTAAAAAATCGGGTTGGCGAATAAGCCCAACCATATTTTTGTACACCCCTACATCAATACCATTTTTCCCTCCAATTGAAGCATCCACCATAGCCAGGATGGTAGTAGGCACAAAGCCTACTGCCACACCTCGCATATAAATACCTGCAACATAACCTACCATATCTGTCACCACACCACCACCTACTGCTATCAAAACAGTTTGTCTAGTAGCGCCAAAATGCAATAAAGATTCAATAATAAAATCTACCGTAGCTTGTTGCTTATGTTCTTCGCCAGCAGGGATGACTATAGTTGACTTCCCTTTAAATTTTTGCTCATGTAATGCATACAAATTGTCGTCTGTAATATAAATGGCATTTTTCTTGTCTATCATTTTATCGATAGACGCAAATTTACCATCTAATACAAATTGTACTTTTTTGTTTGAAAATTTGACTTCCCAATTTTTCATACTAGCTATTCATTACTTTATTTTGTTGATTGATACTTTCCATATGAACAGCGTCCATATACTTTGTAACAAACTCATCACTTAATCCCAATTTATTACCCTTCGCAACGGCACGATCAAGAATTTCATTCCAACGACCTGTTTGTAAAATGGTAATTTCATTGTTCTTCTTATACTCTCCAATTTTTTGAGCCACTTTCATACGAGTAGATAATACTTGCAACAACTCATCATCTAATTGATTAATTTGTTGACGGAATTTTTCCAATGCGCTATGAAAATCTTCATTGGCAACATCTTCTTTTCTCCAATGCATAGCATCTAGCATTTGCTTCAATACTTCTGGCGTAATTTGTTGCTTCGCATCACTCCATGCATTGTCTGGATCAACATGAGACTCAATAATTAAACCATCGAAATCTAAGTCAATGGCTTGTTGTGCCACAGATTGTAAAATATCACGACGGCCACAAATATGTGAAGGGTCATTGATCATTGGCACATTAGGGAAACGACGTTTCATTTCAATAGCCAAATGCCACATAGGTGCATTACGGAACTCTGTATTACCATAAGAACTAAAACCTCTATGTATCAATCCTAAATCTTCAATACCTGCTTTGGCAATACGCTCCATACCTCCTACCCATAACTCTAAATCAGGATTCAAAGGATTCTTAATTAAAACGGGTACTTTAACGCCTCTTAATGCATCTGCAATTTCTTGCACACTAAAAGGGTTTACTGTGGTACGTGCGCCCACCCATAACACATCTACATCAAAGTGTAAAGCATCTTCAACTTGCTTAGCAGTAGCCACTTCTACAGCAATTGGCAAACCAGTTTCCTTTTTGGCTTGTTGCATCCAAGGCAAACCTTTGGTACCAATCCCTTCAAAACTTCCTGGTCTAGTTCTTGGTTTCCAGATACCTGCACGCATGATATCTACTTTACCAGTTGCGGCCAATCCTTTTGCAGTCGCCATTACTTGTTCTTCCGTTTCAGCACTACAAGGACCAGAGATAATCAAAGGAGCTTTTTTTAATAATGTACTTACTTTTTGTTGTTGTTCAGTCAAAGTTGCCATGTTACACCGTTTTAATATTTAAGATTTTGTTTGTTTAATTATCCCTCATTTTTATTGTATCCTCTTGGACCACCACTATCAGCATCATTCATGCGAATACGACGACCTTTATAGCTTTTTCCATCTATGGCCTGGATCATCTTTTTTGCAGAACCTGCTTCAATTTCAATCCAGCTATTCATGTCTCTCATATCTATTTTACCTAAGACATCTTTTTTCAATTCACTCATATCTAAAATGAACTGCAAGAAACTTGCTTTATAGAAACCATCTTTAGTTCCTAGGTTTACAAATAAACGCTTCGCACCTGCTGGAGCACGGTTAGCAGCTCTACCTCTGCCATCGCCACGTTCGCTGTTATATTCATTTCTTTGACGATCATTTCTTCCTCCACGCTCGTTTTGTCCATCACGACGATTGTTGCTTCTATCGTTGTTTCTTACATTCAAATCTTGAGCGTTTTCATAATAACTTAAGAAACGATTAAATTCCAAAGCTGCGAATCGAGTTAAAATTTCTTCTTTACTCATGTCAGCAAACTTTTCTGTCAACATAGGCACATAGGTTTCATAATCACCATGACTTACATCTGTTGACATTAATTTATCCATCAAATGAAAGAATTGCTTTCTACAAACATCCTTGCCGCTAGGAATATCCAACTTGTGCATGGTGCACTTATTGATATTTTCAATTTGACGCAAACGATAAGTTTCTCTTGCATGTACAATTGAGATACAATTTCCATGACTTCCTGCACGACCTGTACGACCACTTCGGTGGGTGTACACTTCTACGTCGTCTGGTAATTCATAATTAATTACATGTGTTACCCCTTTAACGTCAATACCACGCGCAGCCACGTCGGTTGCTATCAGTAATTGCAATGTTTTATCTCTAAAAGCACCCATTACTTTATCACGTTGTGCTTGTGTCAAGTCACCATGTAAAGCATCAATATCATATCCTTCTCTTGTTAATTTTTGTGTGATATCCTGCGCATCAGCTTTGGTACGCGTAAATATGATTCCATAAATACCAGGATTGAAATCAATAATTCTCTTCAATGTCTCGTATCTGTGTTGGGCAGATGTTAAATAATATTGATGATCAATACTTTTGTTAGAAGTATTCACTTTACCAATAGTTACCTCAAAAGGTTCACTCATATAGCGCTTGCTCACTTTTCTAATCTCAGGTGGCATAGTCGCACTGAATAACCATATACTTTCACGATTAGGCGTATTCTTTAAAATAAACTCGATGTCATCTTGGAATCCCATATTCAACATTTCGTCTGCCTCATCCAATACTACATATTCAATTTGATCTAGATTAATTGCTTTACGCTCAATCAAATCTATTAATCTACCAGGAGTAGCCACTACAATTTGAACGCCTCTTTTTAAATCTCTAATTTGCATACCAATTGAAGTACCACCATACACGGCTAATACTTGTACTCCTTGCACATGCTTTTTAAATAAGGTCAATTCATTTACAATTTGCATACACAATTCACGTGTAGGACAAACTACCAATGCTTGCGGATGCTTTGCTGCTGTATCTATCAATTGAATTAAAGGCAATCCAAAAGCAGCAGTCTTACCTGTACCTGTTTGCGCCAATCCGATAAAATCCTTAGTTCCACTAATTAATACTGGAATAGAACGTTCTTGAATTTCAGTTGCGTGTGTAAATCCTAAATCTGTTACTGATTTCACTAACTGATCATTCACTCCTAATTCAGCAAAAGTTTTTTTAGTTTTCACCGCTTCAATCAATTCATTCTTAACATCCATATCTTCTGTCTTCTTCATTTTTTTGTTTTTACTTTTCTTTAATAAGCATCTTATTGTAAGATCCTTTTAATGCCATTTGCATTTTCAATCAAATCCGATAAATAATCAAAGTTTTCTTTTTCCAAACAAGCTTTGAATTTTTTCAATTGACTGATATGCTCATTTAATACATCTAATACATTCTCCTTGTTTTGCATAAAGATGGGAACCCACATTGCTGCATTGGACTTAGCCAAGCGCACTGTACTTTCAAAACCACCACTTGCTAATTGGAAAATAGCATCAGACTCTTTCTCCTTCTCTAACACGGTATTTGCCAATGCAAAAGAAGTGATATGTGAAATATGACTTACGTAAGCTACATGTATATCATGTTTCACTGCGTCCATATTTACAATATGCATACCCAAAGTCTGATAAATTTCTTCGACTTTAGCTAAGGCATCTGCATCAACTTGATCTGCGTTGCAAATCACAGTTGCTTTATCTTTAAACGCATCTGCTTGTGCTGCATTTGGACCACTAAATTCGGTACCCCACATTGGATGGGTAGGAACAAAACGCCCTTTTTTAACATGGGCTTTAGCAATGTTCACAATACTTTCTTTGGTAGATCCCAAATCAAACACAATTTGTTGGTCAATCGTATCTAAAATAGTGGGCAATAATTGCTCAGCAATATTTACTGGTGTAGCAATCGCAATAATGTCAGCAAGTTGTACAGCATCCTCTAAGCTCATGATCTCATCGACCAGTCCAAGCCTCAAAGCTTCTGCTTGATGGGTTGTGTTATTGTCCACTCCAATTACATTCGTCACAAAATGCTTTCGCTTTAGTGACAATGCTAATGAGCCTCCAATTAAACCAATACCAATAACTGCTAAACGCATGCTTTTACTCTTTTAATTGCTTCATTAAATTTTTCCATGGAACCACATAAGCTCACACGGATATAATTATTACCTGCTGAACCAAAAATACCTCCTGGTGTTATAAAGACATTTGCATCATATAGTACTTTATCACTCAATGCATATCCATCCTTATAAGTAGTTGGGATTTTAGCCCATACAAACATCCCTACTTGATCTTTTGAAAAGGCACAACCCAATGTGTCTAATAATTCAAAAACTTTTTCACGACGTTCTCTATACACTTGATTTACTGACGCATACCAAGATGGTTCCAAGCTTAATGCTTTGGCAGCAGCTAATTGTACTGGCAAAAACATACCACTATCCATATTGGATTTGAACCTCAGTATTTCATTGACCCTGTCTTCTGCCGCAATCAACATACCTACTCTCCAACCAGCCATATTTTGACTTTTACTCAAAGAGTTTAATTCAATCACCACATCCTTAGCTCCTTCAATTGACAACAAACTTTCTGGTTGATCATTTAAAATGAAAGCATAAGGATTATCATGGCAAATTAAAATTTGATGACGCTTTCCAAAAGCAACTAGTTTTTCAAATAAGGCTTTGGTTGGCATTTGACCTGTGGGCATATGTGGATAGTTAACCCACATTAACTTCACTTTTGATAAATCCGATTTTTCTAGATTGTCAAAATTGGGTGCCCAATTGTTCTCTGCAGTCAGCTCATAATATAGCGGAGTACCTCCTGCTAATTTTACTGCACTTGTATAAGTAGGATATCCGGGATTAGGAATCAACACCTGATCTCCTTGATTTAGGTAGGTCATACAAATATGCATGATACCTTCTTTACTTCCTAACAATGGAAGTATCTCTTTAGCTGGGTCGATATTATCTACCTCATAATATTTTTTATACCACTCAGCAATGGCTTCTCTTAATACGGGAGAGCCCTTATAGGATTGATAAGCATGCACATTGTCTTTGGCAGCTTCTTCTTGTAAAGTTTTAATGACATCTGGATGTGGTGGCAAATCAGGGCTTCCAATACCCAAATTAATAATTTGCTTACCTGCTTTATTAAGCTCGTCAATTTCACGCAATTTAGTGGAGAAATAATATTCTCCAATCCCGTCTAATCTATGAGATACTGTCCAATTCATAATTATCCCTTTACCAATTTTCCTTTTTTATATAATCCAAAAATTTTAAAACTCTTTGTCATTTCCTCTACCGACTTTAATACCTTCTCAATTTGTTTGGCATTTTCAAATTCCAAATCTGCATAAAATCCATATTTAAAATGACTGCCAGGTATAGGCATACTTTGCAACTTGCTCAGGTTAATGCCTCCCTGTGCAATTTTGGCCAATACTTTAGACAAAATACCTTTTGAATGATCCGTTTGAAAATAAATAGATGTTTTATCTGCCTCTTCTATTACTACTTTATTTTTAGCAGGGACCATGATTAAAAAACGAGTGATATTGTTTTTTAAAGTATGGATATCTGGCGTCATCACATTTAAATCATACAACTGCGCTGCCAATTTACTTGCAATGGCTGCAACATGTTTACTCTTGTTTTGATGTACCATTTTGGCACTTAAAGCAGTATCTTCTGATTCAACTAATTTCCAATTATATTGTTCTAAGTAATCCAAACATTGCAAAATGGCCATTGGATGACTATGCACTTCTTTAATATCTTCCAATTTTACACCAGGATAAGTCAATAAATTTTGACTTATTGACAAATACACTTCTCCTATTACCTGCAAATTGCTTTTTTGCAATAAATTGTAATTCGGCAAAATACTTCCTGCAATAGAATTCTCAATTGCCATCACGGCACCATCCGATAATTTAGAATCCGAACCAATCTTAATCACTTCTCTAAAAGTATCGCAAGTAATCACTTCAACAGATTTTCCAAAAAACTGCCTAGCTGCCACTTGGTGGAAACTACCTTCGTATCCCTGTATGGTTACTTTTTTGTTACTCATGATATCATGTATAAAAAATCCCGGCCTTTTGAGCCGGGATTGTATATTTAGTTATTTTGTTTACGCTTTTACAAATACTACCCGGCTACTTTGATTAAAGTAGAAATAAAAGAAAAAGTAAAACCAGTTGCTATTTGCTTTCATCGTGATACAAAGATACACCAAAACACAGTAAAATAAGCTAATTACATAAAGTTTTTTACTTATAACTAACAACTATTCGTTAAAATATATAGCTCAGCCAAAAGAAAAGGGGCGCATAGCAAGAAGTCCCACAGGGACTTCCTAATCATTAGAGTTTTTTATACTGCCCTTAATTTCGAAGAAAAGGGCAGTATAAAAAAAGCCCCCCCGTTGAAACGGGGCGGCTCTAACGATTGCTTGCCATATGAAAATCGGTTATGACTGATGGTTGGCAAGTCAGTAGATGGGTTACCCAATCAAACCAACAGTCTAATTATTTGACTACTTCTTAGCAGCAGAATCAACCTTAGTTGAATCAGCAGCAACTGCAGTAGAATCTACAGTTACAGCAGCTGTATCAACAGTTGCAGCAGCAGAATCAGTTTTAACTTCAGTTGAAGCACCACCACATGCAGCTAAAGCAGCGATAGCGAAAATTGCGAATACTTTTTTCATTAGAAAGTGTTTTTATTGATTAATTTATACCATTAATACAAAAACTTATAGAAGGTAACCTGCACTTTTCAAAAAAATCTAAAAAAATAAAAAAATAGGCTTTTTGGGTTACTTTTGCCTCAATTAAGTATTAATATCTTGAAAGCTGAAATCAATGAACAAGCCCTTTTAAAGGGGTTAGCACAAAATGACTCAAAAGCGGTGGAAGCCCTTTACAAGAGTCATTTTACCATGATTCAGCATTTCGTGCTCAATAATAATGGCAGTTTTGATGATGCTAGGGATATTTTCCAAGAAGCCATGATTACTTTATACGAGAAAGTCCAATCAGACAGTTTTGTGTTAAGTTGTCAAATCAAAACTTACCTATTTTCTATTTGTAAAAATTTGTGGCTCAAACGTTTACAACAATTAGGAAAATATAGTGCCCCATTGAGTACCGAGGAAGAGAGCATTGCAGTAGAAGCAGATATGGAGGAGTTTCAGAAAAAAGATGCTGCTTTCGCAATCATGAACCGAGCCTTAAATAGTTTAGGGGAACCTTGTAAAAGCCTTTTAGAAGGCTACTATTTAAACAAAAAAGGAATGCAAGAGTTAGCAGAGGATTTTGGTTATACCAATGCTGACAATGCAAAAAACCAAAAATATAAATGCTTATTGCGTTTGAAGAAATTATTCTTTTCGCAATATAATATTGGAGATTAAAAGAAAAAGAATGGATGATATTCAATTATTAGAAGCTATAGAACAATACTTGTCTGGCACCATGCCTGCCGAGGAGATGGCTCAATTTGAATTGATCCGTAAAAAAACGCCTGAGATTGATCAAATGGTGGTAGAGCATGAAATGTTTTTACACCAAATGAGTCAATTTGCAAATCGAAAAAATTTTGCAAAACTTTCTGAACAAACTTTTAATCATTTGTATGAAGCTGGGGAGTGGACACCTTTTGAGGACCAAACAACCAAGGTAAAAGTGATTCAACTTTGGAATAAGTACAAGAAAGTGACTGCTATTGCCGCATCTGTAGGTGGACTTATTGCCTTGTTTACCTCTACCATGATCATGTACTTTTCTCCTAATTTAAACGGTTCACAAGTTCTACAATTAAGTAGAGCAGTGGAAGTGCTAAAAAAAGACCAACAAGTACAAGGTCATTTATTAAATGAAGTAAAAACCAAATTACCTGAAAACGCCAAATTGGTAAGTGGTGGATCTGGCTTTTTAATAGATACCAAAGGTTTTATTATTACCAATGCGCATGTTTTAAAAGGTAATAGTGCTATTGTTATTAATAGTGCCGGAAATGAATTAAATGCTCAGATAGTATACGCTGATAAAAATTTAGACTTGGCATTGTTAAAAATTGAAGATAAAGAATTCAAACAACCAAAGCAATTACCTTTTACTATACGTAAAAAGATGAGCGAATTAGGGGAAGAGATTTTTACGTTAGGCTATCCAAGAAGTGATAATGATATCGTATATGGTAAGGGCTATTTAAGTGCTCAGTCAGGTTTTGAAGGCGATAGTAATGCCTATCAAATTCAAATTAGTGCCAATCCTGGATATTCTGGTGCTCCCGTTTTTAATGATAATGCAGAATTAGTAGGCATTATAAGCACTCGTCAAAAACAAGCTGAAGGAGTTGCTTTCGCTATTAAATCTAAGAAGATTTATGACTTGGTAAATACTATTAAAGAAAATGAATCTACCAAGGATATCAATATAAAACTAGCCAAAGCAAGTAATCATGCCGGCAAGGATCGAAAAAGTCATATCAGTAATTTCAAAGACTTTATCTATAGCATCAAATCCTTTAACTAATACTTTGTTGTATTAATGCTGTGTAATAAGTTTTGTCGTATTTTTTTGTAGTCCTCTTTATTTTACCACAATTTTTCAGGGTATATTTTATTAGCCACCAAAGCATCAATACTTGCTTTTACAGTTGGCGCATCCTCTTTGTATGTTACACCAAACCACTTCGCATTTGTAGGAATCACTTTAACCTGTCCCAATCCTAATTCACTGAATCGGCCAGCTACATAAGGAATATAAAATTCGGACTTTAATTCCTTGCCTTGCTGCGCTAGAAAAAGCTTAAACTCTTTATCACATAAATCAATAAAGCCAGGCGCGAAACACATAAAGTTCATACTCACTCTAGTATCTTCCTGCAAAGGCGTTTCAATATTGTTTTCTTCATACACAATCTGTCCGTTCTTTCTAAAAATTTTAGTTCTTTCATTGATGGCAGTTAAATATCCTGCATCATTAATAGAACACACACCCCTACTTACTGTACCATTCTCGCTTAAAGTATTAGCGAGTTCGTATCCCACAATACAATATTCTTTTTCAGTGCATTGCTTGATTAAAAATTCGTAAGCTTGAACAAAGGCTTCTACCCCATAATAATCATCTGCGTTAATCACTGCAAATGGTTCCTGAACTACACCCTTTGTACAAAGTAAAGCATGAGCAGTTCCCCATGGCTTAGTACGTTCAGTCGCTATTTCAAAACCTTGCGTAAACTTATCTATGGATTGATACACATAAGCTGTTTCAATCTTGCCTTGCAATTTGGGTTCGAAATTAGCTTTAAATGCTTCACTAAAATCTTCTCTGATGATAAAAACTACTTTTCCAAAACCTGCGCGAATGGCGTCATATATTGAATAATCCATGATAGTCTCTCCGTTGGGACCAAAGCCTTCTGTTTGTTTTTGACTACCATATCTACTTGCCATTCCTGCTGCCAAAATCACTAATGTAGGTGCACTCATGTTGTTCAATTTATTTAATTGTATTTTTACACGCGTATAAAATACACTTGGCAAAACTAAATGATTTCTACTAATTATAAAAAGATTGCATACCATTCCTTCCATACAAAATCTAGCTAATTTTAGTAATAATCAACTAGAAGTAGACATGCTAAGGTTAGACCTTGTCCACCCAATAGTGAGTGGCAATAAATGGTATAAGTTAAAACACCATTTATTGGCTGCTAAAGCTCAAAATGCAACTTTATTGGCTAGTTTTGGAGGCCCCTATTCTAATCATATTGTGGCTTTGGCTCATGCGGCCAAACAAAATGGATTCAAAAGTTTGGGATATATAAGGGCCAATAAAGGAGAGCCATTAACGCCAACTATACAGCAGGCAATACATGATGGCATGACGATACAATATCTTGGAAGATCTTCTTTTCAGGAAAGAAAAAAACACATTTTACAAACTTCATCTCCTCCTCATCACACTTATTTTATTGAGGAAGGGGGATATGGGGCATTAGGGACAAAAGGGATAACAGAACTATTTTCAAGTTTGCCCTTGACTCAATATGATTATATACTTTGTGCAGTGGGTACTGGCACTATGATGGCAGGCTTGATAAATGGCGCTCAAATGCATCAAAAAATAGTAGGCATCCCTGTCTTAAAAAACGAAGGCAGTATTGCTTCAGAAATTCGAGCACTTTTAATTGACCCTAGTAAGGAATTTACACTATTGCATCAATTTCATCAAGGAGGTTATGCTAAAACCACCCCTGCACAAATAGATTGGATGAATCAATTCTGGAACCTAACTCAAATACCAACAGATATCGTTTATACAGGTAAATTAATTTATGCATTTCATCAACTCTTGCAATCCAACTATTTTATAAAAGATACAAAGATACTAATGGTACATAGTGGTGGATTACAGGGGAACCAATCTTTAGCAAAGGATGTACTTATTTATCCGATTAACTCGCACTCAAAGATGTGCTGAAATTGAGCCTTGATCTTATCTTTTACTTCTTGATAATCTACTTTATAACCCAACTCTTTCTCAAGAGAAGTGACTGTTTTCCCTTGAATACCGCAAGGAACAATATATTCGAAATGTGATAGATCAGGATTTACATTTAATGCAAAGCCATGCATAGTAATCCACCTACTACACTTTATGCCCATTGCACAAATTTTTCTTGCCATAAAAGGATCATTAGGATCTAACCATACGCCTGTTTCGCCAATACTTCGCTCCCCTTTTAATCCATAATCTGCTATTACATTGATAATAACCTGTTCCAAACTCCTTAAATACCAGCCCAAATCAGTTTTGAATTTATCCAAATCTAGAATTGGGTAACCCACAATTTGTTGAGGCCCATGATAAGTCACATCACCTCCTCTATTGATATGAAAAAACTCAATTCCTATATTTTGCAAATGTGCTTCTGAAACTAAGATATGCTCTCGTTTTCCATTTTTCCCTAATGTAAAAACGGGTGGATGTTCCACAAAAAGTAATCGATTTTCTGTATCAGATTCCCTTGGATCCTCCCCTTTCTCTCTTGCCTCGGCCTTAATTTTGGTGTTTTTTGCCAACAACACTTCTTGATAGTCCCAAGTAGGTTGATAAGATTTGACACCTAAGTCTTCGAAAATTACTTTTTGTAACATGATGCAAAGTTACAAACTAAGCAGCAATAACTTACTTTTGCAACATGTTAGAAGCAGATTTACCAATTGAGAACGAAACAGAAGACGTTTACGAAAAACTAAGCTTTACTGTTGATAAAGGGCAAGAACCCACACGCATAGACAAATGGGTACAAGCCCGCATTGAAGGCATTACAAGAAATAAACTACAAAATGGTATTGAAGCTGGTTTTTTAACTGTCAATGGCAAAGTGGTAAAAGCCAACTATAAAACTCGTCCAGGTGATGAAGTAGTGTATATGAGCTATGTAAATCCTGATTACACAGAACTGAAGCCAGAACCCATGAACTTAGACATTGTTTATGAAGATGACGCAGTAATGGTGATCAACAAACCTGCAAACATGGTAGTACATCCGGGCATTGGGAACTATACGGGCACATTACTAAACGGAGTGGCCTATCATCTACTCTCACAAAACCCGAATTTAAATGAGGAAATACTACCCAGATTTGGTTTAGTACATCGTATAGATAAAAACACAACCGGATTGATCGTGCTTGCAAAAACACCAGAAGCGGCGAGTCATTTGGCAAAACAATTTTTTAACCATACGGTGAACAGAAAATATGTTGCCTTAGTTTGGGGAGATATGCAGGAAGAAGCTGGAACTGTAGAAGCGCATATTGCTCGTCATAAATCCAATAGAAAACAATTTGACGCTTATCCTGAAGGTGAAACAGGCAAACATGCCATCACCCACTATCAGGTATTAGAAAAATTCAACTATACCACTCTTGTTTCATGTGTATTGGAAACAGGTCGTACACATCAAATTCGTGTACACATGAAACATATTGGACATACTTTATTTAATGATTGGGAATATGGTGGAGATCGCATTTTAAAAGGCACCATCTATACTAAATACAAACAATTTGTAGACAATTGTTTTGAAGCATGTCCTAGATGCGCTTTGCATGCTGCCACTTTAGGATTTGAACATCCTACTACTGGCGCTCAAATGAATTTTGAAAGTCCACTACCCGCAGATATGGAAGCGGTGATTACCAAGTGGAGAAATTATAAATCTGCTGCTCATAATATTTAGGCGAATAGCTTTGATGCATGAAAAAAGCCCTCCCGAATAAACGAGAGGGCTTTTTAGATCCGTACTTACAATTTATTTTTTATCCTTAGCCGCTGCCATTGGTGATAAACCAAATGACTGACCTCTACCTAAAGATTTAGTTTTAAACAAAGTAAATTTAGAAGGCACAGTAGCATTAGGCCAGCTATTATTGTTTTCGTCAATATCCGCTGTTTCACGCATTGGATCTAGTTTAATAGATACCGCTTTTTTATAAGTCAAAAATACTTTAGTTAATTTTTGCTCATTTTTTCTCCAAATTTGAGCAGGGTATTTTTTAACTTCTTTAGTACCGTCTTCAAATGTGAATTCAACAATGATTGGCATCACTAAACCCCCTTTATTTAAGAAAGTAATTTCGTATAAATTAACATCTGCATATTTTGCTTTCTCAGCATCAGTTAATGCTTCTGGAGCTCCGAAATTAGGGGCTGGTTGTTTAGTAATAGAATCATATGGCTCGATGCCTCTATCATATCTCCAGTAAAAATCACGCAATGAAGTGTCAGCATCTGTTAAGAATACAATTGACTTATCATTTCTGTTTCTAATTTTAGAAATATCTTCAAAAGCATGTATTGCTGGTTTATCTAATGCTCTTGCGCCCATCCCTGCTCTTGCAGCTGGTAGAGGGGAATTGGGATCAAATACAGCATGCTTTACTGTATCAATCGCAATATCTACTGGATCAATACCATAAAACCATCCTCTCCAGAACCAATCTAAATCTTCAGCACTTGCATCTTCCATTGTTCTAAATAAATCTGCAGGAGTCGGATGCTTGAATGCCCATCTTCTTGCATATTCTTTAAATGAATAATCAAATAGTTCGCGACCCATGATTGTCTCACGTAAAATATTCAAACCTGTACCTGGCTTAGTATAAGCATTAGGACCAAATTGAATAATGTTTTCACTATTCGTCATAATCGGCTCTAATTGCTCTTTAGGTAATTTCATATAATCCGCAATTGTCCATGCTGGACCACCGCGAGAAGGGAATTTATTGTCATATAATTCCTGAGTCAAGTATTGTACAAAAGTATTTAAACCTTCGTCCATCCATGACCATTGACGCTCATCACTATTCACAATCATTGGGAAGAAGTTATGACCTACTTCGTGAATCACCACACCCAACATGCCATTTTTTGTAGCTTCTGTGTAAGTTCCATCTTTTTCGGTACGTCCATAGTTAAAACAAATCATAGGATATTCCATTCCATTAGCAGCTTCAATAGATTGAGCAACTGGATAAGGATAAGGAATACTGAATTTTGAATAAGACTTAATAGTATGGGCAACCACTTTAGAAGAAAAAGGACGATACAAGCCATACGCTTCTTTACCATAAGCACTCATGCTCATTACTTTCTTACCTTCTACATTTGTTGCCAAGGCATCCCAAACAAATTTACGGCTGCTACCAAATGCAAAATCACGTACGTTTTCTGCCTTAAAAATCCATGTTTTTTGTGTCTTAGAAGGATTTTTTTCTGCTTGTTTTGCTTCGTCTAATGTTACCACTTCTACTGGTTCTTTATAAGAATTTTGAGCTTTGGTCCATCTAGCTAACTGCGCAGCGCTTAATACTGCTGGATAGTTTTGACATTCTCCTGTTGCCATTACAACGTGATCACCTGGCACTGTGATGGCTACATTAAAGTTGCCAAAAGTTAAAGCGAATTCTCCTCTTCCAGTAAACTGATGGTTTTGCCATCCTTGGAAATCAGAGTATACGCATAAACGAGGATACCATTGTGCCATGGTAAATAAGTAATTGCCATCTTCTGGGAAGAACTCATAACCACCACGACCACCTACAGTCATACGATCTGTAATCTTGTAGTTCCAGTCAATTTTAAATGTGAACTTCTGTCCAGGTTTTAATGCTGTAGGTAATTCTACACGCATCATGGTTTTATTTACAGTGTATTTTAAAGTAGCCCCTAAAGCGTCTGTAATTTTTAAGATATTATCTCCTAAACCATTGTCAGTTCTTTCTTCGGCTAATTTATCAATCATTGCAGGTGAAACACCTCTACCTAAGGCAGAACCGTCGGGATAACCTGCATTCTTAGTAGAACTATGTTCGTTCTCGTCTAACTGCAACCATAAGTAGGTTAATACATCTGGAGAGTTGTTGAAATAAGTTACGGTTTCCGCACCATGTAATACCAAATTCTTCTCATCTAAAGTAGCTTTGATATCATAGTCCGCACGCTGTTGCCAATATTTTGGACCTGGAGCACCACTCGCCGTTCTATATTCGTTAGGCGTTGGCAAAATAGTTCCCAATTGCTCAAACTTGTTACCATGATTTGAACTAGGGTTGTTTCGAATGTCTTGTGCATTGATAACAGCACAAACACTCAATAAAGAAAATCCGAGCACTACTAGCTTCTTCATTTGTGATTTTTTTCAATTAAAAAAATGATACAATTCTATCTATAACCATGGTCAAAGCCAATAGTAAAGCCAAGCCAGAACCCATCTGTACATAGCGTTTTCTATCTGCTTTAAACAGGCCTACGAATATAAATGAAATTATTAGAATAACTGCTACCACTAATAATTGTCCTAATTCAAGCCCAATATTAAATGAAAGCAAATGCATTATGATGGCCTCCTCCTTGCCTAAAAGACTTTTAAGGTAATAACTAAAACCCATGCCATGGATAAGGCCAAAAAACAAGGCAAAAAAGTAAATTATGGGATATTTTGAGTCAAATTGGAAGTTTTTTACCCTAAAATTGGTCAATCCAGTCAAAATGATGGTAACAGGAATAAGTAGCTCAATAATGGCCGAAGGTATCGAAAGCCAATCTAATGTGCTAAGTGCTAAAGTAATGGAATGACCAATCGTAAAAGCAGTTACTAAGATC
>Ga0228701_1001275_pt1 | contig 17571 bp, 15 predicted proteins | sample McNCre117_Aug_MG_2_FD_178017 | JGI IMG/M metagenome (GOLD analysis project Ga0228701, IMG submission 178017) | Freshwater microbial communities from McNutts Creek, Athens, Georgia, United States - 11-17_Aug_MG | ecosystem: Environmental > Aquatic > Freshwater > Creek | place: USA: Georgia...
AGAGGCTATGAAAATGGAGCAACCGCTTACAGCACATAAGGCTGGTGTTATCTCTAATCTGACTGCAGTCATTGGAGCCACTGTTTCTAGTGGAACTAATCTCTGTGACATTATTGATGCGTAAGTAGACTTTTCAAGGGGTTGTTCCGAAGTTACTCTAGGAGCATGGATCAATCATTAATTGCTGAAGTTGAAGCGTGGATCGCAGATGATCCAGACCCAGTAACAGCTGCTCAACTGCGCCAATGGCTCGATACAAATAATGAAGTCGAACTGCGTGCATCATTTAATGGTTTTCTTCAATTTGGTACCGCAGGTTTACGCGGGCCAATTCGCCCTGGCCCATCGGGCATGAATCGAGCTGTTGTCGGGCGTGCGGCAGCAGGAATCGTCGCATATATGAAGGAGCGAAAACTAACTTCAGTCGTTATTGGTCGAGATGCTCGATATGGCTCAGAGGATTACACCTTTGAAACCGCAGAAATTATGAGCGGAGCGGGTATGACTATTTACGTATTGCCCCGGCCGCTGCCCACTCCAGTCCTTGCATTTGCAACAAATGAATTGGCATGTGATGTTGGAATTATGGTGACTGCAAGTCACAACCCACCTCAAGACAACGGATACAAGGTTTACTTAGGTGGCACCGTTGATGGAATTGAATACAGAGGCTCACAAATTGTTTCACCTACCGATGTCTCAATTGCACAGAAAATTGATGCTGTCACTGCTTTGAAGGCACAACCACGGGGGAAAGAATGGACTGTGCTGGGCGAAGATGTGATTGAAAAGTACATCGCGCGAACAGCCTCACTAGCGACACAACCTGGCAATCTTCGAATCGTTTATACAGCGATGCACGGAGTCGGTACCGAAACGATTCAACGCGTATTTCATAAAGCTGGCTTCCCATCACCGATCTTGGTAGATGCACAAGCAGCGCCAGATCCAGATTTTCCGACGGTTGCATTTCCAAATCCTGAAGAGCCAGGTGCTATTGATCTCGCTCTGGAAACGGCAAAGAGTTTTGATGCACACTTAGTAATCGCTAACGATCCCGATGCCGATCGCTGTGCCGCCGCAGTAAATGATCCTGCTGTGGGTTGGAGAATGCTACGTGGAGATGAGTTAGGGGCGATTTTCGGCGAATCCATCGCTCGAAAAACAAAGAATGGCATCTTGGCTAACTCCATTGTTTCTTCATCAATTTTGAAGAAGATAGCTGGCCATTACAACCTAGAGTTCAAAGAGACCCTGACTGGGTTCAAATGGCTTGCAAAAATTAAGGGCTTGACCTTTGGTTATGAAGAAGCACTTGGTTACGCAGTTGATGCAATAACTGTCAACGATAAGGATGGAATTTCTGCTGCAATAACTTTGGCACAGATTGCCACTGATCTTGCAGCTGAAGGAAAAACTGTTCTTGATTTGCTTGATGAAGTCTGGGCCCTTCACGGTTTCCATGCAACAGAGCAAATTTCAATTCGTTTGAGTGATTTATCAAAGGTTGGTGTAATTCTTGGTGGGTTGCGCAACAACCCACCAAAGGAGATTGCAGGTCGTTCAGTTTCCTCTATTGATGATCTTGCCGCTCCTACTGATGGCTTACCTCCTACAGATGGATTACGTATCTGGCTAGATGGCGGAGTTCGCATAATCATCCGTCCAAGTGGAACTGAAGCAAAGATGAAGTGTTACATTGAGGCGATAGAAAAGGATTCAAAGACCGCACAGGTAGTCTTAGATCAACTTCGCCCACCGCTTAAGGAATTGTTATCGTGAGTTTTTATGGCTTAGTCGATGGCACAGAAGCCTCACTAAAGAGTTACCTCAATAATCTTTCAGGAGTTGATCAAGTTGGCGCTGAAGCTCGTGCTGCAATGCTTGCTACGCGAAGCATTAAAACAACCTCTAAGCGTTGGGCGATTGACACAGCGATCACAATGGTGGATTTAACAACCCTTGAAGGTGCAGATACTCCAGGCAAAGTAAAGGCGCTCTGCACCAAGGCGGTTCGACCAGATCCAACTGATTCAACGGTTCCAAGTGTTGGTGCCGTGTGCGTTTACAACGATATGGTCGAGGTTGCGCGTAAACACCTTGATTTAATTGGTGGTCAGCGTGTGCCAGTAGCCGCGGTATCAACCGCATTTCCATCAGGTCGTGCATCAATGGCGGTAAAGATCCAAGATACCCAAGATGCAATTAATGCTGGTGCCGAAGAGATCGACATGGTTATCGATCGTGGAGCGTTTTTAGCAGGTCGCTATATCGATGTATTTAATGAAATTGTTCAGATCCGCGAAGTATGCGGCGATAAAGCCCATTTGAAAGTAATCTTTGAAACCGGCGAACTAGTTACTTATGACAATGTTCGTAAAGCATCATTCCTTGCGATGGCTGCTGGCGCAGATTTCATTAAGACATCAACTGGAAAGGTTGCACCTGCCGCGACTCCGCCGGTGGTCCTTGTCATGCTTGAGGCGGTTCGTGATTTTTATGAGATGACACAAACCCGAATCGGAGTAAAGCCGGCCGGTGGTATTCGAAATACGAAGGATGCAATCAAGCAATTAGTGTTGGTCAATGAAACAGTTGGACCAGATTGGCTCAATCCAAAGTTATTTAGAATTGGTGCCAGTGCTCTGCTCAATGATCTACTGATGCAGCGCATGAAGATGGATGATGGTTATTACACAAGCCCGCAGTATGTGACGATGGATTAATGGAGACAGCTATGACCTTCGAATACGCCCCAGCACCTGAATCTCGTGCAATTGTCACTATCAAACCAAAGTATGGGCATTTCATTGGTGGAAAGTTTGTGGCAGGCAGCAAGCACTTCCCAACTATTAACCCAGCAACTGAAGAGGTCCTTAGTCAGGTAGCACTTGCCGGAAAAGCAGAAGTTGATGCAGCCGTTAAGGCAGCACGGAAGGCGTACACAACTACCTGGTCAAAGATGTCTGGCAAGGAGCGTGGCAAGTACCTCTATCGCATCGCTCGCATCATGCAGGAACGTGCACGCGAATTTGCAGTACTAGAGACTCTCGATAACGGTAAGCCAATCCGCGAATCACGTGACACAGATATTCCATTAGCAGCAGCACACTTTTTCTATCACGCAGGCTGGGCAGACAAACTTGAATATGCCGGCCTCGGAACTTCACCGAAACCACTTGGTGTTGCGGGGCAAATTATTCCTTGGAACTTCCCTCTGCTTATGTTGGCCTGGAAGGTTGCACCAGCACTAGCTACTGGAAATACCGTTGTGTTAAAGCCAGCGGAATCAACACCACTTACAGCACTGCTTTTCGCCGAGGTATGTCAGCAAGCAGAACTGCCAGCAGGTGTAGTCAATATTGTTACTGGTGATGGTTCAACAGGTGCATTAATCGTCAACCATCCAGGTATCGACAAGATTGCATTTACTGGTTCAACTGAGGTTGGAAAGATAATCGCTCGCGCGGTTGCTCCAACTAAAAAGAGTGTCACTCTTGAACTCGGCGGCAAAGCAGCAAACATCGTCTTTGAAGATGCTGCGATCGATGAAACTGTTGAAGGAATTGTTAACGGAATCTTCTTCAATCAAGGCCATGTGTGCTGTGCAGGTTCTCGACTACTTTTGCAGGAAAATGTTGCTGAAGAGGTTTTACACAAGTTAAAGAACCGAATGGAAAAGATACGTGTTGGCGATCCGATGGACAAGAACACCGATGTTGGTGCAATTAACAGCAAGGAACAACTTACAAAGATTGTCGAATTAGCTGCAGCTGGTGATTCTGAAGGTGCAGAGCGTTGGAGCCCTGCATGCAACCTGCCTGCAAAGGGATTTTGGTTTGCACCAACAATCTTTACCGGGGTTACTCAAGCTCATCGCATCGCACGTGAAGAGATTTTCGGTCCAGTGCTTTCAGTACTTACCTTTAGAACTCCAGCTGAGGCCATAGAGAAGGCCAATAACACTCCCTTTGGACTATCAGCAGGAATCTGGAGTGAGAAGGGAAGCCGTACATTATGGGCATCCCAACAATTGCGTGCAGGTGTTGTTTGGGCGAATACATTTAATAAGTTTGATCCAACATCACCATTTGGTGGTTATAAGGAATCAGGATGGGGTCGCGAAGGTGGTCGTCACGGACTGTCTGCATATTTGAAGGGAGTTAGCCATGAGTAATCGCATCGATGTTAAGAAGACGTACAAGTTGTACATCAATGGCGCATTCCCTCGCACTGAATCTGGTCGCACCTATGAAGTGAAAAATGCAAAGGGTGCCTTTGTTGCCAATCCTTGTCTTGCATCTCGAAAAGATTTGCGTGATGCAGTTGTAGCAGCGCGAGCAGCGCACAGCGGGTGGAATAAGGCGACCGCCTACAATCGTGGACAAATCTTGTATCGCATCGCCGAAATGCTTGAAGGTCGTCGCGAACAGTTTGTTGACGAGATTATGAATGTAACTGGCGCTACAAAGACAAAGGCTGAAAAAGAGGTTACCGATTCAGTAGATCGTCTCGTTTGGTATGCAGGCTGGACAGACAAGATTGCATCCTTGGCTGGATCTACCAACCCTGTTGCCGGTCCTTTCTACAACTTCACTATTCCAGAAAGCATGGGCGTAGTGGCAGCCATTGCTCCAGAAGCACCATCCCTACTTGGTTTGATTGATGCTGTAGCGCCAGTCATTACATCCGGAAACACAGTAATTGTTCTTGCAAGTACAAAGGCTCCACTATCTGCAATGACCTTTGCTGAAGTACTTGCAACAAGTGATCTTCCGGCTGGAGTCATAAATATCTTGACCGGTAAAAAGGTGGAGATTGCTCCTTGGATGGCATCACACATGGATATTGATGCATTGGATATCTCAGGTTTACCAGCAAAGCAGCATGCAGATATCAAGGTTGCAGGAGCTGAAAACCTGAAGCGCATCTACTCATTTAAATCAGCCGATCCTGGACGAATCATCGCCTTCATGGAAGCCAAAACCGTTTGGCACCCAATAGGCCTATGAATTAACGGTTTTTAGCCACAATTTCACTACCGCATCAACATCTAGATCTAAGGCAACGCGAACCTTTGCTGAATCCTCTAGATCAAGTGGCTCTAACTGTTTTAGCCAGGCACCACGGCGATCAACTATTGTCTGACCACGTGCAGGGCCAGCAGATGTATCGACTACAACATCGAACATTTCAGTTGTAAAAAGATCAGGTTGAATTGCAAAGGCAACTGCGCCGTAATCTCCAAGAGATATCGGATCTGTGCGCACCTGTTCCATAAAGCCAAGCGCAAGTGACCCGGCAAACTGTGAAGCAGGTTTATCTGATTTACTCATTGCTGTTGCTTCTTCACGCCCAACGGTAGGACGCATAAATACATCTAAGCCGTACATTGAAATTGGAACACCGCTTTGGAAAACAATTGCAGCTGCTTCTGGATCATGCCAAACATTAAACTCCGCAGCGGCTGTTGCATTGCCAGCTGATGCAGATCCACCCATCAACACAATACGATGAATTTTCTTAGCAGTTTCAGGAAATGCTCGTAAAAACAATGCGATGTTAGTTAATGGGGCAACCGGAATAATTGTTACCGGCTCTTGAGATGATTCAATCAAATCACGCAGTAGCTCAACTGCTGATCGTGGATCAACCTTTCGATTCGACGGCGCAATTCCAAGATCGCACATGCCATCTTTCCCATGCACATACTCGGCATAGTGGCTCTTGCCTAACAAGGGGCGAACCGCTCCACGAGCTACAGGAATATCGCCAGCACCAGCTGCATCCAAAACTTTGAGTGTATTGGCAACGACTTGGTCAACATTGGTATTGCCATCGACGCAGGTGATGCCAAGCAGATTGATATCGGGGTGCATAGCCGCAAACAGCACCGCAAAAGCATCATCTACACCGGTATCTACATCCATAATGATTGAAGTTTTGGTCATAACGGTTAGCCTAGCGGTATGAATGCTCCTGTAATTGCTGTAGTCGGCAGCGCAATGATGGATTTAACCGCCTATGCCGAGGTGCTTCCAGAAGCCGGCCAAACCCTTGCCGGTCAGCTCTTTACGACAGGCTTTGGTGGCAAAGGTGCGAATCAAGCGGTTATGGCAGCCCATTGTGGAGCTGAAGTTCACTTTGTTGGAAAGTTGGGTAAGGATGTTTTCGGAGATGCGATTGCAGAAAACTTTGTAAAGGTTGGAATCCATTCTGAATATGTTGATCGCAGCGATACTCCCAATGGAGTGGCCCATATTTGGGTGGATGGCAAAGGTGAAAACCGCATCATCATTATTCCTGGAGCAAACCATGAGATTGAAATTGCTCGTGCAGTAAATGCAATCAATTCAATCGCTGGGCTTCAGATTGTTGTTGCTCAATGTGAGATCAAACAGGATGTAACGATCGCAGCCTTTAAAGCTGCAAAAGCGCGAGGTTGCACAACAATTTTAAATCCGGCGCCTTTCCAACCACTATCTGCTGAGTTACTGGAGCTGTCAGATTGGTTGATCCCTAATGAAACAGAGTTCCGGGAACTTCAAGGCGCATTACCAAGTAGTGATGAGATTCTAAAAAGCTTTAGGCCTGGCAAGAACTCAATTGTGACTTTAGGAAGTGAAGGCGCTGTTTACATCAGCCCACAAGGCCAATTACATCGCGTCAGCGCACCCAAGGTCACCGCAGTTGACACAACAGGTGCTGGCGATAGCTTTGTTGGAAGTTTTGCATTCTCACTTGCTAGTGGAAAAGATCCAGTAGATGCGATGAGCTTTGGAGTCAAGGTTGCTTCAAGCAGCGTCACCCGTAAAGGTGCGCAATCTTCATACCCAGATCAAACAGAGATAGCAACGCTTTCATAACCACGTAATACAAAGGTTGGGCGTCGTACCGCATCTCCTGCAAGCTGCATATTTGGGAATCGCTCCCACAACGCTGGTAATGAAACACTCATCTCAAGACGGGCAAGAGGTGCACCTAAGCAGAAGTGAATTCCTGCGCCAAAGCCAATATGTGGATTTGGATCACGGGTTAAATCCATCGTTTCAGGGCTAGAAAACACTGATTCATCATGGTTTGCAGAGCCAATCAGGGCGGCGATCTTCTGCCCTTCCTTAATGGCAACTCCCCCAATCTCTGTATCTGCGGTAGCGGTTCGCTCAAATAAATGAAGCGGCGCATCAAAGCGCATGAACTCTTCTAAAGCAGTATCTGTCACACCACGAGGATTCTCTCGAAGTAATTTAACCTGATCTGGACGTTGCAAGGTAGCAACCATTCCATTACCGAAAGCGTTCACGCTGGCTTCATGTCCGGCATTTAAAAGCAGAACACAGGTAGCAACTAGCTCATGCATATTGAGCTTTTCACCATTTTCCTCAACACTTGCAAGATCTGAAATTAAATCTTGCCCTGGTGCCTTTTTACGTGCTTCTGCTAAATCACGAACATAGTCAGCAAACTCTCGTGCTGCTTGCTTGGCTTCATTTTGATACTGAACACTTGGATTTACTTCATACATCTTTACAATCGCTTGAGACCAAGGGCGAAGAAGATGTTCCTCAGATTCTGGAAAACCTAATAAATCTGCAATGATTTTCACCGGCAAAGGTTCTGCGTAATCTGCAATCAAATCAAAGTTTTCACCAGATTTAACCTTCACATCAATTGCACCTAACAATTGATCTGTAATTCTGCCTACGGCAGGACGCATTCCTTCGATCTTTTGGCGATTGAAGGCCTTTGCTACCAATGAACGCAATCGTGTGTGCTTTGGTGGCTCGCTATCTAAGATCGAATCAGCATGTAGCCAATTGAAAATCTCCCATTCAAACTCTGGAGTTTTCTCCTTGAAGATTCTGCCTAATGATTTATTTCGAAACACATCATTGGCATCTGCGTGACGTGCCGCCAAAAACATCTGTAATCCTTCATGCCAAACCGGCTCTCCTGCTGCACGGAGCTCTTTTAGAGCAGGATAAGGATTCTCCACAAAGTTTGGATCGTTGAAATCAATCATGAAGTTGATGAAACCTTTGCATACCCTGGCTTAATGACCTCTTCGATTATCTTTAAGCGATCTGGATAAGGGATAAAAGCGCTTTTCATAGCGTTTATTGTGACTCTTTGGAGCTCAGTAAAGTTCCAGTTGAAAGCCTTTACCGCCTCTTCCATTTCAAAGGACAAAGAGGTTTGACTCATCAAGCGGTTATCGGTGTTCAGGGTTACGCGAAAACGTAACTTTGCTAGTGCACCAATTGGATGTTCCGCATAACTTGCCGCAGCACCTGTTTGGAGATTTGAGGTTGGGCATAGTTCTAGTGGAATTCGACGGTCTCGTACATATGATGCAAGACGACCCAACTTTGGTTCTGGACCAGAGAAATCAATGTCATCAATAATTCGAACTCCGTGACCTAGTCTTTCTGCTCCGCAGAGTTGGATAGCTTCCCAGATTGACGGGAGTCCGTACGCTTCACCAGCATGGATAGTAAAATGGGCATCTTCTTTACGAAGATAATCAAAAGTATCTTTTTGATCAGACGGCGGGAAACCATCTTCAGGACCAGCGATATCAAATCCGACAACTCCTTTATCTCGGTACTTAACAACTAATTCAGCGACTTCTTGCGAGTTTTTGTTTTGACGCATTCCACATAGCAATGAACGAACAACAATTGGATGACCTTCAGCTGCTGCCTCTTTCATTCCAATTTCATACCCCTCAAGGGTTGCCTCAACGACATCTGCCATCGTTAAGCCCTTTTGGGTAAATAATTCTGGAGCTCCGCGAACTTCTGCATAGACAACACCATCACGAGCAAGATCCAAAGCGCACTCGCGTGCCACTCGAATGATGTCCTCGCGACGTTGCATTACCGCAATAGTGTGAGAAAAAGTTTCTAGATATCGGACCAATGATCCTGAATCACATGCCTCGCGAAACCAGGTTGCAAGCTCTGCTGCATCGTGGGTTGGAAGTGCGGTGTAACCAATCTCCTGAGCGATCTCAATTATTGTTTGTGGACGAAGGCCACCATCAAGGTGATCATGCAACATCACCTTTGGAACTAACTTGATCTGTTCCTTTGTGGGAATCGCGTTCATCGACATCGTGTAAGCCCCTTAATCGGTAATTCGTTCTAGAACTAATGGCAGGCGAGCTATTCCAGCCGCTGGAACTTCACCTATGGTCACTGAACCTTCGAGCGACTCAAGCGCCCGCGTAAAGGCGGCAGGAGTGTCTGTGTGGAGGGTGTAGAGAGGTGATCCCGCGCTTACAACCTCTCCTGGCTTGGCATGAATCTCGATACCTGCCCCTGCCTGAACCGCCTCGCCCTGGCGGGAGCGACCGGCACCTAAGCGCCAAGCAGCGACTCCAACCTTCATAGCATCCATTGAAAGAATGGTTCCACTGCTTTGTGCTGTTACAACTGTGTTCTCCTTGGCAACTGGAAGCTTTGCATCAGGATCTCCACCTTGTAGTGAAATCATATGACGCCACACATCCATCGCTTTTCCATTTTTCAACGCTGCAGCAGGATCTGCATCTTTAATTCCAACAAGCTCTAGCATTTCACGTGCTAGCAAAACAGTTAACTCCACAACATCTGATGGCCCACCGCCGGCGAGAACTTCAACTGATTCTCGGACCTCAAGTGCATTACCAGCGGTTAATCCGAGTGGAATATCCATTGCGGTAACTAATGCAACTGTATTAACTCCGGCACGTTTTCCAAGTCCGACCATTACATGTGCAAGCTCTTTAGCTTTTTCTGGATCACTCATAAATGCGCCAGCACCAGTTTTAACATCGAGAACTAGCGCACTAGTTCCCTCAGCAATTTTCTTACTCATGATCGATGATGCGATGAGTGGAATTGCTTCAACTGTTGCAGTCACATCGCGAAGGGCATACAGTTTTTTATCAGCTGGAGCTAATCCTGCACCTGCCGCACAAATAACTGCACCACAATCCTGTAGAACCTTCAACATCTCCTCATTTGAAAGTGATGCACGCCAGCCAGGAATTGACTCCAACTTGTCTAATGTTCCGCCGGTATGACCCAATCCGCGACCTGATAACTGTGGAATTGCTGCACCGCATGCAGCTACAAGCGGAGCCAACGGCAATGTAATTTTGTCACCAACTCCACCAGTTGAATGCTTATCAACTGTGGGACGAGAAAGCGCGGACCAATTCATGCGTTCGCCGCTGTTGATCATCGCATCTGTCCAGCGTGAGATCTCGCGGTTTTCCATACCATTCAGCAAGATCGCCATTAATAAAGCTGACATCTGTTCATCTGCAACTGCGCCGCGTGTGTAGGCATCAATCACCCAGTCAATTTGCGGATCGGTTAATGCATGGTGATCTCGCTTTGCAGCAATCACTTCAGCAGCTGAAAAGGCTTCAATCTGACTCATTTAACGCTCGTTGCGATCAAGATCATCTGGACCAAATGCCCAAGGCAACATGGCAGACATCTTTTGCGGACCTTCATCAGTCATTAATAAGGCATCGGGTCCGCCATGCTCAAACAACAATTGGCGGCAACGGCCACATGGAGCAAGGTAGTTACCTTGACCATCAACACACACGATTGCAACTAGTCGACCGCCACCTGTTGAAATGAGATTTGAGACTAAACCGCACTCTGCACAAAGGCCAACACCGTAACTAGCATTTTCTACATTACATCCAGTTGCGATGCGACCATCACTTACTAATGCTGCAACGCCAACAGGAAACTTGGAATATGGCGCGTAAGCCTTCTTCATCGCCTCAATTGCAGATTGGTGAATTGTTTGCCAATTAATATCGCTCATCGTAAACCACCACGACGATATGGCATTCCATCTGCAGCCGGCATACGCAAACGTTGGGATGCCAGAGACATAACTAGAAGTGTCGCGATGTATGGTGTCATTGAAACTAATTGTCCTGGAAGTTCATCAACTGCAAAGTAGAACCACAGCAGTGCAGCTCCCATAACAAAGCTAATCACTCCGCTGAGCATCTTGCCCTTCTTAATATCGCGATAAACAAGGTATGCCATGATCGCAACAATCAAAAGAATCAGGGCGTGAATCGCTTGTGAATCACGTAGTTGAAGTGCATCAGCAAATCCAAATAGCGCTGCTCCAGCAAGAATTCCACCTGGTCGATAATTTCCAAAAAGAAGCGCTGCGAGACCGATATAACCACGACCAGCCACCTGATTTTCTTGATAGTGGTTTGCTGCAACGATTGCCAAGAATCCACCGCCAAGACCTGCTAAGCCACCGGAAATTAATACCCCCGCGTACTTCATCGCGTACACATTTACACCCAAAGATTCAGCGGCAACTGGCGCCTCTCCAGCACTTCGCAAACGCAATCCGAACGATGTCTTCCACAACACCCAGAATGCCAATGGAACAAATAGCATCGCTACCAAGGTGACATAGGAAAGGTTTCCTGTGATTCCACGAATAATTCCAACCAAGTCAGAGATAAAGAACCAATGCTTTTCAGCAATTGGAGTCAAAATATCTGGGCTCTGCCAACCGAAGAAGTGACCGCCTGAAAGTACTGGCAAGCCATTGAGAGGAATCTCTTTGATATCTGGAGATTGAGATGGACCAGGCCACGAACCACCTTGATACAGAATTGTTGAAAGGTAGCGAACTAATCCTGCAGCCATAATGTTGATTGCAACGCCAGAAACTACGTGGTCTACTCCAAATGAAATTGTTGCAATTGCATGAAGTAAGGCTCCGACTGCACCAAAAATAACTGCGGCAACCAAACCTAACCAAGGTCCATGCTGTGAACCAATAAATCCACCGGCCCACGCACCAAGAATCATCATTCCTTCAAGTCCGATATTGACAACACCAGCACGCTCAGAGAACAAACCACCAAGACCTGCAAGAACGATTGGAACTGACAGAAGTAATGCTGCAGAGGCGGTACCAACACTTGTTAAATCAGTTGCCCCTGTGATTACGCGAATAATTGAAAGTAACAAAAGTAGGTACGTTGCATTGAGCAGAAGCTTTGTGCCTTTGTTCTTCATGCTGATACCGCCTTTGCAAGCTCTTTACTTTGTAAGGTCAATTTGAATCGACGCACCACTTCGTATGCAATTACAGAGCTAAGCAGAATCGAGCCCTGCATGATGACATAAGTCTCTGGAGCGATATCAATAAGTTCTAGTGCGCGCGAGCTAACTTCAAGGAATCCAAATAGCAGTGCGCTAAATGCCATTCCTCCAGCGGAGTTTCTTCCCAGCAATGCAACTGCAATTGCTGAGAAACCAATTCCTGATCTGAAACCCATGTTGTAGGCGTGTGTTTCGCCAAGAACCGCTGGCAAACCAGAAAGTCCTGCGATCGCTCCCGAAATGACAAGTGCGACTACGGTCATTTTCTTTGAGTTCACACCACTAACACGAGCAGCAATTGGATTAGCACCAGATGCACGAAGTTCGAAACCAAAACGGGTGCGATTTACAACAAACCAGAAAATAAATCCAAGCGCGATAGCAATCACAAGCATTCCATTAACACTTGCACCTTGAATTTCAGGCAAACCGAGTTTTGTTAATAGTGGCACTAAATCAGGGAACCATGCTGTTGTTGGAAGCTCCTTAGTCGTCATGTTATTTGAACCCTCAGTAATAACTGCAAAGTACTTTGCGAATAAGAATGAGGTCATACCAACTGCAAGGCTGTTCAACATAATGGTCGAAATAACCTCATTAACACCTCGCTTCACCTTTAAGTATGCAGCGATTGAAGCCCAGATTCCTCCAATAGTCATTGCGACGATAAAAACCGCAAGCACATGAAGTACAGGTGGCAAAGTAAACATTGCACCTATGTAGGCACTAAACAGGGCGCCAAGCCGTAATTGACCTTCAACACCGATGTTAAATAAACCTGCTTGGAAAGTAACCGCAATTGCGATCGCTGCAATGTAGTAAGGAGTTGCAGAGTTTAAAGCCTCCATAAGAGACCCGCCTTGTGTACCAAATTCCCACATTGTTTTATAGGCAAGCATTGGAGATTTGTGTGAGGCAAGAACTGCAACACTTGAAACTACAAGGGAAACAATTGCCGCTGCAACAGGGGCCGCTAGTGCTAACGCTATCTTTTGAATTGATAAACGTTTCATGCTGCACCTGTCATCGCTGAACCTAGCTGTTCGGGCGTAGTTTTTTGCGGATCCAGCTCTGCGGTTATTGCACCTCGCAACATAACTAGGAGTCGATCAGACATTCCAATTAACTCTTCAAGATCTGCAGAGATTAAAACGATAGCCATCCCCTTTGAGCGAGCTTCACGAAGAACTTCCCAGATTGCTCCCTGCGCTCCAACATCAACGCCACGAGTTGGATGAGATGCAAGCAATAAAGCTGGAGCTTTACTCATTTCACGACCGACAATAAATTTCTGTTGATTACCACCAGATAATGCAGCAGCTGCTGTCATCGGTCCTGGAGCTCGAACGTCGAACTCTTGCATAATTCTCTTTGTGTCGGCGATAGTTGCCTTCTTATCCAAAATCGCACCATGCATCACTGGCTTACCGCGTTGATGACCCAAGATGCGGTTCTCCCATAATGGTGAGTTCATCATTAAAGCTTGACGCTGACGATCCTCAGGAATCAAACCAATTCCTAAGTCATGACGATGTGCAACGGTCAAGTGATCGATAGATGAGCCTAAGAATTCGATGCTGCCCGTGTAATCGCGAAGGCCCATAATCGCTTCAATTAACTCTGCCTGGCCATTACCTTCAACTCCAGCAATTCCAACGACCTCACCAGCGTGGAGATTGAAGCTAATGTGCGAAATTAAATCGCGACTTCCAGTAGCCGTTGGAATAGAGACATCTTTCAGCGCCAAGGTAACTTCTGGGCGACGTGTATTTCCATGGGTAGTTGGCTGCGGAAGTTCACTACCCACCATAAGTTCGGCGAGCTGACGTGGTGTCACATCTTTAGCCTTTACTTCAGCAACTGTTTCGCCAGCGCGGACAACAGTCACTTCATCTGCAACTCGGAGTACCTCATCAAGCTTGTGTGAGATGAAGATGACCGCCATTCCCTTTGCGCGAAGACCCTGCAATGCGCCAAAAAGATCATCAACCTCTTGAGGAACAAGTACCGCGGTTGGTTCATCAAAGATCAAAATATTTGCACCACGGAATAAAACCTTGAGAATCTCAACGCGCTGGCGTTGACCAACACCAAGCTCTTCAACCAAGATATCTGGATCAATATCAAGTCCATACGCCTTTGACATCTCCATGACCTTGTCGCGAGCTGCTTTAAAATCAATTGTTACGCCATGTTTTGGCTCTGCACCTAAAATAATATTTTCTAGAACTGTGAAGTTGTCAGCCAACATAAAGTGTTGGTGCACCATTCCAATGCCCAACTCAATTGCATCATTGGGGTTCTTCAAGTTAACTGTTGTGCCATTAACCAAGATTTCGCCGCTGTCTGGATGTTGCATTCCATAAAGAATCTTCATAACAGTGGACTTACCTGCACCATTTTCACCCACCAATGCGTGGACCGTTCCCGTCTCAACCTTCATTGAAACATCTTTATTGGCTACAACGCCTGGGAATCGCTTGGTGATGTGTCGCAGTTCAACTGCTACTGACACTTAAGTCTCCTTTGACTAATTACTTCAAGAGAAAAACATTTGGCCCAACAAGGAGATTTAACTCCATTGTTGGGCCAAATGCCACTTACATAAGCGAGATTATGGCTTTGTTGGAACCTTGATCTTGCCTGACTTGATTCCAGCAGCTGCCTTATCGATCGCTGCCTTGTACTTGTTGATGTATCCACCTGAGTAAGAAACGCCTACGCCACCAAGTGCTAGGTCGTAACGACGACCGTAGATACCTGACTCGTCAAGAACGTCGTTAACAGATGAACCTGCAACTGAAGCTGCAATAACATCGTAAACAGCATTATCTACACGCTTAACCATTGATGTAAGCATGTTCTTCTTCTCATCAGCTGAAGCTGTTAGGTACTGATCTGAGTCAACTCCGATAGTCCAAACCTTCTTGCCAGCCTTTGCTGCATCTGTAGCAGCTGCGAAGTTACCTGCACCTGAACCACCAGCAGCTGAGTAAATAACATCTGCACCCTTATCGATCATTCCCTTAGCAATAACCTTTGCCTTAGCTGGGTCATTGAAACCAGAGAAATCAGGGAACTCAGTTACGTACTTAACGTCAACTGTTGCCTTCTTGTTTGTTGCCTTAACACCAGCAACGAATCCTGCTTCAAACTTTTGTAGTAGAGGAATACGTACTCCACCGATGTAACCAACCTTGCCTGACTTTGAAGCAAGAGCTGCTGCTACACCTGCAAGGTATGAACCCTGCTCTTCAGCGAATACAAGACCTGCAACGTTTAGAAGATCTACTGATGCATCATCAACAATTCCAAACTGTGTGTTTGGGTAATCTGATGCAACCTTCTTTAGTGGTCCCGCGTATAGGAATCCAACAGCGATGATTGGGTTGTAACCAGCCTTAGCTAGCAAACGAAGCTTGTCTTCGCGCTCTGAGTCTGTGCCCTGTGTGACTGTGATTTCCTTAGCTGTAACACCAAACTTCTTCTTAGCTGCTTCTAGACCTGCTGCTGCTGAATCGTTGAATGACTTATCGCCACGGCCACCGATGTCATAAGCAAGGCCAACTTTTACCTTTGATGCTGCTGTTGCTGATGGTGCAACGAATGCTGTCGCAGCCAAAACAGTTGCAGCAACTACTGCTACAAGACGAAATACTTTCTTCAATTTTCCTCCAAGGATTCAAGGGGATCTTCAATAGCTGCTTTTTAAGGCAAATACAGAAGCTTTGTGTAATCGTGAGCCTATTACTTACGCATGAGGAAACTCAACACACCGCGGTTAATTTTGGTGTCGGGGGTGTAACGTTTTGGAAAACTCTCAAGTTGGGGTTGAGGCAACTCCCCTATTACTTCACCAAACCTAGGTTTTTATAGGTACTTTGCAGGGTTTCTGACGCAACGGCGCGAGCCTTGTCTGCACCTTCGTGCAGAAGATCAATGAGGTGTTTTTCATCTTCCAGCAGCTCAAGAGCCTTCGTGCGAATTGGGCGGAAGTATTCAACAACAACCTCTGCAACAGCTCCCTTGAAGTCTCCGTAACCCCTGCCCTCGAACTCATTTTCCAGCTCGCTGATTGAACGACCAGATAGTGATGAGTGAATTGTTAGCAAATTACTAATGCCTGGCTTTTCTTTTTCATCAAACTTAACTTCACGGCCCGCATCTGTTGCCGCACTCTTAATCTTCTTTGTATTTGCCTCTGGTGTATCCATTAATTCAAGAACGCCAGCAACAGAGCCAGATGACTTACTCATCTTGGAGGTTGGCTCCTGAAGATCGTAAATCTTCGCTCCAGCCTTCAAAATGTAGCCTTCTGGCAATCTAAAGGTTTCACCAAAACGTGAATTAAAACGTGTAGCTAAATCGCGAGTTAACTCAATATGTTGGCGTTGATCTTCTCCCACTGGTACAAAGTGCGCCTGATACAAAAGAATGTCAGCTGCCTGCAACATTGGATAGGTAAATAACCCAACGCGGGCACTATCGGCGCCGCCCTTTGCAGATTTATCTTTGAATTGAGTCATGCGACTTGCCTCGCCAAAGCCTGCAAGACATTCCATGATCCAACCAAGTTGATTGTGTTCTGCAACATGTGATTGAACAAAAAGCGTTGATTTCTCTGGAGAGATTCCAAGTGCTATTAACTGTGCTGCAGATGCAAGAGTGCGCTTTCTAAAAAGGGCTGGCTCGATCTCGCCAGTTAAAGCGTGCAGGTCCACGATGCAATAAAAGGCATCATTTCCCTCTTGAAGTTCGACCCACTGCTTAAGAGCGCCAAGGTAATTTCCAAGGTGGAAGGAGTCACTAGTTGGCTGGATGCCTGAAAGAACTCGCTTCTGTGTCATAGATGTAATTCTTTCACAGTTACACGGATCGCGAGATCAATAACTGTCCTGCGCGTTTACCTTCCATGGTCAACACAGTGATCCTGATGCCATTTACGTTCACAACATCATGTTCACGAGGAATTCGACCTAAGAAGTGCATAACAAAACCGCTTGCGGTTTCATAAGGGCCTTCTGGAATTTCTAGCTTGGTCTGCTCAATTAAGTCCTCAATTGAGATAAGGCCATCAACTTCAAAATCGCCGGTGCGCTCTTCCAGTGAAATTTCTGCTTCATGGTCGTCGTACTCATCTCGGATATCTCCAATAAGCACTTCTACCAAGTCTTCCAGGGTCACAATTCCATCGGTACCACCGTACTCATCTAATACGATCGCAAGATGCTGTCCTTGAATTCTCATCTCAGTAAGTGCAGGTAAAACACCTTTAGTGCCTGGCAAATACATTATGTTTCTTACTAGTTCAACGATCTTTGTACCTTTGCTTGCAAGGGATGTATCTAACAAATCACGCACATGGATAAAGCCCACAACCTCATCGGAAGATCCGCGCACAACTGGGTAGCGGGAATGT
>Ga0228701_1001283_pt1 | contig 17483 bp, 9 predicted proteins | sample McNCre117_Aug_MG_2_FD_178017 | JGI IMG/M metagenome (GOLD analysis project Ga0228701, IMG submission 178017) | Freshwater microbial communities from McNutts Creek, Athens, Georgia, United States - 11-17_Aug_MG | ecosystem: Environmental > Aquatic > Freshwater > Creek | place: USA: Georgia...
CACTAGTGTTATTGCTGGTTTATTTGTTTTGCCAGATAGTCCACAATTGCTATTCTTTTGTGCTAGCATTTACATCATGATGAAATGGGTAATGAAACCTGTTGAATTTACTTTATTAGATTGGATAGTGCTTGGGCTTTGTATAGGAATGGCAACCTTAAGTAAAGTGCATGGGCTGTATTTATGGGCAGGTTTTGGGGCTTTTATACTATTTCATCAACCTAAGACTTTCAAACAGCCTTCTTTATATCTATCGGGCTTGATTACAATTGTATGTTTGATCCCCATCGTGTATTGGAATATTCAAAATGATTTTATAACCTACCGATATCATTCTGAAAGGGTCACACACACAGGTTTGCATGTAGAAACCATTTTGCAACAAATACTAGGAGAGTGGGTGTATCAAAATCCATTGGTATATATCAGTTGTTTAATTCCTTTAATTCGTTTTAAGAAACTAAAAGCTATTTTTTTCAAGCAGGAATCATTATCCCTATTATTATGGCTTAGCTTGCCTTTGATTTTTACTTTTTGGATGATAGCTTTATTTAATCCTACTTTGCCTCATTGGACAGGCCCTGGATTTATCGCCTTGTTTTTAATTGCTGGTGTGTATTGGGATGCACAAATGCAAACAGCCATCCCGCTTTTATTTAAATGGGCAATGGGATTCTTGGCCGCAGTGATCATTGGTTTTATAAGCTTAGTGTATATATTCCCTGCACAGTTGGGTTCCAAAGCTCCTGAAAATTTGGGCGAATACAATCCAATAAATGATGTTACCGGCTGGGGCTATTTTAAGGGCGAATTTGAGCACTTGGTTAATAATGATATTGTATCTCATAAAATGCCATCTAATGCGCCCATTTTGACAAATAAGTGGTTTCCTGGCGGGCATATCTTGTTCTATATTGCCCAGCCTCTTCATAAATCCCTTATCGCAGTAGGAAATTTGGAAGAGGTACACAAATTTGCTTGGTTAAATAGCGAAATGGATCCATTGTATATTGGGCAGAGTGCGTATTGTATAGTGCCTTCCAATTTGCCAGCTAATCCCCAAGAATTGTATGGTCCTTATTTTGAGCGTATAGAATTAGCTACGATCGTACCTATTCAAACTAAAAATGTACTACTTAGAAATTTCAGAGTATATCGATTAATACATTGCAAAAAATTACCTGCTGCATTATTCAACAGTACTAAAAAATAAAGTTATCAAAATCTTGTCGGTAGGAGATGCTGATACCTTGTCTGTTTCTACGCCCTAAACTACTTCCGGAAATGTCTAAACTATTTCGGTTAAAAATGATGGCACGTAGTTTTCTATTTCGGGTTAAAATAAATTCAATGTTCAAATCAGGCAACCATTGAAAATTGCCGTTTTGTATACTTGTAGAATTACGGATATTAAAATCCAAGTCACCGCCAAAATTAATGATCACTTTATCATTTAAAAAACTCCTTCCCAATTTTAAGTTCACTCTTTGTCGATCAATTTTATTGGCATTGATGGCTATGCCAGTACCCGTAGGGTCTAATAAATTCCCGCTATTATAAACGGTAGATCCCAAATCAAATCTCAGACTCTTGTCACCTGTTACTCTTGTTAACAAGCTAGTAATCGACTTATTGATTTCTTTGGATAGTAATTGTGAAATAGTATTAATACCGATACTCGTGGCGTTATAGGCGTTGTTAGTATTATTGGTGTTAAAGCTTACGGGCGCAAAAGAATTAAAGACGATTAAAAATGAAACCTGTTTTAAAATTTCATTGTCATCTCTTTCAAGTCTAGAAATAAATTGTGAAAATTCATTGTCTGAACTAATCGGATTACCAGGAGGGAATGCCAATGTAAATTTGATATCAGGCCTTGCTAATTTATTTCTTAAAGCTGCAATCACATATACACTACCACGATATGATTTTACAGCATTACTGAAATTGGAAGCACCGACTAATTCATTTAAACTAACTCTTTCTGCAGTGTACCTCGCATCCACATGGATATCTGCATTTAAAGGATCTCCCGTCCATTCAATATAATTTCCGGCCTCTGGGATAAGTTCAAATGGTTTTTTAATAAAGGATTGAAAATTAAAATCATAATTACCAGATTCAATATTATACTTTCCACGAATTGTCAATGGTTCGATATTGCCTGCCCTCATTTTAATTCTGCCATTGCCGACAGCTTTAATCACGTCTCCAGTAAGTTCATCAAAAATGACATCGATTTGGGTTTTGTTGTTGGCAGTGACGTCTAAGTCTACTACTAAATTATATGTAGGGATATCAGCACTCTTGACGGCAGATTTACCATATTTCTTAAATACAATAAATTCAGACTTGCCGGTTTCTTTGTTGGTGGTACTTGGCAGATAAATATGAGAGCTGTCATTTACATCCGCAGTAATCGACATTTTGATATTTTCTTCTGGCCCTTTAATCGTAAGGCCAGCTTTGCCCACGGCATGACCATAAAAATAAATATTATCAATGGGGTCCATATTCAACAATTCAATTTTTGGACTACTCATCTCCATATCGTAATCCAAATGTTTAAATCCTTGATTCAATATTTTCCCTTTAAATTGTGCAGTTCTATTCCACTTGTCTTTTACTAAGACATTCCCAAAATCAATGCCCTCATTGGTAAATTGAATGGTAGTACTATCAATAAAATATTTCACTTTAGTATAGTCGACTACAAAGGAAGCTTTTTCTAAACTTGCTTGTCCAAGCAAGTATGGATTTTCAATGCGTCCGCCAAAATGTAATTGACCAGTGGCCTTACCTTCCAATTGATGCAGTACACCTCCAATAAATTGTTCTACTAATGCAAATTTTGAATGTTTAAGAAACAAAGTAGCATCTAATGGACTAGCGCTATCCTTGAGATTATATTTGCCATCAGCTGAAAGGTTGTATTGTTCATTAGGACTGGTAAAGCTGAATGGTATCATTCCCGTTTTTACATCGTATCCTGCTTTTAATTTTGTGAGACCTATTATTTCATTGTTAAAGCTAAATTGATCAATGTCCAATAGGGTTGTTAAACTAAATTGATCATAGAGATTATGTAATTGAATTTCGCCATTGGTGAGTCCTTCTAAGTTGGGGTACTTGAAAAACAACTTAGTTAAGTCTCCCAAAATCATATTTTTTAATTGTAATTGAAGCCCATTGGCTTGAGGCGCTGTGCTTACAATTAATTCTTGTAATCCTTGACTTAGTTTACAATTTTTTGCGAAAGTATTGTTTCTTCTTAAGTTCAATAATCCACCCTCTTGTATATCCCATTTTTTTTGATTCAAAATAAAGTAGGAGGGGTTCCAATTAATCGCAAGCCCATCAGCATAGGTGTTTACTTTTCCTTCTAAATGAATTAATTCCAATGCTGATTTGCTAGTAGCATCCAGCTTGAACTTTGAAATATCATTGCTCGTGTTGATTTGTATAGAGGGCTGAATAAATTGTAAGCTATCGGTAATAGCAACCATTTGTGCTTTAAGATCTAAAAACAATGAATCTTTAGACCCTCTTCCATCAAGCACTCCATTTTGAACAGTATAATTTTTCCATTGTGCAAAAGGAATAGTGCCTGTGGCCGAAATAGATTTATTGATTGTATTTAATGATCCTCTTAATTCTAAATTATTGAAGCCCGAAAAAGAATTATTAAATAAGCGAATATAGGGCTCAAAGTAATTGGTCTTAATTTGGATATCAAATTGTTGATTAGATGTAGCATTTTGGGGAGCTGGAATATAGGTGGGCAAATAACGCTGCATGAAGTATTGTACACTTGCAGGAAGATGCATGATATCAAATTTTCCTTGTATAGTGGCTTGTAAATCATCGCTAGCAATTTTAATCCATTTTTTTCCGTCTTCTATCTTTGATTGAAGGCTTAAAGAGTCAAAATTGATAGTAGTATGATTTCCTTTTAATTTGCCATTGTAGAATTTTGCAGAACCAATAAAATTATCAATACTGTCGCCCTGAAAATTCAGATCCAATACGCCGGTTAATTGAATCGGGGTTTTGCTAAAGTGAAGCGGTGCGAAATTAGCGCTCAATAAGTCCCCTACAGCATTGAATTTTGGTTTGCTATTATTAAAGTCTACTTCAATATTGCTAATGAAATTTACATTAGGGTCTTTAATTTTAAAGGAACCATTGAAAGCCCTTTTTTGTAAAATACCATTTGTGTTGATATTGGTATAGAGATATTGATTATACTCAATCGAATCTATTTGCCCCTCAATATTGGTTTTGGCTTTTTCTAGTGTGAAAGAGCTTCCCGCAATTTTTCCTTTAAAATTCACCCAACCTAAATTGCCAATATTGAGCAATTTGCCAATATAGAAATGATCGGTTACTAGTTGACCCTCATAGGTAGGTTCTGCATTTTGAGGAAATTGTATTCGGATGGCAGTATTCGCTTTCCCAAGTGGGGATTGGATGGTGGCATCGGTGACAAAATCATAGAGTGTACCATTGAACTTACCTTTTAAATAGATATCACCCAATTGATTGACTTGTAGATCCTTGATTAAATTAATAGAGGGGATCCATTGTACTAAATCATTATAATTCGTTTTAGCAATGACTTCGTTAAAATCTATTTGTGTATGTCTCATTTCTGGAATTCCTTTCATGCTAAAATTACCTTTCACAAAAGAATTGCCATATTGAGCAGCTAAATTAGAAGCTTTAAAATTATTCACCGTTCCATTGAAACTAAAGCTGGCATGAAATTTTTGGTGTAAATTTTTTATATCAGGAGCAAAAAAAGCAATATCATCAGTCGCAACATGCGCATTGACAAAATGGGCCTTCATGTTTACATTGTAGTTGTAATTATAGAAGTCTTCTACAAAGTCTTTGTATTCCATCGCATAATAGGGGCCAAGAATACTATTGTTGGTTTTAATTAGCAACTTATCCAGTTCCATTATGGAAGGCGTCATCTTGAATTGCGTTTGTAATTGCTGGATATGTAATCCAGACCTTTCTTTGACATTCAATTGAACATTCGCCTTAATGGTGTCTTTAATAAAACTTGCATTTTGAATATGTGCATTTAAATCATGCATTCTAATATGGTAACCATCAAAATGAGGGGTTGGTTTCTCAAAACCATTTTCAATCCAAAACTTACCTTGTTTGATTTCAATATTAGTAGCTTCAATTTTGGTATTGTCATTTCCAAAATAAAGTTGACCAGGTTTACGAACATGTTTTATGTGTACATAATTTTTATTGAGTCCTTTTTTGTTGAGTAGCGTATAAAAAGGCTTGTTGGCAACGAGTTGCTCAATTCTAATCACTGAATCATTGAAGACAGAAAAATTGGCTATAATATTAGAGGCAGTTAATCTTGTATAAGCACCATTCCATTCATCATCTTCTATAAAATCAAAATGTGCAAGGTCTAGTTTTTTAATATCAAAATTTGTTGACTTTTTTTGAGTACTATCATTTTTAAAATAATCTACTAAAAATTGATAGTTCCAGATTGGACTTTTACGATGCAAATAAATTTTAGCGCCTTCTAAACCAAGATACTTAATCACAGGGTGGTTGGACGAAAATAGTAGGTCAGATATTCTTAATTTAAGTGTATTGCTATATAGTAGACTATCTTTTTGTTGATCCCTTATTAAAATCTTGTCAAGGTCGATGCTATTGAACAAGGAAAAACTAACATGACCCACTTGCACTTCAGTACCTAAGTTCGCAGATAGGCTTTGGGCGGCTTTTTTGATGAGTTTATTTTGTATCCAGGGAACCTGTACTAATAAATACGCCAATAAGAATATGCCTACTAGTGAAGTAAGTACAATTCTTAAAATGCGTAGTTTTTTTTGGTACAAAATGCTTTTTTGTAAAAATACAAAAATGCCTTCAAAAATCTAAAATCCAGCTACAGAATCATCGCCTCTTTTATCACCAGCAGCTTCTCTTTTTCCATTACCTAAAATAATGACACCTTCCATTCTTCCAAAGTAACCTCGCTTGATGGTGGTGTATCCTTTTTCTTTTAAACTGTTGATAGTAGCTTCAGGAAAATCAGATTCGAAAGCGATATTGTCTGGCATCCATTGATGGTGAAATCTAGGAGCATCGATAGCTGCTTTTAAGCTCATTTTATGGTCGATAATATTCACAAGGCCTTCATACACTTGGTTGGGAATAGTGGTACCTCCTGGAGTGCCAATACTCAAATAAGGTTTATTATGCACAGTAATTAAAGTAGGCGTCATAGAACTTAACATACGTTTACCAGGTTGGATAGCATTCGCTTCACCGCCAATAGCACCATACATATTGGGTACGCCTGGTTTAATACTAAAGTCATCCATTTCATTATTCAATAAAAAGCCAGCACCTGCAACAATCGTCTTATTGCCATAAGTGTCATTCAATGTAGTGGTGATGGCAATCATATTGCCTTTTTGATCAATGATACTAAAATGAGTAGTTTGTTCACTTTCATGTATTTGACCGGCTTGTATATTTTTACTCTGACCAGCAACACCAGGTTGATAATCGCTCATTCTTTTTTGAGCATAGGTATTACTGATGAGTGTTTTAGTGGGTACTTTGTAATAATCAGGGTCTCCCATATGTTCAGCTCGGTCTGCATAAGCGCGTCTTTGGGATTCTACCATCAAGCTAACTGCCTCTGGACTATTTGCACCCATTGCTTGTACATTATATGGCTGAATCATTTGTAACATTTGTGCTATCAATATGCCTCCACTACTTGGTGGGGCAAAACTGATGAGATGGTGACCTCTATAATCAAATGATAATGGAGTACGATATTTAGGTTTGTAATTTTTTAAATCTTCTTTTGCAATAATACCTTTGCTGAACTGCATTTCCTTAACAATTAATTCCGCAGTTTCTCCTTCATAAAAACCAGCTAGCCCGTATTTTTGGATTCGTTTTAAAGTATTAGCAAGGTCTTTTTGAATCAAAGTATCACCAGCTTTCCAATTTTCTTTTTGTGTAAATGCAGAAGGAGCGGAACTGTTCTTTAGAAATTGCGCTCTAGTAGCATTCAAGCCTCTGGCTTCTCTTTCACTTAACACAAAGCCATATTCAGCAAGTTCAATAGCAGGTTCAATTAATTGAGCCATTGGTAATTTGGCATATTTATGGATTTCAAACATGCCTGCCACACTTCCAGGTACCCCCGAGGCAGATGCACCATCTCTTGATAAAGTGGGAGAGGCATTGCCTTGTGCGTCTAAATACATATCCCTGGATGCTTTTGATGGGGCAGCTTCTCTAAAATCAATACCCATTAGTTTGCCATCTGCATTTCTTGCTAACATGAAACCGCCGCCGCCGATATTACCTGCACCTGGGAAGACCACTGCCAAGCTGAACTGAACCGCGATCGCAGCATCATAGGCATTTCCACCTTCTTGCATCATAGCAGCACCTGTCATACTAGCTAATGGATGTGCAGAACTAACGGCAGCATGGTCAAACGCTTTTTCTTTTACTATGGTATAATTATAGGGGTTGATTTGAGGATGCTTTTTAAAAAAGCTTTGTGCATGGATGCTTGGAGCATTTAACAAGCACATACTAGCTATCATTACAACACTTAAACATGTCTTATTCATAATCGCAAATTGAAGCGTTAAATTACTTAATTTTAGCCTTATATGGTACACATTTTTACAAGTAAAAGAAATCTAATATGAAACAGTCAGTTTTGAGAGCATGGGGGATGGTCATCTTATTTTATTTTCCGATGGTTGCCTTTTCACAGGTACCTAGTCCCGAATCTTTTTTGGGATATAAAGTAGGTACTCGTTTTACTAGACACCATCAAATTGTGACCTATTTTAAAACCATCGCCGAAGCAGTACCTAATAAAGTAAAATTATTGCCTTATGGTAAAACCAATGAAGGGAGGGAATTATTGGTAGCAGCCATTGGTGCTCCAGAGCATATTGCGAATCTTGAACAGATAAGAAAACATAATATTGGATTAACCGAAGGGACTGTAACAGATGTACAGCAGCCTGCCATTGTTTGGTTAAGTTATAATGTACATGGAAATGAACCAGCTTCCTCTGAAGCAGCCATGTTGACATTATATGCCTTAGTAGACCCAACCAATGTAAAAGCTGCTGCTTGGTTAAAAAACGTGGTTGTGATGATAGATCCATGTATTAATCCTGACGGAAGAGATCGATATGTAAATTGGTATAATAATGCAGTGGGCACTTTGGCATTTAATGCAGACCCCCAAGCAAGAGAGCATTTGGAACCATGGCCTGCTGGGAGAACCAATCATTACAATTTTGATCTCAATAGAGATTGGGCATGGCAAACGCAAGTAGAAACACAACAAAGGTTGCCACTATATCAACAATGGTATCCTCAAGTACATGTGGATTTTCATGAGCAGGGTTATAATGAGCCATATTATTTCGCTCCTGCCGCAGAACCTTTACATGTCGTACTAACGCCATGGCAAAAAGAATTCCAAGATCAAATAGGACGTAATCATGCTAAATACTTTGACCAAAACAATTGGTTATTCTTCACCAAAGAAAGATTTGATTTATTGTATCCATCTTATGGAGATACCTATCCTATGTACAATGGAGCTATTGGGATGACATTTGAGCAAGGTGGTATTAGTGCAGGATTAGGCGTACAAGATAAAAATAATGATACCTTAACCTTAGTGTCAAGGGCACAACATCATTTTACTACTGGTATGTCAACGATAGAAATTAGTGCATCTAATCACCAAAAATTGGTTGCGGAATTTAAAAAATACTATGAAGAAAGTCGTTCAGCAAGTAGTGCGCCTTATCAGACTTATATCATGACTTCTTCATCTGCAAATACCATTCAAGCACTGGCAGATTTGTTAAAGAAAAATAATATCCAGTACGGCATTTTAAAACAAGCTAATAATACTTTTAAAGCTTTTGACTATTCTACAAGAACTGAATCCAATTTTATCAATGAGGGGTATACGATTGCCGTAGCTTCTAATCAGCCACATAGTGTCTTGGCAAATGTTTTATTAGAGCCTAAGACACAAGTAAATGATTCTAATACTTATGATATTACGGCATGGTCACTTCCATATGTGTTTGGAGTTCACGGGTATGCAAGCAAAGAAAAACTAGCCATTCAAAATGGATTTACGATGCCAGTCATATCCATTGCCGCTACTAACTATGGATATCTGATTCCATATCAATCTTTTGCTTCAGCAAAAGTATTGGCACAGTTATTAAATAAAAATATTAAAGTGCGCTATGCAGAAAAAGCTTTTTCTGCCAATGGTAGAAAGTTTGAAAAAGGAACTTTGATGGTCTTAAAAACAAGTAATATTGATAATTGGGCTAGTGATACCAAAGCAATTTGTGAAGCTGCAGGCATCGAAGCTTTAGCTGTGAATTCGGGGTATGTAGATAAAGGTGCTGATTTTGGCTCTCCTTTAGATAGAGTAATCAATCATGCGCCTAAAGTGGCATTATTAACTGGGGAAGGTGTATCTGCACTTGCCGCAGGAGAAGTATGGAATTATTTTGAACAACAATTACAATATCCAATTACGCAATTAACCTATTCATTACTTGGCAGAATCGATTTAAATAAATATGATGTAATTATTGCACCAGAAGGACAATACAAAGATCTTAATGCCAAGCCTATTGCTGATAAGTTTCAAGCTTTTGTAAGAAAGGGTGGGGTATTAATTGCTTTTGAGTCTGCAGCACAACAATTTGCTGCCAATGGAGAATTAGGTATTAAGGTAAAAGAAACGCCTGCTAATGAGAAAGCCAATATGAATAAGTTAGCTAAATATGGGGAACGTGTGGAAGACATGTTGCAAAATTCCATTCCAGGGGCCATTTATAAAGTATATATGGATGACACACATCCGATTGGTTATGGTACAAATGGTTTTTATTTTGATCTAAAACAGGATGTGGTATTATATGAACCCTCAAATGAACAATGGAATGTAGGTGCCATTAAAAAAGACAGTTATGTTGCTGGTTTTGCAGGTGTGAAAGCAAAAGCGGCTATACAAGAAGGGATTGTCATTGGAGTGAAAGAAATGGGTAGTGGTAAAATCGTATTTATGGCTGACGACCCTATATTTAGAAACTTCTGGGAATCTGGGAAATTGATTTTAGCAAATGCTGTTTTTTTGAATGGTAAATAATGAATTAAAAGGAATGGATATGAAAAAATTAGGATTTTCATGCATCGGTTTTATTTGTTTTTGTATGCCTTTATTGGCACAACAAAACAGTGCGGCCATATATGCTCAAATCAAAAAATTAGAAGTGGTTGGTTCTGTTTTATATATAGCAGCACATCCTGATGATGAGAATAATAGTTTTTTACCTTATTTAGCCAAAGAAAAAAAATACAGAACTGCTTATTTGAGTTTGACCCGTGGTGATGGAGGTCAGAACCTAATTGGTAAGGAACAGGGTGTTGAGTTAGGAATGATCAGAACACAGGAATTATTAGCGGCTCGAGCACAGGATGGAGCCGAACAATATTTTTCTACAGCGTATGAATTTGGTTTTAGTAAATCTGCAACTGAAGCATTACGTATTTGGGATCATAAGAAAGTATTAAGTGATGTAGTATGGGTCATAAGAAAATACCAACCAGATATTATCATTACAAGATTCCCTGGTGATGCACGTGCTGGGCATGGCCACCATGCTGCTTCTGCCATTATTGCCAATGAAGCGTTTATAGCTGCAGGAGATCCTACTCAATTTCCAGAACAATTACAGCAGGGGGTACAAGCATGGAAGGCCAAGCGGATACTTTGGAATACTTTCAATTTTGGAAATGTGAATACTACTTCTACAAGCCAATTTAAAATGGAAGTGGGTGGCTATAATGCATTAATAGGTAAAAGTTATGGTGAAATTGGAGCAGAAGCGAGAACCATGCACAAAAGTCAAGGAGAAGGACGTACAAGAAGAAGAGGATCCATATATGAGTTTTTTGAAACCACTGGTGGAGAAGCGCCTGTAAATGATTTGATGGATGGCGTTGATATGAGTTGGAATAGATTAGGGGCTGCAAAGATCCAAACAGCAATTCATGAGATCCTAACAGCGTATCAAATTGAAAATCCTGCCGCTTCAGTAAAAGCGTTGGTTGCTTTGTATCAACAAATTAATACACTGCCCAATAGTGTATGGAAGACGTATAAATTAGCACAGGTTAAGGAAATCATTCAAAACGCAGCAGGACTGTATATGGAAGCAGTAACGCAAAATGCACAAGTGATCCCAGGAGATAGTTTGATGCTTCAAGTATTAGTGAATCAAAGAGCATTAACATCTTGTAGGATTAGTCAATTGAGTTTGCCATTTAAGGATACCCTTTTGAATCAAATGATGCCTGTTAATCAAAATTTACAAATAGCATATCGGTTTAAGGTGCCAGAGCAACAAGCCATTTCTCAACCTTATTGGTTAGTACAGCCAAAGTCAGAAGGCATGTTTCAAGTTACTGATTGGGGCCTTATTGGGAAACCTGAAAATGAGGCTGCTTTTAATGTGCGTGCAGTCGTGATGATAGAAGGACAAGCTTTTGAATGGGAGACACCGGTTCAATTTAAATATACTGATCCTACTAAAGGGGATATATACCAGCCTCTTGCAGTCATACCAGCAAAAGAGGTAAAATTTGATAAAGAAGTGTATTTGATGCGCTCTGAAAAACCAATTGAAATTACTTATCAGCTAATTGATCATAAAGGGAAAGATGAAACCATACATGTTTTTGCAAAAAGCCCCAATCAATCAATAAGTTTACCTGCACATGCTATTTATCGTAAAACAATACAGTATGATCATATTCCAAGCTTAAATTATTTTCCAGCCGCACAAACTAAAATTGTTAAGGTAGATGTTCAAACGCATGTAGCTAAAATTGGATACATCGAAGGGGCTGGGGACAAATTACCAGAGGCATTAACTGCATTAGGATACGATTTAGTGACACTAAAAGCTTCAGATATCACTGCAGATGCGCTTAAAGGTTTAGATGCGATTGTTGTAGGGATTCGAGCTTATAATATGTTTGAATCTTTGTCTGATAAAAATGAGATTTTAAATGAGTTTGTAAAAAAAGGAGGCAACTTGATTGTGCAATACCTAAAAAGTAATCAAGTAGGAATACAAAAAGTAAAAGTGGGTCCTTATGCTTTCACGATCAATCCAAGTTTGAGAGTGACACAGGAGGATGTGCCAGTTAATTTTAGCCTCCCTGCCCACCCAGTCTTAAATACGCCTAATATTATTACGAAAGAAGATTTTAATAACTGGGTACAAGAACGTAGTACTTATCAGGCTGAAAATGTGGATCCCCATTTTGAAATGCCATTATCTATGCATGATGATAATGAAACTCCAAGTACTGGTAGTTTATTAATTGCTCCTTATGGGAAAGGAAATATGGTTTACTTAAGTTTGACTTTATTTAGACAATTACCCGCTGGTAATCCTGGTGCGTATAAAATTTTGGCTAATTTGATTGAGCTTCCAAAACATTAAAGTTAAAATGTATGAGAAGAAACACAAGTATTTTTACTTTGCTTATTATTGGACTAGGACTAGGATGGATGATCAAAAATGTAAAAATTGGACTTATTATTGGGCTTATTTTAGGGCTACTTATTAGTGGTATAGGAACCAAATCAAAATAGGCTAGTCTTGGTCAAGCCAATTTCTTTTTTGAGCTAAGTAAAATACGATTAAGCCCAAACTGATAACGATCAATCCACCTAGCATCATTTTTTGTCCAGTAGAAATAAAGATGGCAATCCATATACCTACGGCAATCAATAATGGAAGAGGATATAATGGCATTTTCCATGGGAAAAAAGCTTTACCTTTTCTCTTAACGAGTAATAGTAATCCAATCGCTTGGCCAATAAATTGAATAAGAATGCGCATAGCTAATATGGCATCGATGACTTCTTTGAGTCTGAATAGCAAACTAAATACAAATGCAATAGCACCTAACACTAGCAATGAACGATGCGGAAAATGTAGTTTAGGATGTAACTTGGCAAAAAAAGGAAAGAACGATTTATCGTTAGCTGCTGCATAGGGAATTCTACTATACCCTAAAGTGGCAGCAAATAAGGATGCAAAAGCTACTAATAAAATTAAGATAGTAACAATGGCGCCTGCACTTGCCCCGTATAAAGCTTGAATATAAACGCTTACTACATACTTACTTTCGATAATAGTTTGCAAGGGTAGGACACTTGCTACGCTTATATTCATGGATAGATACAATAGTGCAATACCAGTAATAGATATGAACATGCTTTTAGGTATGTTCTTACTTGGATTTTTGATTTCGCCTCCCAAATGACAAACATTGTAATATCCTAAATAACTATAAATTGTTTTTACACTAGCAAACCCAAGAGCTGCAGCAAAACCATGATTAAGGGTGAGGCCATCATTGATATGTTGTAGTGGAACCAAAAAATGTCCGTTGGCAATCCCCCCTAATATAATCCAAAGCATGGTGCCCAACACACCTACCCAAAGGAATACTGAAATTTTTCCTATGGATTCAATTTTACGATAGAGTAAGCTAATCACTAAAATGACTACTGCGCCACTCATCGCTTTCTCTTCCACCACACTTAAATGAAAAAAATAATTTGCATATTGAGAGAACCCAATGGCTGCTGATGCAATCACCAAGGGTGCTTGAATCATAGTTTGCCAAACAAAAAGGAAACTCATCATCTTGCCCCATTTAGCTCCATAGCCTTCTTTTAAAAAATGGAAACTTCCACCTGCTTTTGGTAGTGCCGCACCCAATTGACTCCAAACCATCGCATCTAAATAAGATAAAAAAGCGCCTGCGATCCATGCATATAAAAAATAGGGACCTCCCATGATTTGGGCCACTACACTTAATACTACAAAAGGGCCAATACCCACCATATCAATCATATTGATGGCAGTTGCATGTAAAAGGCTTAATTTGCGTTCAAGTTTTGGATGCATTAGGATGGCTATTAGAAGAACAAGATAATACAAATCGTATAAAATAATGAACTCGAATTTTAAGACGGTAGCATGGGCATTAGATGCTACTATTTATGAAGTGAATATTAGGCAGTATACTCAAGAAGGAGATTTTAAATCTTTTGAAAAAGAAATACCTAGATTGAAAGATATGGGAGTCGGTATACTTTGGTTGATGCCAATCACGCCCATTAGTCAAGTGGTTAAAAAAGGGGCATTGGGTAGCTATTATGCTTGCAGTAGTTATACGAAGATCAATCCTGAGTTTGGTACAGAAGCTGATTTTCAATCTTTAGTGCGTACTGCACATGAAAATGGAATGAAGGTGATTATAGACTGGGTAGCCAACCATACTGGAAGACATCACGAATGGATGGAGCAGCATCCAGAATGGTTTGCACAAGATGCAGCCGGAAATTTTACTGAACGTAATGGATGGGATGATGTAGTCGATTTAAATTTTTCAAATACAGCCATGCGTGCGGCCTTAACAAGAGCAATGCATTATTGGGTGACACAATTTGATATAGATGGGTTTAGATGTGATATGGCACATTTAGTACCGCTTGATTTTTGGGTGGATGCTCGAGCTAGTTTTGCGAATGCTAAACCTTTGTTTTGGCTAGCAGAATGCGAAGAGCCAACATATCATCAAGTATTTGATGCGACCTATGCTTGGGCTTGGATGCATGCCACAGAGCGTGTTGCAGACGGGACCTCTACTATGCATGATGTGTATTCTATCTTACATGACTATAATCATTATCCAGAAGGGGCCTTAAAATTATTTTATACAAGTAATCATGATGAGAATAGTTGGAATGGTACAGAATATGAAAAGTATGGCATTGCTGCAAAGCCATGGGCGGTATTTACCCATACTTGGAAGGGCATGCCATTAATTTATAGTGGGCAGGAATTACCCAATTATAAGCGATTAAAATTCTTTGATAAAGATAGGATTGAATGGGATGGGCAAAATGCTTTGCATGAATTTTATAAAGCCTTAACATCCCTTCGAAAGCAATATACTGCTATCGTACATGGATCTACATTTAATTTGCCTACTAGTAATCCAGCTGTGATGGCCTTCATTAGGTATCATGAAACGGAAACGATATTAGTGGTATTGAATGTATCCAAGGAGCATGTGACGATGCAGTGCCAACATGAACTATTAGCAGGAAGGTTTAAACAAGTCTTTTCTGGCCTGGAGTTTAATTTTACACACACAGTCAATTTTGAGTTATTACCTGGTGATTATTTTGTGTATGTAAAAATTTAAGCGTTCCTTTTCTCATGTTGAAAGGCAATGAATTCTATCATTTCAGCGAGATCAAAACTGCTTAAATTTTGGGCGGCTTTTAGACCTGCTTTTTGAGCAACCAAAACGCCATATTTACAATCATCAAATCCATCAATTTCATGGGCATCAGGATCAATTGAAATGAGCACATCTTTGTCTGTAGCATCTTGAATATATCTCCAATCCATATCTAGTCTTCTTGGGTGCGCATTTAATTCAAGCACTACATTGTTTTGTGCACAAGCTTCAATAATTTTTTGGTGATCGACAGGGTATCCTTTTCTGCTTAACAACAAACGTCCAGTAAGATGCCCTAGGATACTTGTATAAGGATTATTAATGGCGTTTAACAAACGCATCATGGCTTTTTCCTCGGTCATTTTTAGATTTGAATGTATCGATGCAATCACCAAATCAAAACTAGCCAATACCTCATCTGGATAATCCAAGCTACCATCATTTAATATATCGGATTCAATGCTTTTGAAAATTACAAAGGGGGCTAGTTTTTTATTCAGTGCATCAATTTCTTTATGCTGAGCTATAATGCGATCTATTTGTAAACCATTTGCATAAAAAGCAGATTTAGAGTGATCACTTATCACTAAGTATTCAAATCCTTTTTCAATGGCAGCTATGGCCATTTGCTCAATGCTATGTATGCCATCACTCCAAGTACTATGGGAGTGTATGATGCCTTTAATATCTGTAATTTGAATAGATTTTGGGAGGGCTTTCTTATTAGCAACCTTAGTCAATATATTAGCGAATTCTCTTTGAGCCGGAGGAATAAATCCAATTTCAAGACTTTCAAAAATAGCGGTTTCATTATCAAAATGCTTAGTGGCAATTGTATTGCTGGTAAAAGTTGGCAAGGCCTCAATCGCTTTCCAACAATCTGGAGTAAATGAAAGTTTACATTGTGTAAATACAAATGCCTCTGTTGAACAGTTATACCATCTTAACTCAAAATTATCAGCACCTTTAGCACTTATATAATCTTCTATTGGTTGACAAGTAAATGCTTTACTGATTAACCAGGTTTGAATCTTTTCTTCAGAAAGGGTAGTCAATATTTCTAAATAATCCAAGCTTTCTACCTGTCTTACATATGCTCCAGTTATGGCGTGTTGATGTGAAGGAAAGTTACTCTGCAAGGCACTTAGCAGCGATTCCACAATGGGCTCAAGCTCTTGATATAGATAACTACCTTGATGTTGTAAATAAAACTCTAAGGCATCTTGTATGTTTTGTTGGGTTTTAGCTCCAAAGCCTTTATAATTAACTAATCTGTTTTCATGACAAGCATATAGTAATTCTCCTACAGTTTCAATTTCTAATTCTTTCCAGATGGTTACAATTTTTTTCGGACCCAATCCTTTTATTTTTAGCATCTCTAGAATGCCTGGAGGGGTGTTTTGTATGTATTGATCAAGTATATCTAAATGTCCGGTACTTAGTATTTCCAATGCTTTTTTACCAATGGCTTCTCCAATCCCACGAATACTATAGACTTGTGCAGGCTCCATGTCGGCAATGGGGTCTATTAGTTTGTCTAAGGTGAAAGCAGCATTCGCGTATGACTTTGTTTTAAATGGATTTTCACCATGTATATCCATCAGTTTTGCTAACAAGCTGAAATATTCGGCAATCTCGTAATTATGCATGGGCAAATATAAACTGGGGGAGTATAGGGACAAAAAAAATCCCGTCTGAGAAGACGGGACTTTCAATATTATCCGAGGATAATTATTTCTTTTTAGCAGCAGCTTTCTTAGGAGCAGCTTTTTTAGCAGCTTTCTTAGGAGCAGCTTTTTTAGCAGCTTTCTTAGGAGCAGCTTTCTTAGCAGCTTTCTTAGGAGCAGCTTTTTTAGCAGCTTTCTTAGGAGCAGCTTTTTTAGCAGCCTTCTTAGGAGCAGCTTTCTTAGCAGCTTTCTTAGGAGCAGCTTTCTTAACTACTTTCTTTGCAGCTTTTTTAGGAGCAGCTTTTTTAGCCGCTTTTTTTGCAGTTGCCATGTTTTTTAGATTTAATGGTTAGTAAATATGCATTAAAAGTAAAAACTTTTTTAATAACTACAAAA
>Ga0228701_1001285_pt1 | contig 17458 bp, 14 predicted proteins | sample McNCre117_Aug_MG_2_FD_178017 | JGI IMG/M metagenome (GOLD analysis project Ga0228701, IMG submission 178017) | Freshwater microbial communities from McNutts Creek, Athens, Georgia, United States - 11-17_Aug_MG | ecosystem: Environmental > Aquatic > Freshwater > Creek | place: USA: Georgia...
TGCCCCGTGTGTTGGGCGTGGAAGCCGCCCTGAACATGATCGTCAGCGGCGAAGCCATCAAGAGCGAAATGCTCGCCATGTTGCCCGGTCAAAAGCTGTTCGACCAAATGGCCGCATCGCCTGAGTCTCTGATGGACGAGGCGCTGGCATTTGCTCGCTCGGTAGCCGATGTGCGCCCCTTGCCCCGTGTGCGTGACTTGCCCTGCAAGCACCCCCAAGGCGATGCTTACTTCCAGTTCGCGCGCAACATGGTCAAAGGCATGGCCAAAAACTACCCTGCGCCGCCCAAGTGTGTGGACGCGGTGCAAGCAGCCACCAAAAAGAAGTTCGACGATGGCATGGTGTTCGAACGCGAGATCTTCATCAACCTGATGTGGACGCCTGAATGCCGCGCTTTGCGTCATTTGTTCACCTCGCAACGTGCGGCTTCCAAGATCCCAGACGTGCCAGAGACCACACCCACACGCGACATCAAGTCTGTCGCCGTGATTGGCGCAGGCACCATGGGCGGTGGCATCACCATGAACTTCTTGAATGCAGGCATCCCCGTCAAGATGCTTGAAACCAAGCAAGACGCCTTGGACCGTGGCGTGGCCACCATCAAGAAAAACTACGAAGCTCAGGTCAAAAAAGGCAAGCTCAAAGAAGACAAATACGCCCAGCGCATGGCCTTGTTGACCACCACTTTGAGCTACGACGACATCAAAAACGCCGACATGGTGATCGAAGCCGTGTTCGAAGAAATGGGCGTCAAAGAAGCGGTCTTCAAACAACTCGATGCGGTGATGAAGCCCGGTGCCATCCTGGCCTCCAACACCTCCACCTTGGACGTGAACCAGATCGCCAACTTCACCAAGCGTCCTCAAGACGTGGTGGGCATGCACTTCTTCAGCCCTGCCAACGTGATGAAGTTGCTCGAAGTCGTGCGCGGCGCCAAAACAGGCAAAGACGTGCTGGCCACCGTCATGGCTGTGGCCAAGAAGATCAAGAAAACCGCTGTTGTGTCAGGCGTGTGCGACGGCTTCATTGGCAACCGCATGATTGAGCAATACGGCCGCCAAGGTGGCTTCTTGCTCGAAGAAGGCTGCACCCCACAGCAAGTGGACAAAGCGATCGAAAAGTTTGGTTTCGCCATGGGCCCCTTCCGCATGGGCGACTTGGCCGGCAACGACATTGGCTGGGCCATCCGCAAGCGCCGTTACCAAGAAAAGCCACACATGAAGTACAGCAAAACCGCTGACTTGCTGTGCGAAATGGGACGCTTCGGTCAAAAAACCGGCGCAGGCTGGTACGACTACCAAGCCGGCAAACGTGACGCCATCCCCAACAAAGAGGTGGAGGCCATGATCGTCAAGCACCGCGCGGACATGGGCATCACCGCGCGCAAGATCAGCGATGAAGAAATCGTGCAACGCCTGGTCTTCTCCCTGGTCAACGAAGCCGCTCACATCTTGGAAGAAGGCATTGCCTCCAAGGCCAGCGACATCGACATGGTCTACATCACCGGCTACGGCTTCCCCATCTACCGTGGTGGCCCCATGTTGTACGCCGACCAAGTGGGCTTGTTCAATGTGGTGCAAGCCATGAACCGTTTTGCCACCAACCCGCACGATGACGCTGAGTTCTGGAAGCCCGCACCCTTGCTCGCCAAACTCGCCGCCGAAGGCAAGACCTTCAACTGAAACCGAATTAAGGACACCTTATGACCAACGCTGTCATTGTTTCTACCGCCCGCACCCCGCTTGCCAAGAGCTGGAAAGGTGCTTTCAACATGACCCACGGCGCCACTTTGGGTGGCCATGCCGTGAAACATGCCATCGCCCGCGCCGGCATTGATGCAGGTGAAGTCGAAGACGTCATCATGGGCTGCGCCAACCCCGAAGGCGCCACCGGTGCCAACATCGCGCGTCAAATCGCCTTGATGGCCGATTGCCCGATTTCTGTGTCGGGCATGACGGTCAACCGTTTTTGCTCTTCGGGTTTGCAAACCATTGCCTTGGCCGCTCAACGCATCATCGCCGGTGAGGGCGATGTGTATGTGGCCGGTGGTGTGGAAAGCATTTCTTGCGTGCAGCAAGAGATGAACCAACACATGTTGGGCGACGTCAATCTGATGAAGAAAAAGCCTGAGATCTACTGGAACATGTTGCAAACCGCTGAGCAAGTGGCCAAGCGCTACAACATCGGCCGCGACGTGATGGACGAGTACGGCGCAGGCAGCCAACAAAAAGCCTGCGCTGCACAAGCCGCCGGTTTGTTCGACGCCGAAATTGCCCCCATCACCGTGGCGGCAGGCGTGATCGACAAAACCATGGGCATGATGACCAAACAAGTCACGGTCAGCAAAGATGAGGGCACACGCGAAGGCACCACCGTGGACGCCATTCGTGGCTTGCGCTCAGCGCTGCCCGGTGGCTTGGTAACGGCAGGCAATGCCAGCCAGTTCTCGGACGGCGCCGGTGCTTGCGTGTTGATGAGCGAAGAGCTGGCCAGCAAACGTGGCTTGAAGCCGCTGGGCCGCTTCCTAGGTTTTGCTGTCGCCGGTTGCGAACCAGACGAAATGGGCATCGGTCCTGTCTACGCCGTGCCCAAAGCGTTGAAGCGCTTGGGCTTGACGGTCAACGACATTGACCTGTGGGAACTCAACGAAGCGTTCGCCGTGCAAGTGCTGTACTGCCGCGACAAGCTGGGCATTCCGGCTGACCGTTTGAACGTCAACGGCGGTGCGATTGCCTTGGGTCACCCCTATGGCGTGAGCGGTCAACGTTTGACGGGCCATGCTTTGATCGAAGGCAAGCGCCGTGGCGCCAAGCGCGTGGCCGTGACCATGTGTATCGGTGGCGGCATGGGTGCCTGCGGCATCTTCGAAGTGCTGTAAACCGCGCTTTAGTCAAAGGCCAAGGGTGGCGTCAAACCCTTGGCCTGTTTTTTCTGTTGAAGGTGTTGTATGTCTTTGCGTTCCACGGTTGATTTTTTACTCCACGACTGGCTCCACGTCGACACCTTGAACCAACGCGAGCGCTTCGCCGACCACTCGCGCGAAACCTTTGACGCCGTGCTCGACACCTGCGAGCGCATTGCTCGCGACAAGTTCGCCCCGTTCAATCGCACCGTGGACATCGAAGAACCGCAGTTCGATGGCGAGAAGGTGGTGCTGCCCCAAGCCACCTACGACGCGCGCGTGGCCTATGCCGAATCGGGCATGTTGAGTGCAGCGCAAGACTACGACATCGGCGGTATGCAACTGCCTTACACCGTGGAGTCAGCAGCCAACGCCTTTTTCGCCTGCGCTTCGGTGAGCATTGGCGCGGGCATGTTGACCGTGGGCAACGCCAATTTGTTGATGGCGCACGGCACAGAGCGGCAAAAACAAGTCTTTGCCTTGAAAGAATTTGCAGGGGATTGGGCGGGCACCATGTGCTTGTCTGAACCGCAAGCTGGTTCGTCCTTGAGCGACATCGCCACCCGCGCCACGCCCGATGGCGAAGGGTTTGAGGCCGATCCACTCGGACCACGCTACCGCCTCAAAGGCAACAAGATGTGGATTTCCACCGGCGACCACGAGTTGACCGAAAACATCGTGCATCTGGTGCTGGCCAAAATCCCCGGGCCTGATGGCAAAACGATTCCAGGCGTCAAAGGCATTTCGCTGTTCATCGTGCCCAAAAAACTGGTGGATGACCAAGGCGCACTGACCGGCGAACGCAACGATGTGGCTCTGGCAGGCTTGAACCACAAATGCGGTTGGCGCGGCACCGTCAACACCTTGTTGAACTTTGGCGAAGGCAAGCACCCCGTGCGTGGTGCGGGCTTGGACGGCAAAGGCGCGGGTGCCATTGGCTATCTGGTAGGCCGGCCCGGTGAAGGCTTGCGCTGCATGTTCCACATGATGAACGAAGCCCGCATTGGCGTGGGCATGGCCGCCACCATGTTGGGATTGGCGGGCTACTACGCCTCGCTGGAATACGCCAAAAACCGCCCACAAGGCCGTCCCATGACGCCAGCGGGCAAAGACGCCGCATCACCGCAAGCACGCATCATTGAACACGCCGACGTCAAACGCATGTTATTGGCGCAAAAAGCCTATGGCGAAGGCGCCTTGGCACTGGAGCTGTACTGCGCCCGTTTGGTCGACGAACAACACACCGGCTATGCAGAAAGCGCCAACCAAGCGCGTTTGCTGCTGGAGGTGCTCACCCCGATTGCCAAAAGCTGGCCCAGCGAATGGTGCCTGGAAGCCAACTCGCTGGCCATTCAAATTCACGGCGGCTATGGCTACACCCGTGACTATCCGGTCGAGCAATACTGGCGCGACAACCGCCTCAACATGATTCACGAAGGCACCCACGGCATTCAAGCCATGGACTTGCTGGGACGCAAGGTGTTGATGGAGGAGGGCCGTGGTTTGTGGTTGTTGGCCGATCGCATCAATGCCACAGTCAAGCGCGCGCAGACCCATGGCGCCGAGCATGACAACACATCGCTCATCGCCCATGCCGATGCGCTGGAGCAAGCCCTGCAACGCGTGGGACGTGCCACCAAAATGGCCTGGAGCACCGGCGTGCCCGGCGAAGCACTGGCCAATGCCGTGCCTTATATGCAAGCATTTGGTCACACGGTGCTGGCCTGGATCTGGCTGGAAGTTGAGCTCGCCAGCCAAGCGCAAGAAGCCTCGCATCTGGGCCGCCGTGCTGCCGCGCACTTCTTTTTCAATTACGAATTGCCCAAAATCGGCGCCTGGCTCAACGTGGTGGAGTCGCGCGACATGACCTGCGCAGACACACCCGAAGACGCTTTTTAAACTCAAGGATTTGCCATGCAAGAAAGTTTTGGTGCCTACATTCCCTTTGTGGACCACCTCGGTTTCGAGATGGTGTTTTTCGATGAAGGGCAATCCGAACTGCGCTACGCACCCGCAGACGAACACCTCAATTCCTTCAACGTCACCCATGGCGGCGCGGTGATGACGTTTTTAGATGTCACCATGGCCACGGCCGCGCGTAGCGTGGACAAAGCGATTGGCGTGGTCACCATCGAGATGAAAACCTCCTTCATGCGTCCTGCACGCGGCACGCTGACCGGCAAAGGCCGTGTGCTGCACCGTACCCGCAGCATGGCGTTCACAGAAGCCACGATCTTCGATGCCGAAGGCAACGCCTGTGCACATGCCACCGGCACCTTCAAGTACGTCAACCGCGCAGACCCTGGCGCCCACAAAGGGCCAGAATTGCATGAAATTTCAACCGACTGATCGGTCGATCCACCCCTTCCAAACCAAAACCAACCCAAGAGACAACACCATGCCAAACAACCAACAACTCGTGCTCGATAACCGCCCCACCGGCGAGGCCACGGTCAACAACTTCAAGCTGGTCAACACCACCACGCCTGCGTTGCAAGACAACCAAGTGCTGGTGCGCCACCACTACCTGAGCCTGGACCCCTACATGCGCGGACGCATGAACGAGAGCAAGAGCTACGCTGTCCCCCAACCTTTGGGCGAGGTGATGATCGGTGGCACGGTGGGTGAGGTGGTCGAGAGCCGTCACCCCAAATTCAAGGTCGGCGATGCCGTGGTCGGCATGGGCGGCTGGCAACTCTACAGCGTGGTTGATGGCAATGCCGTGGGCATGCTGCGCCGGGTCGACACCACCCATGTGCCTTTGAGCTACTACCTTGGTGCCGTGGGCATGCCTGGCGTCACAGCTTGGTATGGCTTGGTCAAAATCATCAACCCCAAGGCGGGCGAGACCGTCACCGTCAGTGCGGCCAGTGGCGCTGTGGGCAGCGCCTACGGTGCGTTGGCCAAGGCCCGCGGCTGCCGTGTGGTCGGTATTGCCGGTGGCAAAGACAAATGCGACTACGTGGTCAACGAACTTGGCTTTGATGCCTGCATCGACTACAAAGAACACAAGGACTACCTCTCGTTGTCCAAAGCGCTGCGCGACGCGTGCCCCAACGGCATCGACGGCCACTTTGAAAACGTCGGCGGCATGGTGCTCGATGCCGTCATGCTGCGCACCAACGCCTTCGCCCGCATTGCGGTGTGCGGCATGATCGCCGGCTACGACGGTGCGCCCATTGCCATGGCCAATCCCGCGCTGATTTTGGTCAACCGCATGCGTGTGGAAGGCTTCATCGTCAGCGAACACATGGAGGTGTGGCCCGAAGCCCTGCAAGAGTTGGGTAACTTGGTCGCTGCTGGCAAGCTGCGTCCGCGCGAAACCGTGGCGCAAGGTTTGGAATCGGCGCCACAGGCGTTCTTGGGTTTGCTCAAAGGCAAAAACTTCGGCAAGCAATTGGTCAAGTTGATCTAACGCACAAGGCGCCCATGTCTCAACTCATCCTGCACCACTACCCCTTGTCGCCGTTTGCTGAAAAAGTGCGGCTCATCCTGGGCTACAAACAACTCAGCTGGCAAAGCGTGCACATTCCCATGTACATGCCCAAGCCCGATGTGGTGGCCCTCACGGGCGGACACCGCCGCACGCCGTTTATGCAAATCGGTGCCGATATCTACTGCGACACCAGTTTGATCTGCGATGTGTTGGAGCACTTGGCCCCCACACCCACGTTGTACCCCGATGCCGTCAAAGGTGCGGCCCGCATCGTGGCGCAATGGGCCGACAGCATGTTGTTCCCGGTGGCCATGGCCTACAACTTTCAGCCCGCAGGTGCGGCGCATGTGTTGCAAGGGTGGGCACCTGAAGATGTGAAAGTGTTTGTGCAAGACCGCACCAGCATGCGAGGCGGCGCACCACGCATGCCACCCGCCGATGCCTTGGGCATGTACAAAAGCTATTTGCGCCGTTTGTCGAGCATGTTGGAACACCATCCCTTCTTGCTGGGTGACGCACCGTGCGTGGCCGACTTCTCGGCCTATCACCCCACCTGGTACACCTGGCGTCAGGTGCAGCCCTTGGCCGGCATTCTGGACGCCACGCCCCATGTGCGCGACTGGCTGGCTCGGATGGAGAAACTGGGTCATGGCAAGCACACCGACATCTCGTCCACCCAAGCGATTCAAATCGCCCACGACAGCACGCCAGCGGATGTGTCGCACGAGACTTTTGTCGACCACCACGGCATTGCCTTGGGCAGCCAAGTAGTGGTCACCGCCGAATCGTTTGGCTTAGAACCCACGGCTGGCGAACTGGTAGCTGCAACGCGCACCCGCTACACCGTGCGGCGCACCGATGAACGCGCAGGCACCGTGCATGTGCATTTCCCACGCGTGGGCTTTATCTTGAAAAAGGCAGAGTGATGATTTCCAACTTCAAAGGCAAAACGGCGGTATTGACAGGCGCTGGTTCCGGCTTTGGTCTGGAGTGCGCACGCATCGGTGCCCAACTCGGCATGAACCTGGTCTTGGTCGATGTGCAAAAAGACGCACTGGACGCGGCCGAAGCCGAGCTCAAAGCCACCGGTGTGCAGGTCATGGCCCGATTGGTCAACGTGTCGGATGCGGCCCAAATGCAAGCCCTGGCCGATGATGTGAAAGCCACCTTTGGTGCGCCCAACTTTGTGTTCAACAACGCAGGCGTGGCCGCAGGTGGATTGCTGTGGGAAAACACCCAAGCCGATTGGGACTGGGTGCTGGGCGTCAACCTTTGGGGCGTGGTGCATGGCGTGCGCTTGTTCACCCCCATGATGCTCGAGGCCGCAGCCCAAGATCCCAGTTTTCAGGGTCACATCGTCAACACCGCCAGCATGGCCGGTTTGCTCACACCGCCCAATATGGGCATTTACAACGTCAGCAAACACGCTGTTGTTGCCTTGACCGAAACGCTGTACCAAGACTTGAAGCTGGTCAACGACCAAGTCAGCGCCAGTGTGTTGTGCCCGTACTTTGTGCCCACCGGCATCAGCCAAAGCCACCGCAATCGCCCTGCGGACCTGAAAGCAGAAAAACCCACCAAGAGCCAGCTCATTGGCCAAGCCATGAGCGACAAGGCCGTGGGCAGCGGCAAGGTGAGTGCGACAGATGTGGCGCGCATGGTGTTTGACGCCGTGGCCGCTGACCAGTTCTACATCTACAGCCACCCCAACGCCCTGGGCAATGTGCAAAGCCGCATGGAAGCCATCGTGCAGCAACACAATCCGCCCGACCCGTTTGCGGCGCGTCCCGATGTGGGCGCCAAGCTCAAGGCCGATTTGCGCGCCTGAACAGGCAAAATTGCCCGCTTTAGTGAATTCGACCGACTGACCACATGCAAAAAATTACCCGCCAACTGGCGGATGAAATCAAGATCTCCGAAGCTCAAGTGCGCTCAGCCGTGGAGCTGCTCGACGGTGGCGCCACCGTGCCTTTTATTGCCCGTTACCGCAAAGAAGTGACCGGTGGTTTGGACGACATACAGCTGCGCGAACTCGAAGCGCGCCTGAGCTACCTGCGCGAACTGGAAGACCGCCGCGCTGCGGTGATCAAGAGCATTCAAGAACAAGGCAAGCTCACACCTGAATTGCTAGCCGCCATCGAAGCCGCGCCCACCAAGCAAGAGCTGGAAGACATTTACCTGCCCTTCAAACCCAAGCGCCGCACCAAGGGCATGATTGCCAAAGAAGCGGGTTTGGAGCCCCTGGCCGACAAGCTGTTTGCCGACCCGACGCTCAACCCCAATGTGGAAGCTGAAGCTTTTATATTGCCTGCTGGCAAGATTGAAGGGGCAGATTTCACAACAGTCGCCGCAGTGCTCGACGGCGTGCGCGACCTGTTGAGCGAGCGCTGGGCCGAAGACGCCGCATTGATTCAAAGCCTGCGCGAATGGCTGTGGGCCGAAGGCTTGTTCCGCAGCAAGCTCGCCGCTGGCAAAGACGAAAACAACCCCGACGTCGCGAAATTTCGTGACTACTTTGAGTACGACGAACCCATTGGCCGCGTGCCCTCGCACCGCGCCTTGGCCGTGTTCCGTGGCCGTGCGCTGGAAATGCTCGATGCCAAACTGGTCTTGCCTGTCGAACCCGAACCCGGCAAACCCAGCTTGGCCGAAGGCAAGATTGCCTTGCACCTTGGTTGGAGCCATTCCAACAGGGCAGGGGACGACCTGATTCGCAAATGCGTGGCGTGGACCTGGCGCGTGAAGCTGAGTCTGTCCACCGAGCGAGACTTGTTCACGCGTCTGCGCGAAGAAGCCGAGAAGGTCGCCATCAAAGTGTTTGCCGACAATCTGCGCGACTTGCTGCTGGCCGCCCCTGCTGGCCCACGCGTGGTGATGGGTCTTGACCCAGGCATTCGCACCGGTGTGAAAGTGGCCGTGGTCGATGCCACAGGCAAGCTGGTGGAAACGTCCACCGTCTACCCCCACGAGCCTCGCAAAGATTGGGATGGCTCGCTCTACACCTTGGCCAAGTTGGCCGAGAAGCATGGCGTGAACCTGATTGCCATTGGCAATGGCACCGCCAGCCGCGAGACTGACAAACTGGCCGGTGAACTCATCAAGCTCATGGCCAAACATGACGCGTCAAAAGTCATCGACAAAGTGGTGGTCAGCGAAGCCGGTGCGTCGGTGTACAGCGCCAGTGAATACGCCAGCTCTGAGATGCCCGATGTGGACGTGAGCCTGCGCGGCGCGGCCAGCATTGCACGCCGCTTGCAGGACCCCTTGGCCGAATTGGTGAAGATCGACCCCAAATCCATCGGCGTGGGCCAATACCAACACGATGTGAACCAAAGCGAACTCGCCCGTACCCTCGAAGCTGTGGTGGAAGACTGCGTGAACAAAGTGGGCGTGGACCTCAACACCGCCAGCGTGCCCTTGCTGACTCGCGTGTCGGGCCTCAGCACCACCACCGCCAAAGCCGTGGTGCGTTGGCGCGAAGCCAATGGCGCGTTTGCCAACCGCCAGCAGTTGCTCAAGGTCACAGGCCTAGGCGCCAAAACCTTCGAACAAAGCGCAGGCTTTTTGCGCATCCGCGATGGCGACAACCCGCTGGACATGACGGCGGTTCACCCCGAAACCTACGCCGTGGTGGAGCGCATCATGGCGCAAACAGGCAAACCTGTGGCCGAGCTGATGGGCCGTGCCGACATGCTCAAGACCTTGAAGCCCGAGCTGTTTGCCAACGACACCGTGGGCGTCATCACCGTCAAAGACATCTTGAGTGAACTCGAAAAGCCAGGCCGCGACCCGCGCCCTGACTTCAAAGTGGCCAAGCTGCAAGACGGCGTGGAAGACATCAAAGACCTGAAGGTCGACATGGTGCTCGAAGGCACGGTCAGCAACGTGGCTGCCTTTGGCGCGTTTGTCGATTTGGGTGTTCACCAAGACGGTTTGATCCATGTGAGCCAACTCAGCAACAAGTTCATCACCGACGCCCGCGAAGTGGTGAAGACTGGCGACATCGTCAAAGTGAAGGTGTTAGAAGTCGACGTTGCCCGCAAACGCATCAGCCTGACCATGAAAATGGATGGCGCACCTGCCCGCAAAGACGGCCTACATGGTTCAAGGTCTGACAACCGCTTTGAGCATGCGGGCCGTGACAACCGCCAACGTGGCGGGGCAGGCGGCGGTGGCAACTACAGCAGTGGCTACACTGCACCGCCGCAAGCTGCAGGCGGTTCGGCCATGGCGAGTGCGTTTGCCAAACTGCAAGGTTTGAAGAAGTAAGAAGGGGTTGACAGTGTTATTACTTGGTAATAACATTTGATCGTTTTTATTCAGCACATTGGGTTCTCCATGCATATTGCCATCCGCCCCTTTGGTAACTCACGCGGCATCGTCATTCCTAAGCCTTTGCTCGCGCAATTGGGCTTAGAGGACGAGGCTGAGGTGAGTGTGGAAAACAATACCTTGGTGATTCGCAAGCCAACCCAAGCAGCAAGAGCAGGGTGGGGCGAAGCCGCCAAAGCGCTGGCCCAAGCCAATGATGATGCGCTGGTCATGGGTGACTTTGGCAACTCGGCTGATGAGGACTTGAGGTGGTGAGCCGGGGTGAGATTTGGCTTGTCAACTTAGACCCAACCGTAGGCAGCGAAATTCACAAATCACGTCCCTGTGTGGTGATCTCTCCATCTGAGTTGAACGACCATCTGAAAACTGTCATCGTCGCCCCTATGACCTCACAAGGGTTTCAAGCGCCATTTCGCATTTCGCTGACATTTCAAGGTACCACGGGCCTGGTGCTGCTCGATCAACTACGCACCATCGATAAATCTCGGTTGATCAAAAAATTGGGGCGGCTTCAACCCAAAACATTGACGGCCACCTTGCAAAAGCTCCAAGAGCTGTTTGAGGTTTAACTGCGTTGAAAGCCCTGCACATCTACGCCGGCCCCCAAGCGCTGGCTCATATCCAAGCCAATGGGCTCCAGCCCGAGCATATTGGCGTCATTCCTGGGGCAGCGGGCGGTCCTAAAGGTTTGATCCTCGGTCCACTGGATCGTTTTTTGTTTGGCGAGTGGTTACCCCAATGCACGCAGCCCATCGACCTCGTTGGTGCCTCCATTGGCGCCTGGCGTATGGCCACGGCATGCATGGACAACGCGGTGCTTGGTTTTGAGCGCTTAGAGCACGATTACATTCACCAAAACTACAAAGTGCCTGAAGGGCAAAAGCGTCCGACAGCAAAGCAGGTGAGTGACGAGTTTGGCAATAGCCTGAACGCTTTTTACGGCGGCCGAATTGGCGAGGTGCTGAGCCACCCGCGCTACCGCCTGCATGTGGTGACCTCGCGTGGCAAACACATCTTGCATCGCGAACATCCGCTGCTCACGCCTTTGGGCTACGCGGGTGCCTATCTGTGCAACGCCGTGCAGCGCAAAGCCATGGGTGCATGGCTAGAGCGCGTGGTGTTTTCCAGCCGAGGCGAGCTGCCGTTTGATGCATCTGACTTTGCCACCCAGCACATGCCGCTGAATACGCGCAACTTCATGGCCGCGCTACAAGCGAGTTGCTCCATCCCGTTTGTGCTGCAAGCCGTGCATGACATACCCGACGCACCCACAGGCGCCTATTGGGACGGCGGCATCACCGATTACCACTTACACCTGAACTACAACGGGCTGGCGAAGCGTCCTTTGGTTCTTTATCCGCATTTTCAACAAGCCGTGGTACCTGGTTGGTTAGACAAAGCGCTGAAGTGGCGACATAAAGCCACTCCGTTTTTAGACAACACCATTGTTTTGGCCCCCAACCCCGAGTGGGTGAAAACATTACCCAACGGCAAGCTCCCAGACCGCAGTGACTTCATCACCTATGCCACTGACTTTGAGGGGCGGGTGAAAGTTTGGCAAGAAGCCGTGCGTGCGAGCGCACAAATGGCAGAGGAGTTTGCCGACTGGTTGGTCAAACCAGATATGGCTGCTGTGCATCAGCTTTAAGAAGTCATCCTACGAGCTGCTGTGAACGAATCATCAAGCAAGCGGATGAACCTCCGCTCAGGGTGACTTACATCGCTGCTTCCAGCATGTCGCGGTATTCCTGCGCCGTCGCCAAGCGTGGGTTGGTTTTGTGGCAGTGGTCGGCCATGGCACCTTCGATGACTTTGTCGAACCAAGCGCGCTCCACCCCCATCTCGGCCAAGCCTTTGGGCAAGCCCAGACGTGCGTTCATGGCGGTGATGGCTTGCGCGATCGCTTCAGCGGCTTGAGCTGCGCCCTTGATTTCACCCAAGCCCATGGCATAGGCCATGCGTTCCATGCGGCGATCTTTTTGCACCGATTCGGCTGCTGCGTTAAAACGCACCACTGCGGGCAAGAACATGGCGTTCAAGGTGCCATGGTGCAAACGTGGGTTCACACCGCCCAAACTGTGGCTGAGTGAATGGACGCAGCCCAAGCCTTTTTGGAAGGCCATCGCGCCTTGCATGGAGGCGCTCATCATGTTCAGGCGTGCCTCGCGGTCTTGGCCGTCTTGGGTGGCACGTTCAATGTGCGCCCAGCCTCGTGTCAAACCGTCGAGTGCAATGCCGTCAGCAGGTGGGTTGAAGGGCGCGGCCATGAAGGTTTCCATGCAGTGCGCAATGGCGTCCATACCGGTGGCGGCGGTGAGGGCAGGGGGCAAGCCCAGCGTCAATTCAGGGTCGAGCAAGGCTGCCTTGGGCACCAAGTGCCAGGAGTGAAACCCGAGCTTGCGGCCATCGTCGACGATGACGATGGCGCCACGCGCCACTTCGCTACCGGTGCCGGCCGTGGTCGGCACAGCAATGAGTGGTGACACGGCAGGCGTGATTTTGAGGGAGCCGCCTTCGATGGTGGCGTAGGTTTTGAGCGGGCCTTCGTGGGTGGCGGCAATCGCCACGCCTTTGGCGCAGTCGATGGAAGAGCCGCCGCCGACTGCAATCAGACCGTCGCATTGGTGGGCGTGGTACACGGCCACCGCAGCACGCACCGAGGCTTCGGTGGGGTTGGACGGGGTTTGGTCAAACACCGCCACCGGCAAGCTTTGCAAGGCGTCCAGCGCTTTTTGCAAGATGCCAACGGCTTTGACGCCCTGGTCGGTCACGATGAGGGGACGTTTGATATTGGCCTTTTCGCACTCGGCGCCTAGGGTGGCGAGCACGCCAAAATCAATCTGAATGTTGGTGAGGTAGAGAATTTGAGCCATGGCACACTATAAAAGCCCTGTCCCAAGAAGCAAATAGCCATGAGTCACCCACGTAACCCACACAGCCTGCTGACCCCTGCCATGCACGATGTGCTGCACGCCATTGCCAAAGCAGGCCGGCCTCCCATTGCCTTGCTGAGCGCAGAGCAAGCCAAACAAGGCTACGCCTTGGGCGCTGCCGTGTTGGACATCAATCCGCAAAAAATGGCACGGGATGACACCTTGCACATTCCCACCCGCGACGGCACCACGATTCGCGCCAAGTTGTGGGCCGAACATGCATCGCCCAATTTGCCTGTGTTGTTGTACTTTCATGGCGGTGGGTTCACCGTGGGCAGCCCCGAAACGCACGAGGCCTTGTGCAAACACTTGGCCCATTTGGCGCAATGTGCCGTGCTGTCGCTGGACTATCGGCTGGCCCCCGAGCACACCTTTCCCACGGCGCACAACGACGCGTTGGATGCCTTGCAATGGTTGGCTGCCAACGCGACAAATCTTGGACTGGACGTCACCCGTATGGCCATTGGTGGCGACAGCGCCGGCGGCACACTGACCACGGCCACCGCGATTGCCGCGCGTGATGCAGGCATTGCCTTGAAGTTGCAGCTCATGTTCTACCCCGGCTGTTCGCCCGAGTACATGCCTTCGGCCCACACGTTTGAAAAAGGCTTTTTGCTGGAGAAAGCCAGCATTGAGTACTTTTACAACCACTATGTGCCCAATTTGGCAGACCGCCACGACAAACGGTTTTCCCCCCTGTTGGCCGATGTAACGGGCGTTGCCCCGGCGTGGTTAGGCTTGGCCGAGTGCGACCCCTTGGTGGATGAAGGCGTGGCTTATGCCGACCACTTGCGCATGGCCGGCGTGCCGGTGGATTTGGAAATTTACAAAGGCGTGGTGCACAGCTTTATCCAAATGGGCCGTGTGATTCCAGAAGCCCTGACCGCACACGCCGATGCCGCACGGGCCTTGCGCCACGCGTTTGCCACCTCTTGAATTGACAGGACAACCCCATGAAGCGTGAAGATTTTAAGATGTTCCACCGCCTGCGCGTGCGTTGGGTCGAGGTGGACCTGCAAAAGATTGTGTTCAACGGCCACTACCTGATGTACTTTGACACTGCGATGGCCGACTATTGGCGCGCCTTGGCACTGCCGTACGAGCAGACCATGCACGCCTTAGGTGGCGACTTGTATGTGAAAAAAGCCACGGTCGAGTACCACGCCTCGGCGCGTTACGACGACCAGCTCGAGGTGGGGCTGAAGTGCCAACGCATTGGCAACTCGTCGATCCAATTTGTGGGGGCGATTTTTTGCGGCGATCAATTGCTGATCACCGGCGAGTTGCTGTACGTCTATGCCAACCCAGCCACCCAAACCTCGCTGCCTGTGCCGCAAAGCTTGCGCGACATCATGCTGGGCTTTGAAGCGGGCGAGCCTGTGACCACTGCGCAGATCGGCACCTGGAATCAGTTGCAAGAAGCCGCTCAAACGGTGCGCACCGAGGTGTTTGTGCAAGAGCAACGCATTGCTCCCGAGGACGAGTGGGACGCAGCCGACGCCTCGGCCCTCCATGTGGTGCTGAACAACCGTTACGGTGTGCCCATGGGCACCGCGCGTTTGCTGCAACCCGAACCGGGTGTCGGGCAGATTGGCCGCATGGCCGTCACCCGCTTGATGCGGGGTTCAGGCTTGGGCCATCAGTTGTTGGAATTGTTGGTGCAGGCGGCACGTGAACGGGGTGACCACGAAGTGCGCTTACACGCGCAACGCAGTGCTGAAGCGTTTTACAAATGCCAAGGCTTTGTAGCCTATGGCGAGCCGTTTGATGAAGTGGGGATTGCGCACATCGCCATGCGCCGCAACCTGAAGTAACGACACGGGATGAGCACAGTCTGGCGTCATATAGCGCCGAAACAATCGCTCTGATTCGGGCAATAAGCTGCGTTCAAATGTCTTCGCGCAAGGCGTAGGGCAAAGGCAACAAGGTCAGCGCTGCACCATCTGCCGCACCTAGATGCAAGCTGCTGTTTTCTGTAGCGCTGAGTTGCAGCTCAGCAATCGCCACATGCTGCGCGCCGTTCTGGGCCGCCTGGGCGATCAAGCCACAAGGCTGGTTGGCGTCTTGGCTTGAAAACACGTCTTGGCCAGCGCGCATCGCGACATCGCTTTTGACGATGAAGGCGCGGCGCTTCAAGGTGCCTCGAAACTGGCTGCGTGCGACCACCTCTTGTCCGGGGTAGCAGCCTTTTTTGAAGTTCACCCCGTCGACTGATTCGTAGTTGAGCATTTGGGGCACAAAGGCTTCGTAGGTCGCTTGCTCGACCCAAGCAATGCCACTCATCACTTCACCGACTTGCCACAACGCGGCAGACAGTGCTGGGGCGGCAGGTGCCGCCACGTCCTTGGGGGCAAGCCACAGGGCGCGTGGTTGACCCAAAGCAGGGTAGAGGGTCAGCACATCGACGCTGTCCGCTGTCAGGCGTTGCCAAGGCGTTGTCAGTGTGTTTGTTGAAGCAGCGCTGCCCAGGGCTTGGGAAACGGCGTCTCCCGCCAATCCAAGCAGCTGGAACTCTTGCGTTGCATCGGTCAGTTTGACTTTGGCGCGCAGCACAAACATGGACAGGCGCTTGATGGTTTGGGCCATCAGATCTTGGCGGCCAATCAACAGCACTTCTTCAGCAGAACGTTTGTAGACCACAAAGCTCGCTTGCATGCGGCCTTTGGCGTTGCAAAACGCAGCCAAGCGGCATTGCTCGGCCTTCATCAACAAGACATCGTTGGTGAGTTGGTTGTGCAAGAAGTTGGCGGCATCCGCACCCACGGCGCGCATCACGCCCAAATGGGGCAGGGGGCTCACGCCCTGCAAAGGCGCGGAAGGAGAAAAAGCGTTCAAAGACATGGCTGAATTATCATCCCCGCTTCATAAACGTGATGAGAACAGGGTTGAGATGAGACGCCTCAAGCAAATCGTTGGGTCATTGCTCAGCCTCGCCTTGGTGGTCGCGGCTGCATCGTCTTGGTGGGTTTTGCGTCCGCTGCCCTTGGTCAGCCCCACGGTGGATGTGTCGATTGAGCCTCAAACGCCGGTGCGCGGTATTGCCCAGGTGGTGGTCGATTCAGGCGTTGAAGTGAACCCCATGCTGCTGTATGGTTTTTTTCGCCTCAGTGGTCAGTCGCGCAAATTGCGCGCAGGCAGTTATGAAATCAGCCAAGGCAACACGGCGCTGGATGTGCTGCGCAAGTTAAGCCGCGGCGAAGAAAGCCTCAAAGCGGTCAATCTGATCGACGGCTGGACATTTCGCCAATTTCGTGCCGCTTTGGTCAAAGCCGAAGGCCTGAAGCACGACACCCAAGGGCTGAGCGATGCTGACTTGATGACCCAACTGGGCTTGCCTGGCGTGGCCCCCGAAGGGCGCTTTTTCCCTGATACCTACACCTATGGCAAAGGCACCTCGGAGCTGCATGTGATGGCGCGTGCCGCCAAAGCCATGAACAAACAACTGACCGCGGCTTGGGCCCAACGCAGCGCTGACATTCAAGTCAAAACACCCGAAGATGCCTTGATTTTGGCCAGCATCGTCGAAAAAGAAACGGGACGCGAGAGCGACCGAACCACCATCAGCCGGGTGTTTCACAACCGTTTGGCCTTGGGCATGCCTTTGCAGACCGACCCCACTGTGATTTACGGTTTGGGCGAGTCCTTCGATGGCAATTTGCGCCGCATCGACTTGCGCACCGACCACCCCTGGAACACCTACACCCGCAAAGGCCTGCCGCCCACACCCATTGCCATGCCAGGACGCAATGCGCTCAAAGCCGCTGTACAGCCCGCGCGCAGCAATGCGCTGTACTTTGTGGCCAAGGGCGACGGCACCAGCTATTTCAGCGCCACGCTGGACGAGCACAACGCGGC
>Ga0228701_1001286_pt1 | contig 17451 bp, 14 predicted proteins | sample McNCre117_Aug_MG_2_FD_178017 | JGI IMG/M metagenome (GOLD analysis project Ga0228701, IMG submission 178017) | Freshwater microbial communities from McNutts Creek, Athens, Georgia, United States - 11-17_Aug_MG | ecosystem: Environmental > Aquatic > Freshwater > Creek | place: USA: Georgia...
TCGATGAAAGGAGTTGAAGAAGCAACGATATCCCTAGACTTATCCACAAACGAGTAAAGAAATATCAATAACCAAGTGGCTCAATATTTGACGTGAACCGTGGTTCAGTTTGACTGATGAATCAACACAAAGACTCAAAATCCTTGTCATGGATGTCAAAAATGGTTTTTCGACGGCTTTGATGTGGGGAAGCCGCGCTCACCCCAGGCGCGTGGGCAAGCGGCCAAGGACGTGCCCCGGCGGCGCCGGCATTCAAATGCTCACAGGGCTTTGTCAGACACCAGGCCAGGGCGGCTGGAAAACTGGACAAGGCTGTCCATGGCCTCCAGCATGACGCGGGCGCTGCGCTGGCCGTACACCTCTGCACGCAGCCAGGCGCATTCGGCGTCAAGCAAGTCGTCCGAGGACAGGCTGCACCACCAGACGCGGCCTTCACCGTCCCAGCGGTAGCCGCGCGACTTGAGCTTGTCTTTGGCCTCAAACGGGGCGCCGGTGGCCCGCAATTTGTAGCGGGTCTGCCCTGCCCCGTTCAGCAGGCGCGACAAGCCGGTCTGGCCGTCTGACAAGGGCGATGCCAAAACCTGCAGCAGGGCATGGCAATCCACCTGGGCGCGGTGCGCATCGTAGAACCAGCCGCGTTCGGAGGCCAGAAACTCCAGCTTGGCCGAGCCGCTGCCTTCTTTCTTCCAGTCGATGCCGGCAAACGAGCAATTCCAGGCCTTGCGCGCAAAGACCGGCCAGCGGGCCTCGACAAAGGGCCGGTCAAAACCGGCGTTGTGCGCGACGATCAAGTCGGCTTGTTCGACCAGCGCGGTCACGGCCGCGTCATCGATGCGCTGGCCCTGGACCATGCTGTCGTCAATGCCGGTGATCTCGGTGATCTGCGGCGGGATGGGTTTGCCGGGGTCTTCAAACGACTCGTAGAGGGTGACCGGACCCACGGGCTGGCCAGTGGCGGTGTCCACCAGCACGGACAGCATGGCCAGCTCGATGACCTTTTCGTTGCGCGCATCCAGGCCGGTGGTTTCGGTGTCGAGCACGATCACGCGCCGCGTGCTTTGGCCGCTGACCGGGCCGTAGTCGGTGCGCGGCAGCAAGCGCCGCAACACGCGAAAGTCAGGATGCTGCGCCAAGGCCTGTGCCATGGCCTCATGCTCATCAGCGGGCGCAGCGCGGGCATCCAGGGGCTCGGGCAAGGTGGTTGCTGGTGTCTGCGGCAAAGTCGGGGTTTGTTCTGCGGGCATGGCGGGAGGTGCCGACTCCGCAAGGACCAAGTCAGGCAACTTGACCGCTGGTGCCACAGGCTTGACGGCTTTGGCTTTGACAGGCTTGGCCGTTGCGGCTGCAGGCTCGGCTGAAGGCTCAGCTTCGAAGCCGAAAAAACTCATCTGATCGGTTTTGTTCATGGCCACAATTAAACCGCCTCTTCGGGCACTTCTGCCCCCAAATCACCCGCAATCAGCTTGAATTGCTCCAGCGCGGCCTGCAGGTCCTCCACAATTTCTTGGGCAATCACTGCAGGGGCAGGCAGGTTGTCGCTGTCAGCCAGGCTTTCGTCTTTGAGCCAGAAGATGTCCAGGCTGGTCTTGTCGCGGGCGATCAGCTCGTCGTAGCTGTAAGCACGCCAGCGGCCATCGGGGTTCTCAGCGGTCCAGGTATCAGTACGCTCGTAGCGCTTGCCCACCTTGTACAGCTGCACAAACTCGTCCAAATCCGCCCGGCGCATCGGGTTGGTTTTGAGCGTGAAATGCTTGTTGGTGCGCAGGTCGTAAATCCACAGCTTTTGCGTCCAAGGTTTTTCAGAAGCGGGCTTCTTGTCAAAAAACAGCACGTTCGCCTTGACGCCCTGCGCATAAAACAAGCCCGTGGGGAGGCGCAGCAGCGTGTGCAAATCGCATTCGTGCAGCAGCTTTTTGCGAATAGTCTCGCCCGCGCCGCCTTCAAACAGCACGTTGTCAGGCAACACCACCGCCGCCCGGCCATGGATGGCCAGCAGGGTCTTGATGTGTTGCACAAAGTTCAGCTGCTTGTTGCTGGTGGTGGCCCAAAAGTCGTCGCGCTCGATCGTGTCTTTTTCGGTGCTGGTGCGGCCGTCTTCGCCCACGATCACGGTACTGCTCTTCTTGCCAAACGGCGGGTTGGCCAGCACCACCTCAAAGCGCTCACCGGGGTCAGCACCCAGCGCATCGCCCACACGCACGGGCACCGACTTTTCAGAGCCAATGCCGTGCAGCAGCATGTTCATGGCGCACACACGGGCGGTAGCCTGCACCAGCTCAAAGCCCACAAAAGTGCTTTCTTTCAGGTGCTTTTTCTCGTCTTTGGTCAGGTTGGGGTGGTGGTCCACCACATGCTGGTGGGCGCTGAACAAAAAGCCGCCTGTGCCGCAGGCCGGGTCGCACACGCGCTCGGCGGGCTTGGGGTCGATGCACTCCACCATGGCCGCGATCAACGCACGCGGCGTGAAGTATTGCCCCGCCCCGCTCTTGGTGTCTTGCGCGTTCTTCTCTAGCAGGCCCTCGTAGGCGTCGCCCTTCACGTCGGCGCCCAACACCGTCCAGGTCTCGGCGTCGATCAAATCCACAATCACGCGGCGCAGCTTGGCCGGGTCTTGAAACTTGTTTTGCGCCTTGGCAAAGATCAGGCCCAGCGTGCCCTTTTCTTGGCCCAGCTTTTCCAGCGCGTGGCGGTAGTGGTCAAACAGGTCATCGCCATCGCGCCCCAACAGCGTGGGCCAGGCATAGGCGGCGGGCACGATGCTGGTCTGGTTGTAAGGCGGCTGGCTGCGCTCGTCGGCCATCTTAAGGAACAGCAAATACGTCAGCTGCTCCACATAGTCGCCATAGCTCATGCCATCGTCGCGCAGCACGCTGCAATAGTTCCAGAGCTTTTGGACGAGGGTATTGGTGGTGGTATTCATTCGGGGGAAATCAAAAATTTAAAAGCTCATTCGCTGTCCGCGAACAGCGAATGGACTCAGGTGGTTGGCACTTGTGCCCTCGCCCAATCAAGGGCGGCGGTCGTGTCAGCCTCTGTGATGCCCAGTTCGGCCAGTTTCGCACGCACTGCATCGGCCGCGACGAAGCGCACAGGCGTTAAAACGATCTGCCCGCCGTTGGCTTGGACATCAAAGTAGTCGGTCGGCCCCACCGCTTGCATCAGGCTCTTGGGCAGCGTGATCTGGTTTCTGGCATTGAGTTTGATCAACATGGCTGGCTTTCCAAAGATCGCGTATCGATTCATTCGCAAATGAGGGGAGTGCAGGGTTCAAATGAGGGGAGTCCCCTTCCAAATGAGGGGAGCAATGAGGGGAGTTTCATCATCCTTAGGGGGTGTAACCCGAACGATGGGGTTAGTCCCGGCCAAGAGAGCACTTTATGAAACACAAGAGGAAAGCATGCAATCTCAAACCTTGGTTTTGGTTCGTGCAACTGCCTTTTTGCGCTTTGCGGGCGCTGCCGCAGGCAATACAGCTGGCGCAGCCTCTTCCGGCTTATGGCTTGCTAAGTCCTGGAAGTTCAACGAAGGCAGTAGCAATGGACCATGCGCTGAACGGCTTGTGATGGTGCTCACCATTTCCCGCACAGCTCCGTACAGGAGAGATGCCCCATTCACCAATGCGCGAACCCGGCGCTCTTCGGATTGACCTTGGGCTTGTGTCAAATGCATGCGCACAGTGCCACGTACAGAAACCTGAATGTTGTATGGCGCTTGCGTTCCCTCTTTAGGTCCAACCCGTAAGGTCAGTTTGACGCCGAAGTCTGAGTATTTCTCCTGCTCATCCAGCAACGCCAACCCCGTATCGGCAGACATAGCCAATTTTCCAGGGAAAAATACCAAGCCTGGTGCAAACGCGGGGTCTGCCTCGTACCCCTTCACAGGCATCACCGACACGCCATCAAACGTGTACTCCAACAACTGCAAAGGACTAAGCTGCACAGGCTTCTCCCAAGAATATCTCGTCTTGGTTCGACGAATCTAACTGTGTGTCAAAGTGCACGAACTCCATGGCACCTGCAAAGCGGCCAGCCATCGGCTTCATGGTTTTACGGCTCATCCACTCTTGCAAGTCCGGTGCATCTACCATGTCCAGCGCCAAAGTGGCCTGCGCTTCCCAAAGCTGAATCGCTGCAGGCGCACCTGTTTTGCGAAACACCGCATCGAAGGTATATCCCAAGGCCTTGGTGACGGCAGCAATAGTCTGGACGGTGAGGTTTTCATGGCCAGACAGCACTTGCGTCACACGAGCACGGCTCCAACCCAGCGCACGCGCAAGATCAGCGCGCGATTTGCCAGTGTGGTGCAGCAACAGTGTCAAATCTGCCGCCACATCCACGGCTTTGAGCTCCTCCGCCAACCCTTCGTGGGCAGCAATCAATTCGCCAAAAAGAGGTTTGTGTTCCATCGTCATCTCACTTCATTCAATCCACTGCAGACCCGCTGCAGATCGGGACGCTGTCAAAAAATCAATCACGGCCTGCTTGGCCACTTTGATGTCTTTTGCTGAAAGCTTGTCAGTCCGTTTAGGCAGTGTGTGCGTCAACAAGACCACCTTGTCTGCCGCGTAATAAAACAAAATCCGAATGTCGCCATGTCTGTATCGCCACACTGTTTCGTTCTTTTTGGTTACATCACAATAAAAAGGGTCAAACGCTTCATGCACTGCCTTTGTATCTGCCGACTGATTAAACGGCTTGCCCAACTGTGCCAACTTCACCAGCATTTTTAAGCCTAGCAAGGCTTGTTTTTGATCATTCCCTTGCATGCTCTGAACAGTCTCAAACACCATCGCCGACTCTCTGCGATTGGCATCTGAACATGCCGAAACCAACTTGAACCGTCCTTGAGCAGACACAATACCTGGCTCAAAGTCACTCAATTTGATCTCGGTTAAAACATATGATTGTTTAGGCATAGCTTAACATTTATCACCGATACAGCATTAGGGTTTACGCCCAAAACACCTGTAAAAGGACGGTTTTGGACGTCAACGCCCGCTTGCCGTGGCACAGGCTGGGTGGCCTCGCTGAGGTGCGCCCTGGCTACACGCGGGTACACCAGCGCACGGCCCACACAGTTGGATCGCTCGACAATGCGCAGGCCATCAGGGTAGGCTTCGGCGACGAAGATTCGGAGCGAAAAAAGTTTTAATAACTGCACATCATCACCACAGTTTCGGCGCATGAAAAGCTGTTGCGTTATCACTTTGCATCGGCATCAAAAACAAGGGTGTATCGCTTCGCTGCTTCAAAAAAACTATATTGCCCGTCTTACCCTCACGCAAAACATAGAGATCACCCAACAAACCCAGGTACGCTACTCGACTCTTTTCGTCAAATTCCAGAGGAAGCTGAGATCGCTCAACATTAACAAAGTAGTTTGCAGAACCAGTCTTAACGAAGTAAGCCTCTTGCCGACCATATGCAAAGGACATAGCAGGAAGGAGCAAGGACAAAAACAATACGGTGGCGCGAATTCGAGGATTAGGAAGAAGTTCAATGACTTCAGAAACGTGTGATAGCGGCGTTGAAAATAAGCTCAGGAAGGTTGCTACAAGGAACCATTTACCGGGCTCAGGCGCACAAATAACAACAAGCACAATAACTAAGATCAGCGCCGCGAAGACTAAACGCCAGTGCTTAAATCCCAATTTACTGACTCCCGTTTTAGAACCGCCACCCGGTGGAAGGTGCGATGAAAACAGAAGCTCAGAAGATACAACACCAGCCAGAAAGAAAATGAGCGAGGCCATCAACGGATAAATAGCCAGTTTTACAACATCCGAAAAGGATATGTATTCGAAAACATTGATCTGAAATGCACCCCAATATCCAATTAAATAACAAGCGCCAACAGCCACCATGTATGGTGCCCCGAAAGCAATAAATTCCTTTGCTCCCAGCCTAATTGATAGCTTTTCAGACATTCAACACTCCATCAGAAAACGCCTTTGAGAGCGTTGACTGCCGCAATGTCTGAGCACGCAGCAGGTTGTTTTCAACCACTGTCTCAATCCCGCGAAGAATGGAAAGTTGACGATCCAGCTCTTCCAGAATTCGCAACTGCTCAGCCATTGGCGGAACCGGCACAACAAATTGCCGGATATGTGCCAAACCCAAATCAGGCTGGGCTGTTGCTCGAACATCGCGTTTGATCTGGCGAATAACGACATCCGAACGCAATGCTGCGATCAAAAAACGAATGGGGACAAACCCACGGACGGGTTTAAGAATGGCTACGCTATATGAAGCCTGAAACGGCTCATCAATACTCACCTCGCGAACCTCACCCACAGTGCCATAGCGAGACAAAAGCAAATCACCTCGCTCAGGCTTGACCTTGCGGCACAGAGCTTCATAGTCCTCTGCACTGATCAGCTTGGCCTTGGTGAAATCAATACCTTCGTCAGCGAAAAAATCTTTGGTACTGATGTAGGGAATGCCTGATTCCTGAGCCTTCGGCATCTTGTGATCGACATCGGCAATTTGCAAATGCAGCTGCTCCAAAGTAGCCCAAGCCCAGCCCTCAGGTAAAGAGGCATCCGACTCCTGCGGAGGTTCTGGCGTTTTGTATTTACCTCGTCCAACCCATTGCGTCTGTCTAGCCTTTAACGTGCTTTGCAAAAGCTGTTCGCCAGTTTCGTAGCTGCGGCCTTCGCGTTGGGCGATGCTGGCTTCGGTTTCGACGAGGCGGCCTTCGACGGCGGCTTTGAGGACGGAGGCTTTGTAGCGTTTGAGGTTGGCTTTGACGCGCTGGAGGTTGGCGACGGCTTCGTCGAGGCGGGAGAACTGTTTTTCGATCTCGGCGACGATTTCTGTTTGCTGCTCCGGCGGTGCAACAGGAATCGGAATTTTGTTCATCATGGATTGACTCAACTTGGGCTGAGCTGTACCAGTCACATATGCCGATAAATTGATTGAGTTGATGTAATAAGCCAGATACGCATTTGAGAATCCGGGCTTGCAGCGCAAGACATGTGCATGGTTGTTGACCCAGACCTTGCCGCGAGTCAGAAACGCAAGTGGCTTTGACCGTGTGAGCAGATTCGCGCCATCCTCGCCAATCAAAACAAATTCACCTTCATGTGTGAATCCATCAATGGTGTCAATGACACCAGATGCCCCATAGTATGGAAACGCACCTTGACGCGATTCACGCTCGCTCCGTGAAATAGGAACTCTCCGGCCGTCATGATTTTCAACGTACTGCCCCAAGGGAACCCAAGTCCAGCCTTTCGGCAAAGGGCGGGACATCATTTCTGCAGATTTCGCAAAGCTCACGCCACCAACTCCCGATTCATCGCTTCAATCACCTGCGTCAGCTCCGCACCAAACAGCTGGTGCACTTTGCCCAGGCCGCCTTCGCTGTTGAAAGGGGCGTATTCAAAGTCGTCGGGCTCAATGCCCAGGTTGGCGGCGATGTGGTCTCGGATCATTTCTAGCCAGTGCAGTTGTTCGGCGTTAAAGGTGTGGCCTTTGGCCGCTTGTTGTTGGGCCAGCCACGCGTTGTAGTTGCTTTGCACACGCTCGGGGTATGGCACCAGTTCGTTGTCTTGCTGCATGGCAAAGCGCACCAGGCTGACCAAGTCGGTCAGCAGGCGGCGTTGGCTGGTGCCTTTCACCTTGGTTTTGTTCAGCGCGGCATAGGCTTGCCACAGTTGGCTTTCGTTAATCAAGTGCGGTGGCGCGTGGAGTGCGTCGGCCAGGGCTTTGATGTCGCGGTAGGTCAGCGGGGCGCGGCTGGGACGGTTGTACAAGATTTGCAGCGCGGTGATTTCGTCTTTGTGCTGGGCAATGAATTGCTCAAAGCTTTGCACCAGGCCTTTGGCGCGTTCGCTGGCGGCTTCGCTGAAGCCCGCATGCAGCAGCGTGTCTTGCGTGACGATGTCCACCACTTGGTCGGCCTTTTGGCGCAGCTGCAAGATCAAGGTGCGCAGCGCGGGGTTGGCAAAGGGTTTGGCGGCTTCCACCTTTTTGGCCTCGGCCTCAAAGGGCGATGTGTCGTCATCCACGTTCAGCGCCTGCACGATGCCGCTGGCCATGTCGCGCAGGCTTTTGCCGCCGCTGGCCTCCAGCACTTTGGCGTGGTCGGCGGGGCTCAGGTCTTTGTCAAGCCGGGCCAGGCGGGCGGCCACGCTGCTCAGCACTTCGTCTTCTACGTTGCCCAGGCTCACGGCTTGCAGCAGTTTGTCCAGGGGCACGGTTTTTTTCGTGTCCATGGGGCGGCTGTCGGTTTTGTCGCGCTCGCACACGCCCACGGCGTCCACGATCACAAAGTGGTCTTTCACCTTGGCGTCAGGCGTCACGGCTTGGAGGTCGGCCGGGTTGCACACGCGCACGCCACGGCCTTTCATCTGCTCAAAGAAGCTACGGCTTTTCACGCTGCGCATGAACACCACAATCTCCACGGGTTTGATGTCGGTGCCGGTGGCGATCATGTCCACCGTCACGGCCACACGCGGAAAGTAGCTGTTGCGAAACGCGCTGATCAAGTCTTCGGGCTTGGTGCCTGTGGTTCGGTAGGTGATCTTTTGTGCAAACTCGTTGCCCTTGCCAAATTCTTCGCGCAGGATTTCCACGATCTTTTCAGCGTGGTTGTCGTCTTTGGCAAAGACCAGCGTCTTGGGCACCTCGGTGCGGCCGGGGAAGATTTCGGTGTGAAGCCGGTCGCGAAAGGTGGTGATAACTTTGCGGATCTGATCGGGCGTTTGCACGCTGCGGTCCAGCTCGTTGGGGTCGTATTCAAAGTCTTCGTCCAGCTGCCAGGCGCTTTTGCGGCGGGTGGCTTTGTCCACCATTTCCAGCCAAAAGCCTTTTTCGACCTTGGCACCCTTTTCGGTCACTTCGGTCTGGATGCGGTACACGTCGTAATTCACGTTCACCCCATCGGCCACGGCCTGGGTGTGGCCGTATTCCATGACCAGGTTTTGATTGAAGAAGCCAAAGGTTTGTTTGTTGGGCGTGGCGGTCAGGCCCACCAAATAGGCGTCGTAATACTCCAGCACTTGCCGCCACAGGTTGTAGATGCTGCGGTGCGCTTCGTCGGTGACCACAATGTCAAACAGCTCGATCGGAAAGGCCGGGTTATAGCCAATGGGCTCGGGGTCTTTGAACAGGCTCTCGGCCCCCTCGGTGCTTTCTTCGTCGGCCTCGGGCGGCAGCTCTTTGCCTTTGAGCAGGCTGAACATGCGCTGGATAGTGCAGATGACCACGCGGGCGCTGGTGTCCACCTGGTTGCCTTGCAGGTGCTGGACGATGAACTCTTCACCAAACTTGTAGCTGTTGTAAGGGCTGGCGTATTGGTCAAACTCTTTTTTGGTCTGTCGGCCCAGGTTGCCCCGGTCCACCAAAAACAGCACGCGCCGCGCACCGCCAAACTTGATGAGGCGGTAGATGAAGCTGATGGCCGTAAACGTCTTGCCGCTGCCCGTGGCCATCTGGATGAGGGCTTTGGGTTTGTTGGCGGCCAGGCTTTTTTCGAGGTTTTGCACCGCCTTGATTTGCGCGGGCCACAGCTGGTAGTTGGCTCCGCCCTGCCCCCATTGAGTGACCAGCTCGGGCATGTCGCGCATGCGGGCCAAAAAGGTGGATGGCGCTTCGTTGGCGGCCTGCGGGCCTGCAGCCGGGGGCAACATGTGCAGCCACTGCGCCAGCAAGTCGGGTCGGTAAAAGGCAAACACCCGGCGCGAGCGGGGCTGTGGGTCCAGCCCGTTGGTGAATTGGGTCTCCACTCCAGTGGACTCGAACAAAAACGGCAAAGGCCTGCGCCAAGCGGGCAAGGCCGCGGGCAGGCCCTGGGCATAGCGCTCTGACTGCGCCTCCACACCTTTGAGGGTGACGCCTTCTTTTTTGGCCTCGATCACGCCGCAGGCCTTGCCGTTCACATACAGCAGGTAGTCGGCAAAGCCGTGGCCGGGGTTGAGGGGAAATTCGCGGATGGCCACGCCCTGCGCTGCATGCAGATTGACTTGATCGATGTTGCAAACGTGCCAGCCAGCGGCTTGCAAGAGTTGGTCAATCTGGACTCGGGCTTTGGCTTCGGGGGTCATTCCGGCAAGTGATTTTTGTTTTTAGAACTATGGCGTCCATTCTAGGGGGCCAAAAGACGCAAAGCCCCGGCATTTCAAAAAATGCCGGGGCTTTGTTGCCAGCTTGTTCCTCGGCTCAGTCCAGCTTGATCCCCAAGTCCACCGCCAGCTTGATCCAGACGGGCACTTCGCCCTCCCAGTCCTTGCGCGTATCGGCCAGGTTCTTGGGTTTGTTGGGGATAGCGAAGGTTTCGCGCAGCTTGGCGGCCTTGTCGGTGTTGGACCAGGCCACGGCTTCGTCGGCCAGACGCTTGAGGATAGGCTCAGGCGTGCCCGCAGGCGCCACCAAAGGCAAGCCGCCTTCAAGCGTGACCAACTTGTCTGTGTTGCCTTGCTCCATCAGGGTGGGCACATCGGGCAGCTTGGGTGAGCGGTAGCTGCCGGTCACGCCGATGGCGCGAACGCCACGCGCGGCCATGGCGTTGAAGGCCTGGAAACTGCCCACGGCAATTTGCGATTGACCCGAAGCCACGTCCAGCCACATGGCGGCCTCGCCCTTGTAATGCACCGACTGGATCTGCGTGCCGTGGTGGCGGTTGGTCTGGTCGGCCACCATGTGCGGGTAGGAGCCTGGCGCATAAGTGCCCATGGAGGTGGGGTTCTTCTTGGCCCAGGCGACAAATTCGGCCATGTTCTTGGCGGGGATCTTGTCGTGGATACCCACCACCAGCGGCCCCGACGGGAACACGGTCACAGGCGTCAGATCCTTGTCGAGGTTGTAAGGCAACTTGGAATACAGGATGCGGTTTTGCCAATACGTGCCCGAAGTGCTCATGCTCAAGGTGTAGCCGTCAGCGGGCGCCTTGGCCACCGCATCGATGCCGATGATCGCGCCAGCGCCGGGCTTGTTGTCGATGACCACGGGCACGCCCAACTTGGTGGACAGGTATTCGCCGTAATTACGCGCATAGGCATCGGTCAAGCCCCCGGGCGGGAAGGCCACCACGATGCGGATCGGCTTGCTGGGCCACTTGGCGGTTTGGGCCCAGGCGGTGCCCACAGCGCTGCTGGCCGCCACGATGCTGACAGCCAGTGCTGCGGTCTTAAGAAGGTGGCGGCGGGCTGAACGTGTCGTGTGGATCATGGTCTGTTGCGGGAGTGAATGTCATGCAGTCTAGGTGCGCACCGTGCTGTTTTGAATTGGGGTTTGAACCCATGACTCGGACGTGACGATCAGGGTCCAAGCCACCCACCTGACGGCCCGCGTCCGTCCAATCAGGGTTTGTGCGACAATGGGCAGGTTGCAGCCTCCAGTTGCCGCAACATCAGCACTTCTGCTGGGGCCTGACCCAGGCAACGCTCAAAACAAGCGCCTGCGGTTTCCATGCCCACCTGTAAGACCCATTGGCCAACACTGGCAGCGATTAAAAAAGCTGAACGAGCCGATGCCTGCGCCGGACATGGCGCTCTGTGAAAAATGAACTTTGAAGAATTGAATTTGGCCCCGGCCATCATGCAAGCCGTGCGCGAGCTCGGCTACGAGAATCCCACGCCCATCCAGGCGCAAGCGATTCCCGCCGTGCTGGCAGGTCACGACCTGTTGGCTGGCGCGCAAACCGGCACCGGCAAAACCGCGGCCTTCACCTTGCCCATGCTGCACAAGCTGAGCCTGAGCGAACCCGGCCAGAACCGCTTTGGCGGCAAAGCCATCCGCGCTTTGGTGCTGACCCCCACCCGCGAATTGGCCGCCCAGGTCGAAGAGTCGGTGCGCGACTACGGCAAATACCTCAAGCTCGACTCCACCGTGATCTTCGGTGGCGTGGGCATGAACCCGCAAATCAACAAGGTCAAGCGCGGCGTGGACATCCTGGTGGCCACACCCGGCCGTCTGCTGGACCTGCAAGGCCAAGGCTTCCTGGACCTGTCGACCATCGAAATGCTGGTGCTCGACGAAGCCGACCGCATGCTGGACATGGGCTTCATCCATGACGTGAAGAAGGTGCTGGCCCTGGTGCCCAAAGAAAAGCAAAGCCTGCTGTTCTCGGCCACCTTCAGCGACGAGATCCGCGAGTTGGCGAACAACCTGCTGAAGAACCCGCAAAGCATCCAGGTCACGCCCAGCAACACCACGGTGCAGCGCATCACGCAAGTGATCCACCCCGTGGGCCGCAGCAAGAAAAAAGACGTGCTGCTGCACATCATCCAGAAGAACGACTGGAGCCAAGTGTTGGTGTTCACCCGCACCAAGTTCGGTGCCAACAATGTGGCCGACTTCCTGACCAAAAATGGCGTGAAAGCCATGGCCCTGCATGGCAACAAGAGCCAGACCGCCCGCACGCAAGCGCTGGCTGGCTTCAAGAGCGGTGAGATCCGCGCCTTGGTGGCCACCGACATTGCCGCACGCGGCATCGACATCGAAGACTTGCCACACGTGGTGAACTACGAGATCCCGAACGTGTCGGAAGACTATGTACACCGCATTGGCCGTACTGGCCGCGCGGGCGCCAGCGGTGAGGCCGTGAGCCTGGTCTGCCTGGACGAAGAAGGCTTCATGATGGACATCGAGCGCTTCACCAAGCAGGAGATTCCGGTTCAATTGCTTGAAGGCTTTGGCCCCGAGCCAGGCGAAGTGGCCGAGCCCATCGCCATGGGTCGCCAGACTTTGTGGGGCGGCGCAGGCAAGCCCCCGAGCCGCGATGTGATGGCCGCTGCCGCCAAGGCCGCACGCCAGGACATGATGCAACGCATCCGCGACAACAAGGCTGCTGGCGGTGGCCAGGGCCAGCGCCAGCCACGCGCCGAAGGTCAGGGTCAGCCCCGTCCATCGCGCAACGCCCCTCCCCCATCACGCCGCAATGGCCCATCCGGCGAAGCCCGCTTTGAAGGTCAGGGCGAAGGCCGTCGCGAAGGCGGTGGTCGTTTTGACAACCGTGGCGATGGCCAAGGCCGTGGTCCACGCAATGGCCCACGCCCTGAAGGTCGTGCCGATGGTCGCGGTGAAGGTCGCGGCCCCAGCCGTGGCGGCCAAGGTGGCGGTCAAGGCGGTGGCCAGGACCGTCGCCGTGGCGATAGCGACGAGCTGCCACGCCACATCGATCCCTTGAAGACCACGCAATTCGCGCGTCTGGACCTGCCTAACCGCAAGCCCGTGCGCACCAGCGGTCAGCCCGACCCGACCCGCACCAGCATCGACAGCCTGGCCAGCGGCAACCGCCGTGGCGGTGGCGGTGGTTACGGCGGCGGCAATGGTGGCGGCAAAGGCGGTGGTGGCCGTGGCTTTGGCGGCGGCGGTGGCAACCGCGGCGGCTTCGGTCGCTGATCGGCACACCTCATGACAAGAGCCCGCAGATGCGGGCTCTTTTTTTGGGCACGAGCCCTCCAAGTATGGATCCCGGGTCTTCGCCCGGGATGACGTGCAAAAGGCGTCACGCACAGCCGGACGAATTTGTCATAAGCCGGACGAATTTGTCATACCTAACTAGAGGCATTTGCCATACTTGACTACAGGCTATTTGTCATACCGGACTTGATCCGGTATCTAGGCTGTTCATGTGTCATGGCAAAACAAACATGGATCCCAGGGCAAGCCCGGGATGACAACGTCACCGCACACAATTTGACACCGCTGTCATACCGAACTTGGGAGATTTGTCATACCGAACTTGGGAGATTTGTCATTCCGGACTTAAGAGATTTGTCATCCGAACTTGGGGGGGTTGTCATACCGGACTTAAGAGATTTGTCATCCGAACTTGGGGGGGTTGTCATACCGGACTTGATCCGGTATCCAGTTTGCCCGCTCAGCCATCAATCCCGCACAAACAAAGTCACCAACGGATCGTGCCCCACCTGGCGGCTCCAGTGGCCGTGTACGGTGGCGTCAAAGGTGGCGCCTTCGGGCAGTGTGTCGTTCGAGTAAAAGAATTCGCCCGGACCAAAGATGCGCGAGCTGCCGTCTTGCAAGAAGATTTCCATTTGACCGCCCAGCACGAAAAGCCACTGCGGCGTACCCGTGCAATGGAAGCTGCTGCGAAAGCCCACCGGGCTTTGGCGCAATTGGTAGCCGCTGGTGGGCATCAGCGCTGACAAGCGGCTTTGTGGTGTGCCTTCGGTCAATTCAAGCGTTTCGTCACGAAAACGTGCGCGGCCGTCGGTATCGGTGAAGAGGATGACTTGTTTCAAGGTGGTCATGGCAGGCGTTTCAACAAAGAAGAGAAGGCCCGATTGTCGCCGAGCCAACAGCTTGGCGCGGGGCTTCTGGCATAGTGGCGCCCAATTCCTGCCTTTCAATCGCCCACGCCAAATTTCGAGACAACATGAGCACCACCCCTTTGAAAATCGTCTTCCACGGCCAGAACGCGGCCAATTTCCGCCAAGGCTTTGAAGCCCTGATCGCCCCCGAACACCAGGTACTGGACCTCAGCGATGCGCTCGACCAAGCCGGTGAACGTGAACACTACGAAAGCGCCGATGTGGTGATCGGCATCAAGCTCAACGCCGACATGCCCCAGCCGATCAAGGCCCGGCTGTTCCATGCCCCAGCTGCGGGCACCGATGCGGTCAACACCGCGCTCTTGCCCGCGCAGTGCACCCTGGCCAATTGCTTTGGCCATGAAAACGCCATCGCCGAATACGTGATCGCTGCATTGCTGATGCGCCATGTGCCACTGGCACGCGCCGACCAGGATTTGCGCCAGCAACGCTGGACCTATTGGGCCGGTCGCCCCACGGCTTTGCGCAGCGAGCTGGGTTCGCAGACTTTAGGCCTGGTGGGCTTTGGCCACATCGCCCAGACCGTGGCGCAACGTGCCAAAGCCATGGGCATGCGGGTGCATGTGGCCAACCGCAGCCCCATCAGCCACCCGGTGGTGGACCGCAGCTGGACGCTGGACGCCCTGCACGACTTCATGGGCAGCTGCGACGCCGTAGTGGTCAGCCTGCCCTTGACCGAGAACACACAAAGTCTGGTGGATGCGCCCGCCATTGCGGCCATGCGGTCCGATGCGGTGCTGCTGAATGTGGGACGCGGTGCAGTGATCGATGAAAAAGCTTTGTACGAAGCGCTGAAAGCCCGTCAGATTGGCGGCGCGGTGATCGACACCTGGTACCAGTACCCCACACCCACACAGCCCGAATGCGCGCCTTCTCAGTTTTATTTTGCGTCGCTGGACAATGTGTTGATGACGCCTCACATGTCGGGCTGGACCTCGGGCACGGTGCGCCGCCGTCAGGAGACGTTGGCCGACAACATCGGGCGCTTGAGCAGGGGCGAGGCTTTGATCAATGTGTTGAAGGCTGGGGGCGTTTGAACGCACATGAAGACATGGATCCCGGGTCAAGCCCGGGATGACAATAAACAAGGCCCGGGATGAGCTCGGGTCTAGCCCGGGATGACACACTTTTTGTCACCCCGGACTTAAGGCTTTGTCACCCCGGACTTGATCCGGGGTCCATCCCCTGCAGGCTCAGCTGCTTTGCCGCTGCACGATCTCAAAACCCAGGTCCAGCTGCGGTGCCTCGGGCGCTTCGCCGCGCATCAAGGTGAGCAACATCTGCGCCGCAGCCTCACCGATCTGGGCGCGAGGGGTGCGCACCGTGGTCAAGGCGGGCAGCATCTGATCGCTGCCGGTCAGGTCGTTGAAGCCTGCAATCGCTACTTGCGAAGGCACGGCAATGCCCAGGCGCAATGCGGCCATGAGGGCACCCTGGGCCAAGTCGTCGTTGCAAAAAAAGATGGCGTCCACCGCCGGGCGCTGCTGCATGATTTGCTCGAACAGGATGCCCCCCAAAGCCAGCGATGAAGGCGCGGGATTGAGGAACTCCAGCGTGGGCTCGTACACCCCCACCTCTTGCAAGGCACTGCGCCAACCGTACAGGCGCTGCATCACACGCGGGTCCAGCTGGGCGGCGGCAAAGGCGATGCGCCTGCGACCTTGGGCCAGCAAATGCCGCGTCATGGCCGCGCCCGCCTCGGTCTGGCGAAAGCCCACGCAGTACGGTGCATCGGTCTGATCGCTTGCAGGTAAATCCATCAGGTGCACGCAGGGCACCTGGCTGCTGTCCATGAGTTTGCGGGTGGCCAGGTTGTGGTCCAGACCGGTCACCAACAGGCCCGCCGGGCGGTGCAGCAGTTGCTCGCGCAGCAGTTGTTCTTCTTCGCTCGCGTCGTAGTGGGTCACGCCCATCAGGGTTTGGTAGCCCCCGGCACGCAGGGTTTTCTGGGCCGCGTCGAGCAGGTCCACAAACAGGGCGTTGGACAAAAGCGGGATCAGGATGGCCACGTGGTTGCTGCGCTGCGAAGCCAAGGCTCGTGCCGCCGGGTCGGGCACATAGCCCAGCTTGGCGGACACCGCCTGCACCCGCTCGATGAGGGCCGGGTCCACCGCCCTTTCACCCCGCAAGGCCCGCGAGACGGTGCTGGGGCTGACCCCGGCCGCGTGGGCCACATCGCTGAGCGTGATGCGGCCGGTGGCGCGGTGGCTTTTGGCGGTCTTGAGGGGTGGCGAAACGGCGTTGGACAAGGGTTAATCCGGAGAAGAAGGCGGGTTCAAAATCGATAGGATAGCGCTATCCCAAAGTTTGGGACGAAAATTTTGAAGATTCGTGGAAAACCCTGATTCACGAGACAAGTACTCAGATTTTCGTTCTCACTTTTTTTTGAATTTTCTGGACAGCGCTGTCCATAACCTGTTTTCCGACTGGAGTGATTGAAGTGTCCAAACCCGATGTGCTGGCCGTGGCCAAACTCCACCCTTTCTATCAAAAAGCGCTGGAATCGGTCTACACGGTGCACGACCGCACCCACATCACCGACCCCGCCGCTTTTGCAGCCCTCGCCCCCCGCATCGTGGGCGTGGCCGGCACGGGCGAGGCCAGCGTGCCACGCAGCCTGTTGGCCCAAGTGACGAACGCCAAAGTGGTGTCGGTGTTTGGCGTGGGCTACGACGGCGTGGATGTGGCCGCTGCCATCGAGCACGGCATTCCCGTCACCCACACCCCCGACGTGCTGACCGACGATGTGGCCGATCTGGCCATGGGCTTGGTGCTGTCGGTGGGCCGCACCATCCCGCAAGCCGACAAATTTGTGCGCGCAGGCCAGTGGCCCAGCGGCCCCATCGCTTTGGGCCGCAAAGTCTCGGGCGCCCGTTTGGGCATCGTGGGCCTGGGTCGCATTGGCAAGGCCATTGCCCAGCGCGCCAACGGCTTTGGCATGTCGATCGCCTACACCGCACGCACCGCAAAAGCCGATTCGGGTTTCAAATTCTTTGCAACGCCTGCCGAGCTGGCGGCGAATGTGGACTTCTTAGTGGTCATCACCCCCGGCGGCGCAGGCACCAAACACCTGATCAACGCCGACGTGCTCAAGGCCCTGGGCCCACGCGGCTTCTTGATCAACGTGGCACGCGGCAGCGTGGTCGATGAAG
>Ga0228701_1001288_pt1 | contig 17447 bp, 8 predicted proteins | sample McNCre117_Aug_MG_2_FD_178017 | JGI IMG/M metagenome (GOLD analysis project Ga0228701, IMG submission 178017) | Freshwater microbial communities from McNutts Creek, Athens, Georgia, United States - 11-17_Aug_MG | ecosystem: Environmental > Aquatic > Freshwater > Creek | place: USA: Georgia...
CTCGGGTCTTATTTTGAGCCGTGACGAAGAGCTGGGCAAGAAGCTCAACTCGGCTGTCTTCCCTGGTCAGCAGGGTGGCCCGCTCATGCACGTCATCGCTGCCAAGGCAACCGCGTTCAAGCTTGCAGCAACCCCTGAATTCAAAGATCGCCAGGAGCGCACCCTTCGTGGTGCCGCCATCCTCGCCGAGCGTTTGACTGCGCCTGACATGAAAGCGGCTGGCGTCGACGTACTCACCGGCGGCACCGAGGTGCACTTGGTTCTGGTTGACCTGCGTAACTCGCCGCTCGACGGCAAGCAGGCCGAAGATGCGCTGCACGATGTGAACATCACGGTGAACCGCAACGCTGTTCCGAACGACCCGCGCCCGCCGATGGTCACCTCGGGTCTGCGCATCGGTACCCCGGCGCTGGCCACGCGCGGATTCGGCGACGCCGAGTTCACCGAAGTCGCCGATGTCATCGCCGAGGCGCTCAAGCCTGGTGCTGATCTCACCGCTCTCAAGGCGCGCGTCAAGGTGCTCACCGACAAGTTCCCGCTCTACCCAGGGCTTGAGCAGTGGTAGCAATCACTCTCGACGGTGTCGCCACGGCGGCAGCGGTCAAGGGTGAGCTCGCCTCACGAATCGCGGCCCTGCGCGCTCGCGGCGTTGTTCCCGGTCTGGGAACGCTTCTCGTCGGCGACGACCCGGGCTCGCACTCCTACGTTGGCGGCAAGCACCGTGACTGCGCTGAGGTGGGCATTGAATCCATCCGTGTTGATTTGCCGGCTTCGGCCAGTGATGCGGATGTTCGTGCCGCCATTCGCGACTTGAACAACGCACCCGAGGTCACCGGCTACATCGTGCAGTTGCCGTTGCCCAAGGGACTCGACGAGCGCGCGATGCTCGAGCTGATTGATCCCGCGAAAGATGCCGACGGACTCCACCCGACGAACCTCGGTCGACTCGTCATGAATGTCGACGGCCCGATGGATTCGCCGCTGCCGTGCACGCCCGCGGGAATCGTTGAGCTGCTCGAGCGCTACAACGTTCCTATCTCCGGCAAGCATGTGACAATCGTGGGCCGCGGTCTGACCGTCGGTCGCCCCCTGGGGCTTTTGCTCACGCGCAAGGGGCTCGACGCAACCGTTACGCTCACGCACTCGCGCACGCCCGATGTCGCCGCTGAAGTGAGGCGCGCTGACATCGTGGTTGCTGCCGTCGGGGTGCCGCACCTGATCAAGCCCGAGTGGGTTAAGCCGGGCGCCGCTGTGCTCGATGTCGGCATTACCCGCGTGGAAGGCGCCGACGGCAAAGCCAAGCTCACTGGAGATGTCGACCCGGCAGTTGCTGAGGTGGCTGGCTTTATGTCGCCGAATCCCGGGGGTGTCGGTCCGATGACTCGCGCGATGCTGCTCGCAAATGTCGTGAAGGCCGCCGAACGCCGCTAGCCTACCCGCGCTTGTCTGAGCGCTTGCTGAATTTAGTTCGGTGTTGGGGGATTACCCCTATACCTTCGGTATAAACTGGGGGGATACCTGTAGTGACTTCAGACCGGGAGGTGAGCTCCATAGCTGGTAAGCACCAGCGCATTCCTACAACAGTGCAGACGTGGTTAGCCCCTCTCAGCATCCTGTTGTCGGCATGTGTCGTTCTGATTCGCCGCCTCGGTCACACCCGAGGTTTTCGTGCGTTAACCCGTCGCCTCGATCGGGGTCGTTGGCGCCCGGTCTTGGGTCTTGCACTCGTCCTGGCAGTTCTCGGTGCTGTGGTCTCGCCGGCGATGGCAACGCACCTTCGTGGTGCCCTCGGCGAAACGACGTATGACCCGGGCACCAATAAGGTGACCATCAATTCGGTATTGCTACAGGCCAAGAACTGGACGAGTGCGGACACATTCTTCGCATTCCCCACGATTTACCGCATCGACCGCACCACGGGTGCCACCACCGTAGTAAAGGCATGTACTGGTCAGAACACGGCCGCGAGCTACACCTACAGCGACACCACCGCTCAGCCGCTCTTCGACATCAACACCACCACGTTTGTGATCGATGTCAGTTGCTCGACTTTTGGTACCAACTTCGATTACGCGTTCACACAGACTGCTGGAAACCGCATCAACGGTATTCGTAACTCGACCAACCAAACCATCGAGGTCGAGTCGCGCATCCGCATTGACGGAACGAACGCGGCCAAGGCTCCGATTTACAACGCCGGTCTGATGACCAACGTCACTTACGACGCTGCTGCGGGCCACTACTTCACCGCCGGCTTGAACGCACTTGCTGGTGGCTACACCGGCACGGTAGCCGTGAACTCGGCGGTCACCTACAGCTTGATCACTGACCAAAGCAGCTCGGCGCTCGGCGCTTATGGCGCTGGTCGCATCCCGTGTTCGGACTTCAATACCACCACCGGTATTTTGCGCATCGGCTCTGACCTCTGTATCGGAACCGAAAACTATGCCACCGCCTTTAACGGCGGAACCGATACTGCACCTATTTACTACGCGTTCAAAACGCGGGCAACGGATGCTGCCGGTCAGTACATGACCCGCGATGTGCTCCTTGCGTTCTCGAACACGTCGAACACGCGTCCCACGTTGACCTTCACTCCGGCCGGACAAACGAAGTCCATTCCGAGCCCGAATGGCGCATCGACCGCTATCGACGTGAACTTCACGGCGGCGGATGTCGACGCTGCACAGACTCTGGCCTTTGCGACGAACACGCTTCCCTCTTACGTCACCATGACGAACACCTCGACGAGCGTCGCAAGTTCGTCGGGAACCTCCCTCACCGGAACTTTGCACATTGCGCCCCCGGCGGGCACGAACACCGTGTTGCAGCTCGTCGTCTCTGCTTACGACGTGAGCTCGGCGGCCAACTTCTTCTCGCTATCGGCGTCGCAACAAATTGACGTCCAGATCGGTTCGGGCGTTCTGCCGCCCGGTAGCCCGGGCAAGCCGGTGGTTTCCACCGTGAGCGCTTCCTACGCCTCGGGCGGAGTGAACGTGGTGGATGCCACGTTCTCGTTTACCGCGCCAACCGTCGGCGGCGTGGTTTCGTGCTACACCGTGCGCGCGGTGTCGACCGACGGTACTTCGACGCTTGATTCAGTCACGAGCCCCAGCGCCCCCTGTACCGGCAACACAACGGCCTTGACGCGAACCATCACGGGTCTCATTGCAGGTAAGACCTACAACATCATCGCCACCGCGCGAAACGCTGCCGGGTCTGCCGATTCGCCACCCAGCGACAACACCGGTCTCGCGGCACCGAACATTTCGCTGAGCAAGACGTCCATCACTCTTCAGAAGGATGTCGCTGGCGGGTCGAATTTCTACACGGTCACAAATTCGGGTGGTGCGCTGGATGCCTCGGCCGCTGCCAGCGGATCTACGCCGTCGAAGCCCTATTCGCTGTCGCCGAATGAGTCCACGCTTCCCGCTGGACTGACCTTCAGTCGCACGACCGGTTTGATTTCGGGAACGCCGACGGTGAACTTCGCGGCAACCGCGTACACGCTCACGGCTTCTGGCCCGGGTGGAACCAGCTCGGTTGGCTTCGTGCTCGGTGTTGGCCTTAAGGCGCAATCCATTACCTTCATCCAGCCGTGGGGTATGGCTATTCCTTCGTCGGGAACGGCCAAACAGAAGCTGTATTCGGTGACCAGCGCTAACGCTACGGTCAACGGCAACATCTCGTACACCGTCGACTCGGGATCCTCGTCGGTGTGTAGCATTTCGTCGGGTGTCGTCAATGTGGCGTCGACTGCGACTGCCGGAGCATGTACCGTGACCGCCAGCGCAACCGGCGTTTCGGGCTATGCCGACGCCGTGACGGTGTCGAAGACCTTCTATGTTTTCTCTGCATCAACGAAGCCCAGCGCCACTAGCTGTATTAGCGGTTCAGGTCTGACCTGGAGTCAGCCTCCGGTGATCTATGCCGTGGCCTATGGATACGCTTACAACACGCCGAGCACGTACAACCCGATTTCCACTCTCGATTCGTTCGTGTACGGCACAGCGGTGTCGAACAAGGTGCGAATCATCAACGCGGGTGCCCCGGGTGCGAACTTCGATGCGAGCGGACTCTGGCAGGGCGCGTGTAACAAGAGCACGACTTTGAGTGTCTCGGGTGGCCCCGCTGGCGTGAGCACGGTTTCAAACAGCACCTCTACTTATGGCGAACTTACGGGAACGCCCTCGGCTATCGCTAACCGAGCCAACGCCACGATTACTGAGACCACCTCGTCGAGCTCCAGCTCCACGGGTTCTTCGCTCATCGGAACGCTAAGCCTCTCGATGGCAACGGTGGGTAAGACCCAAACCATCACTTTTGCCGAACCTGCGAACAAGCTGCTCTCTGATGGCACTCAGGCCCTGACTGCCTCAACCAACGGTACGTCGACCACCAGCACGTCGCGCACCCTTTCGGGTAAGCAAATCACCAGCGGCACCGCGCGCTTGTACTTCTCGTCAACTCAAGGCTTCGCGGTCGGTAATGCCATTACTGTCTCGAACTCGTCTAGCTCAATCAGGTCCTCAAGCAACTGTTCCGGCCAGAGCTACAAGGCCTATTGGTTGATGAGCGGTGGAAACCTTTCGACAACCGTGACCGCTATCGGTACTGATGTCACCAAAGGATCGTGGATTGAGTACAACCTGACGACTCTCAGCGGTTACACCTACTGTGACCAGAGTTATTCGTCACAAACGCAGGGAACCGTTTCGCGTACCGACACGGTGGCGTTGGCCGTGACGCTCACGTCGAACACGGGAAGCGTGTGCACCGTCTCGGGAACCACCGTAACTTTCCAGTCGGCGGGTACATGTTCGATTACCGCTAGTCAGGGTGGAACCTCCACCTACGCTGCTGCTGCGCCGGTGACGCGTACATTCACCATCACCGCGCCGCCGCAGATTTCGCTGAATGCACTCCAGACCGCGATGACCGCAGGCTCGCTGTACACCCAGCCCTACACGCTTGCGACCACGGGCGGTTCGGCGCCGACAAGTTATGCCATGACTGCGGGTGTCGTTCCCGACGGCATGAGCTTCAGCACGACCACCGGTATTCTCTCGGGAACACCGGAAGCTGGTGCGCCCAGTCGAACCATTTATATTCAGGCAACCAACGCGGCTGGTACCTCCAACATCGTCTCGTTCACCTACACCGTGGCGAAGCGCGCTCAGGCACTGCGATTCGATCAGCCCAATGCCATGGTCGTACCTTCGTCAACAACGATTCAGTCGCTGACGGCGATTGCAGACTCGGGTCTTGACCCTGTGCTTACCGTCAACAGCCTCACCGTGTGCCACATTGATCCCACCAATCTGACCACCGTGGTTGTTGATCGCTCTGGTCTGTGTTCGGTCACGGCGACCCAGGCAGGTAGTGATGCCGTCGCCGCGGCAACCCCCGTCTCGCGTAGCTTCCAGGTGCTCGATGCTGATGCACTGGTTGCACCGCAGCTCGTATTTGATGACGGCACCACACGCACCAGCGGAACCTATGAGGTTGGTCGTCCGGCCTTCTTCCCGTTCACGATTGTGAATAAGGGTGGTCCGGCCGACGCGAACTCGTTCGTTATCTCCCCGACTCTCCCAACGGGTTTCCACTTCGACGACAACACCGGTGAAATTACGCAGACGGATTCGACTGCGTCGATGGTGAACCAGACCTACAGCATCACGGCCTCGAATGCCGAGGGAACGTCGAACACGATTACGTTCCAATCGATTATCGCCAAGCGCCAACAGGTCATTACATTCACTGCACCCGGATCGCACAAAGCCTCTGATGCTGATTTCGCACCCGGTGCAACTGCTTCGTCGAGTCTGACCGTCACCTACACGGCTTCGCCGGCGAGCGTATGTTCGATTGTGAGTGGCAGGGTTCATCTCAACGCGGCGGGTGGAACCTGTAACGTCACGGCTTCGCAGGCGGGAAACACAACATACGATGCAGCGCCTGATCAGGTGCGCTCGTTCAACGTGGTTGGCCCGCCGAGCCTTGCCTTCTCCTCCACGGAGTTGCAGTTCTACGCGGGTGAAAGCATCGGTGCACCGTACACGATTACCCAGTCGGGCGACCCAGCAACGCTGTTCACCTCATCGGTGGCTATGCCTGCAGGTATCACGCTGGACACCGCGACTGGTTTGATTTCTGGAACTCCGACCAGCACCCAGTCGCGGACCAAGTACACGCTGACGGGTGTGGGCAGCGCAGGTAACACCACGGTTGATGTTTACATCACGATTTCGCAGCACCCACAAACCATTACGTTCCCGAAGCCCAATGGTATGCAGACGGGTTCCAGCCAGGCACTCGCTGCGACCGTCGATAGTCCTAAGACAGTTACGTATTCGACCTCCACTCCCACGACCTGTACCGTTGCTGGTTCGGTCGTCACGGCGACGTCGACAGCCGGCACCTGTACCATCACCGCGAGTGTTGCTGGTGACACTTCCTACCTTGCTGCCACAGACGTCTCCCAGTCATTCAGCGTTTACAGTAGCCTGCCGGCACCGAGCCTGGCCATCTCTGCTTCCTCCGTCACGATGAAGGTCAATGTTGACCCGGGTACGCCTTACACGGTGACGAATAATGGCGGTACCGCAACCTACAAGATCGGGTTGCAGTCCAGCCCGAATACGTCGGCAATGCCCGAAAACATGACCTTCGATACCAGCAACGGTCAGCTGGCTGGCGTTCCCCAGACTGCCAAGACGGCCACGATTTACCGAATTACGGCGACTAACGCGACCGGCTCGGCCTATGTGGATGTGACCATCACGGTAGACAAGGGTGACGCCACGGTTTCGCTCGATGCCACTTCGCTGTCGAAGACATACGACGGAACCGCGAAGTCCGCCGCTTACGTGAGCGTTGATACCAATGACACGAACACGACTGCATTCGTTGATGGTCTTGCTCGAGACGGTAGTAGCTCCACCGTTTCATTCACGTACAACGGTTCCGCCACGGCGCCGACTGCTGCCGGTTCATATCCTGTTCTTGCGATCATCAACGACGCAAACTTCCAAGGCTCGTCGACCGGAACGCTGGTCATTGCCAAAGCAGCCGCCGCCATCTCGATGAGCAGCGCAAGCGTGGTCTACAACGGATCAGCCCGACACCTGTCCCCGACATCGACCACGGTTCCCTCGGGCACTTACAACATCACGTACAACGGTTCATCGACCGAGCCAACGAACGCTGGCACGTACAGTGTGCAAGCTGTGCTGAGCAACGCCAACTACACCGGATCTGCCACTGGCACGTTGACGATCACCAAAGCCACGGCGACGATTACGCCGTCCGACCTCACTCAGGCTTACACCGGAGATGGCCTCGAACCCACGGTGACGACAGCGCCTCAAGCTGGATTGTCGTATTCCATCACGTTCAACGGCTCGGATGTATTGCCCTCGGCGGTGGGTAGTTACGCAACAGACATCACTATCGATGACCCCAACTATGAGGGAACCGCGTCCACGACCTTCACCATTACGAAAGCCGCTCAGACGCTTTCATGGAGTGTTGCCCCGGCAGACTCGGCGGTAGGTGTCGCCGACGCAACGATTATTGCTTCGGCTACCTCCGGTCTTGCACCTACCTACAGCGTGTCGCCGAGCAGTGTGTGTACCCTCGTCGCGGGTAAGGTTCACCCGGTCGCGGCGGGTACCTGTTTGGTATCGGCAAGTCAGGCCGGAAACGCTTCGTACAACGCGGCAACCACTCTGACCGCATCCATCACTATCGCGGCGACCATCGCAGCACCGAACCTCACCGTCGACGATCACTCGTCCAAGTCCAAGACAATTACTTCGTTCAAGTACAGCGACGATGTTACTGCTCCCTACGTGCTCTACAACGATGGCGGTCGATGTGACAGCTATTCGATTAGCCCGCGCGCGCCAGCAGGTCTCGTCTTCAACCGAAACGATGGTTCGCTGACGGGTACTCCCACCGCAGTGACGACCCGCTCTATCTACCGAATCCGTTGTACCAATGTCACGAATTACAGTGACGTCAACGTCGATCTTGAGGTCGCCAAGGCTGATCAAAGCGTTATCTGGGCACAGTCGACCACGGTGACCTATGGCGATTCTGACTCGAACCTCGACGGTAGCTCGAGCGCTGCACTCGCAGTGAGCTACAACTCGGATGACTCGACCGTGGCTGCGGTGGATGGCACAACGGGCACTTTGAAGTTCCTCAAGCCCGGTACGGTTCACGTCACCGCTTCGCAATCGGGTAACACCAACTTCAACGCCGCCAACAGCGTGGTTAAGACCATTACCGTGCTTCCCAAGCACCTCGATGTCTCCGGCGTCACGGTCACGCGTAGCCGACACGATGGCTCCCTCAGCTTCTCGGGTGGATCGTTGACCGGAGTAGTTGGTTCGGACGCCGCCACCGTTGACTTGTCCAGTACTGCGGGAACCCCCGATGCCAATGGTGATGTGACACTCACGACCGATGTTCACCTCGCGGGTGCCAATAGCGGCAACTACGTTCTCAACCAGCCTTCTCTGCGCTGGAGCTGGGGCCCGTACTCTTCGCAGAGCATTCACTGGACGCCGAACACCACTGTGACGTACGGCGATGGAGATTCAAGCCTCGACGGTACGGCTACATCGAGCCTCTCGGTGGCTTATAACTCGGATGACTCCAGCGTGGTCAAGGTCGAGTCGGGCAAGTTGAAGTTCCTCAAGCCGGGAACGGTACACGTTACTGCGTCGCAATCCGGTGACAATGAATTCGACGCGGCTTCATCGGTGCAACGCACGATTACGGTGCAGCCGAAGACGCTGAGCGTTTCAGGAATTACGGTCAAGCGCGACCGCAAGACGCACGCCCTGGAATTCACCGGCGGCACGCTCAGCGGCGTCGTGGGCACCGATGACGCGGGTGTTGACTTGTCGGCTGTGGCCGGAAACGCCGAAACGAATGGTGACGTCACTCTTACCGGCAATGTGGGACTTTCTGGCACGAGCCACGGCAACTACCAGCTCACTCAGCCCACCCTGCACTGGGACTGGGGCAACAAGTACTCGCAGCAGATCACTTGGGCTCCGACCACTTCGGTCACGTACGGTGATTCCGACATCAACCTCGACGGCACTTCTGACTCGAACCTTGCTGTCTCGTACAACTCAGACGACGACACCACGGTCAAGGTCGAATCCGGCAAGCTCAAGTTCCTCAAGCCGGGAACCGTGCACGTGCACGCCAACCAGTCGGGTGATGACGTCTACGACGGTGCGACCGCCGTCGATAAGACAATCGTGGTTTCACCCAAGCACCTCAACGTGTCGGGCATCACCGTCGTTCGCGACCCGCTAACCAACCAGCTCACTTTCACCGGTGGTTCGCTGTCTGGAGTCGTTGGATCCGATGACGCGGGCGTTGACCTTACGGACGCCGCTGGAACGGCGAATAGTGACGGTACGGTAACCCTAACCGGCAACGTCAAGGTTTCAGGGAACAGCCGAACGAACTACCTGCTCAACCAGCCCAGTCTCACCTGGACATGGGGTTCCGCGCAGAACCAGACGCTGAGCTGGTCGCAGACGCTCAACTTCATCTATGGCGACAATGACGTAACGCCTATCGCGACTGCCACGTCGGGCCTGACCCCGGGCTTCTTGTCTGGCGACACAACGAAGGTCACTATTCGTTCGGGCAAGCTGCACTTTGTCGGCGTCGGCTCGGCAACCGTTACCGCAACGCAGTCGGGCAACCTCGCCTACAACGCGGCCCCCTCAATCGACCGCACCGTGACGGTGAGCGCGAAGAACCTGACCGTGATCAACATCACCGTCACCAAAGACCCGACGACGGGTGTGCTGACCTTCAGCGGGGGTCAATTGGTGGGCGTTGTCGGTTCCGATGATGTGCGCATCGACCTCTCTGGACTCACCGGAACGGCAGACAGCTCGGGCAATGTCACCCTGGATTCTGGTGCGCTCGCGGCCTTGCTCGGATCGAAGGCTGGCAACTACACCCTCACGCAGCCCACTGGCTTGCAGGTGACCTCTCATGTCAAGTCCAACCAGACCATCTCGGCACCATCGGGCGTGTCGGTGGTTTACGGGGCCACGAAGACTCTTTCTGCGACCGCTACGTCGGGCCTTGCCGTCACCTACCAGGTAGAGACCGCCTCCGATGCTCTGTGTTCGGTGAGTGGCAAGGTGGTTACTGCCAAGTCATTCGGAGACTGCCGTATCGTCGTCTCGCAAGCTGGCGACGATGATTTCAACGCTGCCCCTGATGTCACAATGATTGTTTCGATCAAGCGCGCGGCACGCACGATTACCGTGACGACGGGCGGAAGCTTGATTGCGCTGCAGTCGCGCACGCTCGAGCCTCGCGTGAGCGACAACGAGAGCGTCACCGCGTGGACGACATCGACCTCCGCAGTGTGCTCAATCGACTCACAGGGTCGCGTGACTGCGCTTGCTGCGGGAACCTGTCGACTCGTGGTCAGCGCCCCGGCGTCTAACCACTACAACGCGGCCTCGGTGGCGATTTCAATCACCATTGTGCGAGCCAAACCGGCCGAATCCGTGGTCGTGGATAACCCCAGCCTCCAGGTTGGTGGAAGCACCGGACTGAGCATCGACGGACCGGTCACCTCGGGCTCTTACGCGATCCTCAGCGGTGATGCCTACTGTGACATCAACGGGTCTCAAGTTGTTGCCGTGGCCAAGGGTTCGTGCGTGGTTGTCGCTATTTCTCGCCAGACCGATCAGTACGCGACGGTGACAACGGACGGCGTGACCATCACGATCACCGTTCCCAACGCCATCCCGGCTCCGACGGTCCAGCCAGATCCGGTCGCACAGAGTTCGTCCATCCTTGGACCTGTCACTCCAGTAGGCGGGTCGACCACCGCGGGCACGCCGGCTAGCTCGACGACAACCACGAACGCGGGAGGAATTGCCGCCGTCAAGGATGTGGCTGAGCGCACCGTCGACCAGGTTAGTTCCGAGAAGATCAAGGGCTTCACCTCCGGTTCGAGCGTTCAGCTTGATGTGATTGGCGCCAAGACCACGGCTGCACTGGCTATCCCACCGAGTGGCTACATTGACATCACGGCCATTCGCGATGCTCTCACGAATTCCGCGTCCTCGACCGACTTCGTCCAGGTGCTTTCTGCCGCAAACACTTCGAACCCGTCGACCAACGGCATCCGCATCGCGTCACTGAGCAAGGCCGACACTGATGTGTTCAACGCCATTGGCCTCGAGGCTCCGCGCCTGCTCACGCAGATCTCGACGAAGACGGCTAAGAACTGGGTCACCTTCTCGGTCAATGCCTCGACCTACAAGCCGGGCTCCATCATCTACTTGGCGATGACCTCGCGCCCAATCGTGTTCGCGACCGCGGTCGTTGGTGCCGACGGTAAGGCAACGCTCAAGGGCGACATGCCAATGAGCCTCCTTCCCGCCGGTGTGCACAAGCTCCGTGTCATTGGAAACCGCCAGGTGGGCAAGGTCAGCGTTGGTGCTGACGGCACCGTGAATGTCACTGATTCGGTGCTCAAGGAAGTGCAGCGTTTTGACACGGGCACCAACGTTACTGTCCGCATCGTGGGCGCTGGAGCCGCGGGGGCGGCAGTTTCGGCCATTCGCATCATCCCGCTGGTGCCCTACGTTCCGTGGTGGCTGCTCTGGATTTTCATTGCGCTCGGTGTGCTGTTGTTGCTGTCTCGCATCTTTGGAATTTTCGATCGCCGTGGCCTTTCGTGGGTCAAGCGAGGCGTTTACACTGCCCTGGGGTTGACGCTCGGAATTGTGGGTCTCCTCGTGGAGAGCATCCCGTTCGCTGTGTGGTCGATTGTGGTGACTGCGATCGTGGTCGCCGGATCGTTCATGCCGCGTTTCGGCAAGAAGTAGCTCGGGGTGAGCCGCACGCCGGCATTGTCATCCAACCGTTCCATTTACCGGTATTCTCAACTGAATTCGATTTATAGACCCTGGGGGTTTTCGGCATGTTTCGCAAATTGAGCGTGGTTTTGGCCAGCATCGTGGTTGTTGGGCTCGCCGGCATGGCGGCGCCCGCTCAGGCGGTAGCAAATCTCGATACGCTCGGCGTTTACATCGACAAGCCTTTCGTGCAGGGTTCGTATGTAACGGGTGCCGGCACGCTGAATGACAATTTCAACGTCACGGCGGGTACGGGTAACTGTGCCAACGGTCAGCCGGCTGGCATCACCATCTCTGGCACCTGCAAAATTGCCAATGATTACACCTGGGGTGGCGCAACCGTCGATGCGAACGTCTCGACGCCCACGACCGGTGGATCTTCCACGAACTACGCATCCACGGTGAATGGCACATCGGCTATCACGATTGACCTCACGAACGACAATAAATACTTGGGGCTTTGGTGGAGTGCCGGTGACACCGGTAACACGGTCAAGTTCTACGAGAACTCAACCTTGTTACTCACGCTGACGACCGCGGACATCATTAACGTTCTGGGTGCAAACCCGGGAACAGGTGCTTCGTGGACCGGCAAGAACAATGACAACGCGGGCAATGTCCTGACTTCGACCAACGGTGCGCTGTACCGCAAGGCTTGGTACTTCGGCCACCCCCGCGGATACGCCTCGACGACGCCTTCGGCGAACTCCAGCGTTGATAACTCAGAACCTTTCGTTTACCTGCACATGTTCGCTAGTGGAAACTTCAAGTTCAACAAAGTGACGCTCTCTGGCGCTGGCTTTGAATTCGACAACCTGGCGCTGTCGACGCAGTCCATGACACCTGACCCCAGCCTTGTGCTGGTCGAAACCTTGTATGGTAACCACACGGTGACGTTCGATTCGAACGCGACGGGAACCACGGGAACCACGGCAAACCAGACTGCCAGCGCTGCCGCGAACCTGACTGCCAACGGCTTCACGCGACCGGGCTACACCTTCACCGGCTGGAACACGGCGGCTAATGGATCGGGAACCGCTTACGCGAACCAGGCGAACTATGATTTCGCAGCCGATGTCACTCTCTACGCGCAGTGGACTGCCAACTCGACGGCTAGCCCGTCCAACGGTTCGAACAACCTTCCAGACACCGGTCTGAACGTTGCTCCGGTGCTCGTGTTCGGATTCCTGGCAGCCGGTATCGGTCTCGCCCTCGTCCTGGCCATGGCTCGTCGCAAGCGCTCATAATCCGAGCGGGCGACACTCGTGGCTGGTTGAGTCGAGCGAAGTGCGTCTCGAAACCTAGCCGCGGTAGACAGCGATGCGCTGGCGGTAGTGCTCGGCGTTATTGATGACGCCCTGAATCTCGTCGGGAGTGAGCTCGCGACGAACTTTGGCGGGAACACCAGCCACAAGTGAACCCGGGGGGATGATCATCCCCTCGGTGACCAGGGCGCCAGCGGCGACGAGTGAGCCGCGACCCACGACGGCGCCATTCATCACGGTGGCGCTCATGCCGATGAGGCAGTCGTCTTCAATGGTGCATCCGTGGAGGACTGCGTTATGGCCTACCGAAACGCCCTTGCCGACCAGGAGGGGCTTGTCGGCATCGACGTGACAGGTCACGTTGTCTTGGATGTTTGAACGCTCGCCAATCGTAATGCTCGCCATATCCGCCCGAAGCACCGCGTTGAACCAGATGCCCACCTCCGCGTGAAGGGTGACGCCACCAACGAGACGAGCGCCATCGGCGATGTAGCCGCTGGGGTCAATGGTGGGGGAGTCGAAGCCGGGAACGGGAACAACTGAGTACGTCATAGGGTCAGCCTAGGGTTTGGGTGCATCGACGAGAACCTTTTTGCGCAGCACGAACAGGGGGAAGATGCCGGCGAGAGCCGAGCAGATGATGATCACGAAGTCGACGTCGGAGTTATTGCCCAGGCCGTGCGCGAGTCCGACCAGCAAAGGTCCCACCGCGCCGATCAGGTATCCCACGCCCTGCACCATGCCGCTGAGGGCAACGGCGCCGGCCGGCCCACTCGTACGCAGGTTGATCAGCACGAGCCCGATGGTGAAGAAGATGACGCCGAGACCGCTCAAGACGACCCACAACCAGGTGAGTGTCGCCGGCCACAACCACAGGCCGAGAGCACCGATAATCAGCACCGACATGCCATAAAGGGATGCACCAGTCATCGATTTGGCGCGTGCGATGATCATCGTGCCGATGATGCTGTTTGGCAGGGCAACGGCTGAGTAGATCGCCAGCATCAATCCGCTGGTTGCTTCATCGAGGTGTGCGCGTTCCTGCAGGATTGTGGGCAACCATTGCCACATGATGTAGCAATTGAAGGCGGCGATGCCGAACGAAACGGTAATGCCCCACGAAGACGGGGACCGCCACACGCGTTTCGCGACCTCGGGGTCGTGAGCGCCCTGGGTTGCCTGTTGGCTGGCTCCGCGCGAGCGAATCGCCATCGCAATCCAGGGCACGGAGGCAACGAGGGCAATGTACCCCCAGGCCGAGATGGAAACCCGCCAGTCGGAGTTCGACGCGATGGGCGAGGCGAGATAAGCCGGAATCACACTGCCCAGCACTGCCAAAAAAAGATAGACCGTCGACATCGCGGCAATGCGGTCAGGGAAGTACTTCTTAACCATGGGCGGAAGCAGAACATTGACGGCTCCCGTGCCAGCCATCGAGACAAAACTGAAGGCCAGGAAGGCGCCGGGAGCACCCGCCCAGGACCGAGCGAGTTCGCCGCCCCCGAGCACAATGAGGGCCACAATCATGGTGTTTTCGAGCCCGGCGCGCTTGACCGCCCAAGGGGTGATGGTGCCGAAGAGGGCGAAAGCCAGTGGCGCGAGCATCCCCAGCAACGTCAGGTCGCCGGGAGCAAAGACAACGTCTTTCTCGATTGAGCGCAAAATCGGCGAGACCGCGGTGGCCGCCGAGCGTAGACCCAGTGCAGCCAGGGCGATGCCCACGAATGTGAGGATGCGCCCGCGCATCAGAGGCAAGCGATCTGCAGTGACCATGCCTCTAGTCAAGCGCATTCATAGCGACGGCATAGGCCTGGGGCGCACGTTGTCTGGCAAAATAGAGCGGTACGCCACGAGGGCGGAATGACCGAGGGAAATCTACGTGACCGAGAACAGCTTGCAGGATCTCAAGAAGGCACTCAACGAGGCTCGTGAGGCGACCAAGAACCTCACGGCGAGCGCTACGCGACGCGTACTGACCAAGGCGAAGAAGCTCGAAGTGCTCTCTGAGAAAAACGCGTCGCGTGCTGCCACCAAGGCGAAGCATCTTGCCGTCTCCGCTCAAGCGAAGGCGGAACGCACCGCGCGCAAGCTTGCGGGCAAAGCTGCACCCGCAGTGCACGATTTGGCGCAAAAACTCGAGGACGCGAGCAAAAAGCCAAGTAAGTCCTAATCAGGTGTACGCGGCGGGGGCACTTCGCGAGATTGCCACGGGTGCCCCGGGCGATGTTCGCGTTTTTGCGCTCGCTTCGGAACTGACTGCGGCACAAACGGATTACGCACTCGCCCATCTCTCATCCGCCGAACGCGCGCGGTACGACTCGGACGTGGCCAGCGTCGCCCAGCGATTTCTTGCCGGCAGATTCCTCCTGCGCACAGCCGTGGCCGAGGTGACCGGATGCTCACCTGCGGATGTTCGGGTCTCCGCCACGTGCGAGCACTGTGGCGCCGAGCACGGCCAACCGCGAGTCGCTATTGAGGGCCTTCCCGGCCACCGCCAGCTGAGCGTGAGCCTGGCGCACACGCAAGATCAACACGTGGTTGCACTGAGTGACGTGCGTGACGTGGGCATCGATGTAGAGGCACTGCGCGAAGAAGACCTTGATGAGGCCCGAATCGCGGTGGATATATCGGCCTATCGAGCGAGCGGCCGTACCGTGCTCGGGACGTGGGTCTGTTATGAAGCGGCGTGCAAGGTGGTTGGGCGAGGAATCAGCGATGCTGCTGCGGGCGATGGTTCGACTCCGATGCCCGACGAGGTGGAACTCTGGGAGTTTCGCACGCAGGAAGTTGTGGGCGCCCTCGCCACCTATGTTCGCGGGAGCTGAGGCAACGGCCCCTGGTCGAGCCAGGAACTAAAGAATCGATCGAGGTTTGTGGGCGAATGTGCTGCGGCCACACGCCGGAACTCAGCCGTGCCGGCCGTGGAGTGGGCATAACTGCGCGTCCACTCTCGAACCAGCTCGAAGAAAGCATCGCTGCCGAGTCGGAGGTGGAGAGCGTGCAAGGTGAGGGCACCGCGCTTGTAGAGGCGGTCATCAAACATGAGGTCGTGCCCGGGGTCTCCCAGAATCAGGTCCTGCGGAAGCTCCATCAGAATCGCATGGTACTTGGCGGCGAGGTCATCCGTGGTGGGACCACCGCTCGCTTCTGACCACAACCACTCCGCATAGCAACCGAAACCCTCGTTCAGCCAAATGTCTTGCCATCGCGCAAGGCCGACGCTGTTGCCGAACCACTGATGAGCCAGCTCATGCGCGACGAGGCGTTCGGAGCCGCGCTCGCCGTCCATGTGGTTGGCGCCAAAAATGGCCAAATTTTGTGATTCGAGCGGAATTTCGAGGTCGTCTTCGGTTACGACCACTGTGTAATTGCGAAACGGGTACGGCCCGAATACTTCGCTAAAGAATCCCAACATGTCTGAAGTGTCCAGCAGATCGCTCAGTACACGACGCTCGATGGGCCTCGGATAGGCGTAGGTGACCTGTACCCCGTGGAACTCCGCCTGTTTGAGCTCGAGTTGACCGATGGCTACTGTCGCCAAGTAGGTCGCGGTAGGTTCGTCCTGCACATAGTGCCACGTCTGCAACTGACCCGCCGGGTACATTTCCTCGAGAAAACCGTTACAGAGAACGGTGTATTGGCGTTCGGTCGTCACCCTGATGTCGAACGTTGCCTTGTTACTTGGATGGTCGTTGCACGGAAACCAGGTCGGGGCGCCGGTGGGCTGGGCAGCAACCATCACTCCGTCGGTCAGGTGTTCCCACCCCACCAGGCCCCAGTGGCTTCGTCGTGACGAGGGAGCCCCGGCATAGTGAACCGTGAGGGTGAGCGCCGTGCCGCTTGCGACCACTCCGGGGAGTTTGATCGTCAATTTGTTGGCAGACTGTGCGAAATTCTTCAATCGCTTGCCGTCAATCGCCACCTTTTCGGCGCGTAGGCCCACGAGATCCAAGCTCAGGCTCTGAATTGTGTCGGTTGTCGTGAGATGAATCTCGGCGCTCGCATCCAATCGATTGGTGCGTACTTTGTAGTTGAGATTGAGAGCGTAGTGGTCGACCAAATACCCGGTGTTGCCACTCATGGGTGCGTAGGGGTCGCCAAATACGGCCATGGCTGGCGTATTCATTTATTCGCCGCCTTGAAGTACTTGCTCATCGTGACTTCACGCCAAGGACCAATCGGGTTGCCGCTCCAGCGGCTTCCGTCAGGCACAAATTCGCCGCGCATGACCAGTGACGCCGGCCCAACGGTGCCGTGT
>Ga0228701_1001289_pt1 | contig 17432 bp, 4 predicted proteins | sample McNCre117_Aug_MG_2_FD_178017 | JGI IMG/M metagenome (GOLD analysis project Ga0228701, IMG submission 178017) | Freshwater microbial communities from McNutts Creek, Athens, Georgia, United States - 11-17_Aug_MG | ecosystem: Environmental > Aquatic > Freshwater > Creek | place: USA: Georgia...
TCAAATCGATGTGATTGAACTCAACGAAGCCTTTGCTGCGCAAGGCTTGGCCGTGTTGCGCATGTTGGGCCTCAAAGACGACGATGCCCGCGTGAACGCGTGGGGCGGGGCCATTGCGCTTGGCCATCCACTGGGCGCGTCGGGTGCACGTTTGGTGACCACTGCACTGAATCGCTTGCACAGCACCGGCGGACGTTACGCGCTGTGCACCATGTGCATTGGTGTGGGGCAGGGCATTGCGCTCATCATTGAACGCGTCTGACGCTGGCGCGGGATAATCCCCCGCATGACTTTGCTTTTGATTCTGGTCGGCACCCTCGTGGCCGGCATGGGCAGTGTGTGGCTGGCGGCATTGCTGGCTTACGCGTTGCTCTCACGCTTCACCCAACATTTGTTGAGCCTAGCCGCTGGCGCACTGCTGGCCACGGCTTTCACACGTTTGTTGCCGGAGGCTTTTGAACATGCCGCCGAGGCAGGCTTGTCCGCACAGCTTTTGTTTGCGGTGTTGTTGATGGGCTTGGTGTTCTTCTTCTTGCTCGACAAAGCCGAGTTGTGGCACCACGGGCATGAGCATGGGCACGACCATGATCACGCACATTCACACGATCACAGTCACCACCACGGTGCTCATGGCGCGCATGGCGGTGGCGGCTGGGCGGTGTTGTTGGGCGACAGCGTGCACGCCTTTGGCGATGGCATTTTGATTGCGGCGGCGTTTGTGGCCGATTGGCGTTTGGGTGTGGCCAGCGCCTTGGCTGTGATGACCCACGAAGTGCCGCACCACATTGGCGACTTGGTGGTGCTGCGCCAAACCCTGAGTCAACCCAAAGGCGCGTTGCTGCGCTTGTCGATGGCAGGAGCCGTCACTGCGCTGGGTGGCTTGGTGGGCTATGGGCTGGTGGGCGCATTTGAGGCCTACTTGCCCCTGTTTTTGGTGGTGGCTGCCAGCAGCTTTATTTACGTGGCCTTGGCCGACTTGATTCCCCAACTGCAAAAGCGTTTGAGCCCACGCGAAACCACCGCGCAAGTGGCGTGGTTGTTGGCGGGCATTGTGTTGGTGTCCATGCTGGGCGAGTTGGCGTTGCATTAACCCAACATGTGCGAATTCAATCGCACCCCACTTTTTTTAAAAAATATCCCCGCCATTGACGTGCTGGCGGATGAATTGCGCGCGCCAGAAGACCTTGGCGGCCCTCATTAAACTGGCAAAAACCTAAGATTTTGGTGTTTCCCATTGCTCTGCCGAAGTGCATTGTGAGTATGTGGTATCAGTAAAAATTAACACTTTGAGACTCTTAAAGTTGCAAAAATAACGGAATCGTTACCTAAATTCCGTATTTTTATGAAATAAATAGTGCAAAATGCACTTTTTTTCGTAGTCGCAACTTAAAAAGAGTACTTATAAATTCTGTTAATGCCCGTTTTCACCGCCGATCAGGTCTCGTCCTTGCTGCAGCAGCGCTTGCGCTGTTTGGTTTGTGCTCTGCGATTGTTCAGGCCCAGCCTCAAACACAAACCAAGGCCGCTGAAAGCGCCCCCGCCATTTCTGACACCGTAGGCAGTGTCACCGAGCCTCAAGGCGATGCGTATGTGGCTCCGAAAAAACTCAGCCCCAAACTTGCCCGCGTCACCCTTTACCGACCTGCGCATGGCTTTTCTTCAGGGGTGGCTCACTTAGAAATCAACGGCCAGTACCACACCTCGTTGCAACTGGGTGGTTTTAGCGAAATTTGCTTAGAGCCAGAGGACTTCAAACTGGCAGCGCACATGGTGCAAACCGGCGCAGATCTTAAAAACTACCAAGACGCAACCACCACACTCAAGCCCCAAGCTGCTCAAAACTTGTATGTGCGTGTGTCTGATCAAGGGGATGGCCGTGCCACATTGACCTCCGTCAGTGTCGAGCGTGCAAAACACGAGTTGCAAGACACCCGTCGTCAAATTCATGCAGTGACGCGTGTGACGCAGGCCCAAGAGTGCACAGAGCCTGCCCCTCGTGTGGTTGCCAAAGGAGACATTGTGTTGGGTGCTGACGCTTTGTTTGGTTTTGGTAAATCTGACATCAAAGACATTTCTGTTCAAGGCCGTGCAGCCTTGGATGCGCTCATTGCCAAGGTGCAAAAACAATACGGCAGCGATGCTCAAGTGTTGTTACACATCACGGGCCATGCCGACCCATTGGGCAATCCTGTGATGAACAAGCGTTTGTCTGAGGCACGCGCGAAAGCCATTCGTGAATACATGCAGCAAGGCGGCATAGATGCCAAACGCTTGAGTAGCTCAGGCGCGGGTTCAGAGCAACCCGTGATTCAGACCTGCGGCAAAACCGTTACCCCAGAAACGATTGAATGCAACAAGCCCAACCGTCGTGTGGTTTTGAGCATTCGAGCGGAGGCGCGCTAAGTCGCACAAGTTCCCTCCATTCGTATCCCATAAAAAATTAAGAGAAGTAGTAAATCATGGCCAAAGTCATCAAAGTTCGCGTCAACACTGGCAACGAAGAAAGCAATCAATTATTTGACGTAGCGTCAGGCAGTGGTGACAAAGGTTCACCCACACGCGTGAAGGTAGTCAAGGGTGCCCGTTACCAATTGGAAGATCCGAGTGCGAAGAACGTTGGCCCTGAAAACATTCGCAGCAAACGCGTGGGCAAGAACCTACACGTCATGCTTGATGGCAGCAAAGAGGCGGACCTGATCGTTGAGGATTACTACAACGAAACCACGACCACGGATAACAGCACGGGTTTTTATGGCCGCACTGAGGATGGCAAGCTCTACGAATACATCCCCGAAGATCCAACGCCAGCAGGTCAACTGACCAATATGGCCGATGGTGGCAAGCCTGTTAGCCAAGTGCTGGGTGGTCCTCAAACCGATGAAGCCTTTGTACTCAGCGGCTTGGTTGTGGCGGCGGGTGGTGGTTTTAGTGCCCTGACCGCAGGTGCTGCTGCGGCAGGTGCTGCTGCTTTAGGCGGAGGAGGAGGTGGCGGCGGCACCGCTGCTGTTGTCACGAAGCCCGCGACACCGACCAGTGCACCCGCTAGCTACGTGGACAACGTGGGTGCCGTTCAAAGCACAACCAGCACAGCCGCCACGACGGAAACCACCCCCGGCATCAACGTGGGCACCGTGCCCGCAGGCACCACACCGAGCTTGTATGTGGACGGTGTCAAAGTGGCATCCACGTATGACGCCGCCACAGGCACGCTCGTTCCGACCAGCCCGTTGCCTGAAGGTGCACATGCCATCACCTACACGTTGACCGATGCGGCAGGTAACGAGAGCGCACAAAGCCCAGCTCTTTCCATCACGGTGGATACGACAGCTCCTAACGCCCCAGCCAGCGCCCCAGCAAACTACGCAGACAACGTGGGTGCCGTGCAAAGCACAAGCAGCACAGCCGCCACGACGGACGACACCACCCCCGGCATCAACGTGGGCACCGTGCCCGCAGGCACAACACCAAGTCTGTATGTGGATGGCACCAAAGTAGCAGCCACGTATGACTCTGCCAAAGGCACGCTTACACCCACCACGCCATTGGATCAAGGCACACACGCCATTACGTACACGCTGACTGACGCAGCCGGTAACGAAAGCGCGAAGAGCCCAGCGATCTCCATCACGGTGGACACGACAGCGCCATCTACTGCCTTGGCTTTAGGGTCAGGCGTGTCTGACGGGGCCACGATGACTGAAGCAACAGCCAATACTGGCGTCGTCACCGTCACCGCCGAAAACGGTGCAACGGTCGACGTCACGTTCACACACGGCAGTGTCAGTGTGACTAAGCAAATCACAGGAACAGGCGCGCCAGTGGCCGTCCTGCTTTCTAGCGGCGAAGTGACAGGGTTGGGTGATGGCTCTGTGAGCGTCACCGCCGTTGCCACGGACGCTGCGGGCAACGTCACTACAAAAACCACCAGCTTTACCCTCGATACCCAAGCTCCCACTCAACCGGCCAGCGCGCCGACAGGTTATGTGGACAACGTGGGTGCGGTTCAAAGCACGCCGACCAACTTGAGCACGGCTGCCACGACCGATGACAACACGCCCGGCATTTTTGTGGGTAAGGGTTTGACGGATAAGCCCACCCTCTATGTGGGCGGCACCAAAGTAGACGCTACGTACGACAGCGCAACAGGCATCTTGACACCCAACGCCTCATTGGGTGAGGGTGACAAGTCCATCACCTACACCTTGACCGATGCGGCTGGCAATGAGAGCGCACCTAGCGCTCCCCTGAGTCTCAAAATCAATACGTCGGCACCTGCCATTGGCACTGTGACTGATACCTGGGGCTCGGTGCTCAACGCAACCGAAGCCGCATCCAGCCAAACCATCACCGTGCCGACCACAGGCATTGAAAATGGTCAAACTGTCACGGTCACATTGAATGGCCATAACTACACAGCACAAGTCAACAACGGCAGTGCCACCGTCACCATTCCACAGACTGCCTTGGCAGTACTCACCGACGGCAGCACTTACAACTACAACATCAACGTTGCCAACACCGCAGGCACTGCCGCCACCTACACCGGTAGCTTCACGGTTCACACCACGCCGCCACTGACACCCGTCATCAGCGGCATTACCGTCACCTCGGACAACGTGGTCAACCACGACGAAGCAGCAGGCACCATCACCGTCACTGGTACCGTTTCCAATGCACACGCCAACGATGTGGCCTCGGTCACGGTGAACGGAACCACTTACACGGGTAGCGTCAAAACGGACGGTACCTTTGCTGTCGACGTGCCAGGCACCAGCTTGGCGGCCGCGAACAGTTTGAGCGTCAACGTCACAGCGACCGATGCCAACGGCAACAGTGCCACAGGCACGGCCTCCAAGGCCTACAGTGTGGACACCGTTTTGCCTGACGCGCCCACCAACGTCACCGTGGTTGATACCGATGGCGACAACAAGCCCACCATCAGCGGTGTTGCCGAGAAGGGCAGCACCGTCACCATCACCGACCCCAACGGCAAAACCTACACCACCACTGCCGATGCGAACACAGGCGCTTTCAGCCTGGAGTTGCCAAACACGCCCACGCCGAATCTGCTCGGTAACTACAGCGTCACTGCGCGTGATGCAGCTGGCAATACCAGCGCATCTACATCGGTCAACGCGACAGACCTCACAGCACCCAATTCCAAAGTGCAAATCACTGTGCCGGGTGGCTCAACCTATAGCGTGGTGGCTGACAACACGGGGCACTTCAGCGTCGAACTGAGCAGCGCACCCACGCCTCTCACGGGCGCTCCTTATACCGCCACCGCCACCGATGCGGCTGGCAACACCAGCCAACCTACGTCGGTTACCCCGACCGATTTGACCGCGCCCACCGCACCAGCCCTGACGCTGGGTGCAGGCGTGAGCAATGGTGCCACCGCAGCAGAAGCCACCGCCACAGGTGGTGTGGTCACAGTCAAGGCAGAAGCAGGTAGCACCGTGTTGGTCACCTTCAAGGACGCTGCAGGCCACACCGTGACCAAAACCGTCACAGGCAACGGCACCACCCCTGTGGCCGTCGTGTTGACGGCCAACGACTTGGGCTCAGACACATCCAAATTGGCGGATGGTCCAATCACCGTCACGGCCACCGCCACCGATGCCGCTGGCAACACCAGCGCGGCCACCACTGCATCCAGCTTCACGCTCGACACAACGCCACCTGCAGCACCCTCCACCAGTGGTGTGGTTGTTGCCGGCGACAACATCGTGAACTTGGCTGAAAGCACGGCCACCAACCTCACCGTCACTGGCACAGTGACAGGTGCCAACACGAACGACGTGGTCACTTTGACTGTCAATGGTCACAGCTACAGCGGCACAGTCAACGGCAGCACGTTCACCGTCAACAACGTGGCCGGTACAGACTTGGCCGCTGCCAACAGCGTGAGCATCAGCATCACCACCGCAGATGCTGCAGGCAACACCGCCACGGGCACGGGCACGGGCACGGCCAGCTACAGCGTCAACACCACGCCACCCGCAGGCCCCACTTTGATCACCATTCGTGACACGGACGGCGATGGCAAACCCAACATCACCGGTTTGGCACCGGCCAACAGCACGGTCACCATCACTGCACCAAGTGGCGAAACCTACACCACCACTGCAGACAGCAATGGCAACTTCAGCACCGAACTCAGCCCCGCACCTAGCACGCTGACTGGCAACTACACATTCACCTCGAGCGATGGCACCAACACCAGCGCGCCCACGGTGGTCAACGCCTCTGACCTCACGGCACCCCAAGCCCCCGTCTTCACGGTGCGTGACACCGATGGCGATGGCTTGCCAACCCTGAGCGGTACAGCCGAACCCAACAGCATTGTCAAAATCACAGACCCTGCTGGCGTGGTCCATGCTATTGCGGTCGACAGCAATGGCAAATTCAGCCTCGAATTGACCAGCGCCCCGAACCCCTTGACAGGCAACTACATCGGCACTGCGACCGATGCTGCGGGCAACGTCAGCTTGCCCGCCACGGTCAATGCCACAGACCTCACTGCACCTACCGTCAACAGCATCACCCCAAGCTGGGGCAGCAACCTCAATGCGGCTGAAGCCTCGCAGGCACAAAACATTGTGGTGGCCACCACGGGTGCAGAAAACGGCCAAACGGTGACCGTGACCCTCAACGGCCACACGTACACCGCGCAAGTCAACAACGGCAGCGCCACCGTCAGCGTACCTACCGCCGATTTGGCTGCTTTGGCAGATGGCCAAACCTACGCCGTTGACGCCAAAGTCAGCGACGCGGCTGGCAACACCAGCGCGCCCACCTCTGCCAGCGTGAGCGTGGACAAAACGCCTCCTGCCACCCCCGTGGTTAGCAACATCAAAGTCACGGCAGACGACACCGTGAACTACAGCGAAAGCCAAGGCAGCATCAACATCACTGGCAGCGTGGCCAACGCCACGCCCAGCGATAGCGTCAGCGTTGTTGTGGGTGGCACCACCTATACCGGCACCATTGCCGCCAATGGCACCTTCACTGTGGCGGTGCCCGGCAGTACCTTGGCTGCCAACACCAGCTTGAGTGTCAGCGTGACCGCCTCAGACACCAACGGCAACACCGCCACAGCCAGCGCCAACAAAACGTACACCGTGGACGTGACGCGCCCCAACGCACCGACCCTTGTGGTGGCCGACACCGATGGCGACGGCCTGCCCAACATCAGCGGTGTCGCTGAAAAAGGTAGCCTCGTCACCATCACCGACCCCACAGGTGCAACGCACACCGTGGTGGCCGATGCCGCCACAGGTGCCTACAGCCTTGAGCTCAACCCCGCTCCTAGCACCTTGACAGGCAACTACAGCGCCACTGCCACCGATGCCGCAGGCAACACCGGCACCGCCACTGTTGTTAACGCCACCGACTTGACGGCCCCTGGCGCGCCAACCAACCTCAATGCGCGCGACACTGATGGCAACGGACGCCCCACCGTCAGTGGCACCGCTGAAGCCAATAGCACCGTCACCATCACCGACCCCAACGGTCAGACCTACACCACCACAGCCGATAACACGGGCCACTTCGTCTTTGAACTGCCCAACGTGCCAGCCCCTCAGTTGACAGGGGATTACAGCTTCAAAGCCACGGATGCGGCGGGCAACACAGGCCCATCCAGCAACTTCACCGCCACCGACTTGACAGCGCCAAACGCGCCCGTCATCGCGTATGGCAGCGGTGTCAGCAGCACCAACGGTGCCACCAAAGCCGAGGCACAAGCCGGTGCGGTCAGCCTCACAGCAGAAGCGGGCAGCACCGTGTTGGTCACCTTCAAGGATGCTGCAGGTCACACCGTGACCAAAACCGTCACAGGCAACGGCACCACCCCAGTGGTTGTGCAACTGGCCGCAGGTGACTTGGGTGCAGGCGCATCTCAATTGGCCGATGGCCCCATCACCGTGTCTGCCATCGCCACCGATGCCGCAGGCAACACCAGCCGTCCGAGCACCAACACCACCTTCACCCTCGACACTCTGTCCCCCGTTGCCACGATCACCTTGGGCAATGGCGTGAGCGATGGGGCAACGGTTGCCGAAGCCACCGCCTCAACAGGTGTTCTCAGCATCACCGCTGAAAACGGTGCCGCCACAACCGTCACCTTCACCAACGGCGCGCACACGGTCACCCGCACGTTCACGGGCAATGGCAGCGCACAAGCCGTCACCCTCAGCCCCGCTGACCTGAGCACCTTGGGCGACGGCAACATCAGCGTCAACGTTTCCACCACCGATGCGGCTGGCAACACTGGCACCAGCACCAGCAGCTTCAAATTGGAGGCGGGCATCAACACCATTGCAGACTATGCAGAAACAGGTGCAACGGCCCCGACGCTGCAAGATTACACAGACGCAGGTGTCACGGGCATTGGCGGTACAGGCCAACCCAGCTTGAACACCATCAACGATGCCATCAACCACCAAGCAGGCTCTGACAACGTCGTGGGCAACTCCAACGACCGTGCGGGTGCCGACTCCGTGGCCAAAGTGCAAGCGATTGTGGATGCCTACAAAGCCATCATCGACAACGCCAACAACGCCAGCACCACCAACCCCGTGCAAGGCGACTACGCCAAGATCGGTGTGACCGGTGTGGATACCGCTGAAAAAACCAGCCTCTTGGGTGATGCCATTGATGGCAAATCCGCTGCCGATGTGGACACGGTTCAAGAAGTGCAAGACCTCGCCAACGCCGCTGCCGCCGTCATGGCAGGCAACCCCACGGTGGCGCAATTGCAGCTCTTGGGTGTGGACACCAGCGCCATCACCACGCCAGACAAATTGGCTACGGTCCAAGCGGTGCTCGCTGCCAAACCCGATGCCAGCATTGACACCCTGAGCGAGTTGCAAAACGTCATCCAAGCAGCTCTCTCATCGTTGGCCAAAATTCAAGCCTACGCTGACAACGCCACCAACCCTGTGCCTGATGCCACAGACTACGCCAACATCGCTGTCACAGGCATGGGTGGTGCAGGGCAACCTAGCGTGACCTCGATCAACTCGGCATTGGCCGATGCCGACATCAGCGCCGCGCAAGTGCCATCGCCAGCCTCGGTGCAAGCCATCGTGTCGGCTTACAGTGCCATCACGGCATCTGCCGATGGCACAGATAACAATGCCCCCAACCCCACACAAACCCAGTACGCAGCCATCGGCGTGAACGGTGTGGACACCGCACAAGAGCAAACCCTGTTGGGTGATGTCATTGATGTCAAAGCCTTCGCCGACATCGACACCGTGCCCGAAGTGCAAGCCTTGGCCACAGCCGTGCAAGCCGTCATGGATGGCAACGCCACCAAAGCCCAACTTGAAAGCTTGGGCGTGACCGGTGTGACCGACGACAACCTCAAAGCCGTCCAAAACGCCTTGCTCGCCGCCAATGACGCGACGCAACTCGACACCAAAGCCCATTTGCAATCTGTGGTCGATGGTGCGGTGAGTGCCTACAACAGCGCACTCGACGCCATCAAAGCTGCCGCCGAAGCCAACACCGCAGCCAGCCTGACCCCCACGGACTACGCAGCAGCCGGCGTAACAGGTGTGGACGCCAACAACGTGGCGGCCATCAACGACGCGCTCAACAGCGGCACCCCTGGTGCGGCTGCCAGCGCAGCAGGTGTCTCGGGTTCAGAAGCTGACACCCCAGCAGAAATCCAAGCCATCGTTGACGCATACAACAAAATCTTGGCGGAAGCCAACGACACCAACGCCAACGCAGGCGACACCACGGCTGATGCCACCCCAACGGCTGATCCTCTGGCCAGCGACTACGCCAAGATTGGCGCAGACATTGGTGGTGCAGCCACCGATGCAGAAAACCTCGCGTTGCTCAACGACATCGTGGGCGCATCACAAAAGAGCGACGTGGACACGATTGCTGAGATCAACGACCTTGCTCGCATCGCCAACGCCATCGAGCAAGTTGCTGCAGGCGGTACACCTAGCCCAGCGCTGACTCTGGCTGATCTTGCCAAGATCGGTTTGAACACAACGGGTCTCACAAACAGCAACTTGCCCGCGCTCATCAACGCCATTGCAGCCAAAGCAGACGATGGCACCGCCACCGACAGCCTGGCTGAACTGCAAGCCATCGTGGACAACTTGGACAAAACCGCACCAAATGCGCCCGTGTTGGGCTACGGCACAGGTGTCAGTGCGACCAATGCAGCGACAAGCGCCGAAGCACAGGCGGGTGCTGTGACGGTAAGCGCCGATGCCGGCAGCACCATCACTGTGACGTTCACAGACACCAACGGTCATACCGTGACCAAGACGCTGACCAATGCCACAGGCAGCGCGCAAGCCATCGCACTCAGCGCGTCTGACTTGGGTGCAGGTGCGTCTCAATTGGCCGATGGCAACATCAACGTGAGCGTGGTCGCCACCGACGCAGCGGGTAACCCCAGCAGTGCGGTCACCAGCACATTCAAACTCGATACGCATGGCCCATCTGCCGTCGCCGATTCACCTGCCAACTTGACCGAAAACTTCAGCTCCAGCACCGGCAGCGTTGCCACCAACGACACTGGCTTGGACGGCACCGAAACCTTTGCGCTCGCAGGGGCCAATGGCTCAGGCGATGTGGTGGGTACTTACGCAACGTTGCACATGAACAGCAACGGCAGCTACACCCTGACTGCTAACGAAAACGCCATCCACGCCATCACCAGCAACGCGACCGAAGTGTTCAGCTACACCGTCACCGATGCGGCGGGTAACAGCAGCACCAGCACGGTCACCTTCACCTTCACGCCTGTGAACACGGCACCCGTCAACGCCGTGCCCGGCGCACAAACCACGGCAGAAGACACCGCCAAAGTCATCACCGGCTTGGGCGTGACCGATGTTGATGCGGGTAGCAGCAACATCACCGTCACACTCTCTGTGGCGCACGGCACCTTGAGCCTGTCTACAGGCACTGGTGTGACCTTGGGTACCAATGGCACCAGCAGCGTCACGCTCACAGGTAAGGTGAGCGACATCAACACCTTGCTTGGCAAAGCCAACGCCGTGACCTACACCCCCACGGCCAACTACAACGGCAGTGACACTCTGACTATGACCACCAACGACGGTGGCAACATAGGCACAGGCGGCGCATTGACCGATACCGACACGGTGAACTTCACCGTATCGGCTGTGAACGATGCGCCCACACTCACTGCTACGACAGTCACAGGGGCGGCTACAAGCAGCAACACGCCGGTGAGCCTCTTCAGCAGTGCCACAGCCAACGCAGGTCCATCTGAGGGTGATAACTTCAAAGCCCTCAGCCTCACCGTGGGTGGCTTGGCCGATGGTGCCAACGAAAAACTCACCATTGACGGAACCACTTTCAGCCTCACCGCAGGCACGAGTGGCTTTACCTCCACCAACGGTTGGAACTACAGCGTATCGGTCAGCGGTACCACCGCCACCGTTACCCTGACCAATGCCACAGGTCAAACCACCACAGCAGTGAACACCTTGGTCAATGGAATGCAGTACTCCGATGCCGCAGCGGCGATGACCTCGGGTACACGCACCGTCACCCTCACCAGCTTGCAAGACACAGGCGGCACTGCCAACGGCGGTGTGGACACGGCATCACTTAATTTGGTGAGCACGGTGTCAGTGGTGGCTAACCACGCGCCAACTGCAACCCAGACCTTGGTTGTGGCCGATCCGTTTGGTTCCAGTAACGTGTACAACAGCTTCACAGCAGGCGCCACTTTGGCCGGCTCCAGCATCAGCGGCAACGGAACCTTTGCGTTTGGTGGTAACAGCGTCACGGTCACTGGCAACACAGGCACTGCCACCGCGTCGTTTGACGGTGTGACAGGACTATGGTTGGCTGATGACTCAAACGGAATTGCTACCAGCGAGACAGCGAATTTTGCGTTTGCTCGTGCCGTTACAAAAATAACCATCGACTTCAGCGCATTCAACGTCAACGCGGGCTACAACGAGACCTTGACGGTCTACGTCAACGGCCAACCGTATAAGTTGACATCAGCAAACTTCTCAGCTGTGTACCTCTACCCAGATGGGGCTGTCGCCACGCCAGCTATCGATGCCTCGGGTGTTTTAACCGGTACGACTACGGTGCTGGGCACGCAAACGGCAATGAAGGGGAAAATCACCATCACTTCCGAGCCGGGCACGAGCGGTATTACGAGCGTTTCTTTGGTGGAGTACTCCAACAAATCGGCTGGCACCATCTACAGCCTTAGTGCGACGGATAACACCAGCACATCGTCTGGTTTGGCGACGGGTTCATCTAGCCTCGCTACCTTGTTCGGCAGCTACTTCGCAGACGTTGATTCTGGCGACACCTTCAAAGGTTTGGCTATCACCAGTGCGGGTACGAGCACAGAAGTTTCTTCGTTGGGCAAGTACCAGTACAGCAAAGACGGTGGCACCACATGGACCGACTTGGCAGCTGGCCTGACCGACACCACCGCGGTGTACCTCAACAAAACTGACTTGATGCGCTTTGTAGCCACGAGCGGCAACACTGCTACTGACAAGCCTGATTTGTCTGTGCGTCTGATCGATACCCAAGGTGCGTTTAGCTACACCTCGGGTAGCACGGTGGACGTTTCTGGTGCGCATCACGGCGGCAGTACCGCAGTGAGTAACGAAGTGGTCACGCTGCACAAGGTGGCTGCGTTGCCGCCTTACGTGCCACAACCGATGTCAGTCCTGAACTTGACCACGATCTCTGGTGGTACCGGTGGTTTTGCCATTAACGGCAGTGGTTCGGAAAACAGTGGTTACATGATCAGCAGTGCTGGTGATGTCAACGGTGACGGCTATGACGACATCTTGATTGGTGCCTATATAAACGAAAGCTACACCACCAGTGGTGGTGCTGCGTATGTGGTGTTTGGCAAATCAACGTCCATGACGAGCGTTACTTTGACGGATATCGCTGCTGGCAACGGTGGTTTTGCGGTATTCGGCCAATACGCAACGACGATAGCAGACAAAGTTTCCTCAGCCGGAGACATCAATGGTGATGGCTTGTCCGATTTGCTGATTGATGCGCCAGGTGCTGATGGTGCAATCGGTCGTGCGTATGTGGTGTACGGCAAAAAAGACACAGCCAAGGTGTGGACCAGCGACCTCGATAACGCCTCGGGGGGCTTCACCATCTTCAACACCGCAAACAACGGAACACTCGCAAGTGGGGTCTCTATTGCGGGGGATGTGAATGGTGATGGCTATGCCGATTTGATTATTGGTACGGGCTTTGGCTCGAGTAAAACTTATGTTCTGTATGGCAAGGCAGGCATGGGCAATATCTCGGTTTCAACGCTGGGCAATGGCGTGAACGGATTGGCGCTGACAGGCTCTGGTGCCGCCACTGTTTCCAACGCGGGTGATATCAACGGTGATGGCTTGTCAGACATGATCGTGGGCTATACGCAAGGGGGTACCAATACCTCAGGGGTCAGCTATGTGGTGTTTGGCCGAACAGGTACAACGTCATCTCTGGATTTGAGTTCAGTCGTTGATGTGAGTGGCTTTGCGATCAATGGCGAATACGCGACAGACGAAGCAGGCATGATCAACAACATTGGTGATGTCAACGGTGATGGTTTAGCTGATTTGCTGGTTGGCGCTTGGTCCAGTGATGCAAGTGGAACCAACTCAGGGCGTGCTTATGTGGTGTTTGGTAAAACAAGCACCACAGCGGTTGACTTGTCTGCAGTGGCCGCAGGCAGTGGCGGGTTTGTCATCAATTCAGCTCAGGCTGGCGATGCTATTGGTGCTGTGGACGGTGGTGTGTCAGGCATTGGCGATATCAACGGCGACGGTTTAGCCGACATGATGATCACAGGGATGCGCGCCAACGGTGTCAACGGCAGTGGTACAGGCCGCGCCTATGTGGTGTTCGGTAAAACGGGTAATGCGGCTGTGAACTTGTCGGCTGTGATCGCGGGCAGTGGTGGCTTTTTGATTGAGGGCGAAGCCGGAAGCTATCTTGGCCGAGGCTCTTCTGCGGTGGGTGACCTCAACGGCGACGGGTATGCCGACTTAATGGTGAGCTCGGTTTACGCGAACAACATGGGCGGCAAAACCTATGTGATTTATGGCAGTTCTAAGTTCATCACCAGCACCATTGGTTTGGGCGTGGGTGGTACTACTGACGACTTTGTGGTGGGTACTGCCGGTGCCGACACCTTGGTGGGCAACGGTGGCATCGACCGCTTCAGCGCTGGTGCTGGTAACGACACCATTGTGTTGACCGCTTCTGACGTGGTCAACCTAGCCAACAACACCATTGCCAGCACTAAAGCCAGCGTGGATGGTGGTACGGGCTACGACACCCTTCGCTTGATAGGCGGAACGAGCATGAATCTGACCGCGATCAGCAATGTCGGCGGCATGACAGGTGCCACGGGTGAGAACATGAGCCGCATCAACGAAATTGAGCGCGTTGACTTGGCAACCGATACGGCCGCTAACACGCTCACACTGTCAGCACGCGACGTCAACGACATGGCGGGCATGAACCTCATTCACACAGGTTCAACAAGCGCCGATGGCAAGACATGGACCAACGTGAGCGGTACCGCTTTGAGCGCGACTACGTCGTACCACCAGTTAGTGGTGGATGGTTCTGCCGCTGACACATTGACCTTGGCTGCAGACCTTGGCGATTGGGGCATGGTGGGTACCGTGAGCAACGGCATCAACACTTATACCGTTTACCAAAACGCACTTACCCATAGCCAAGTCTTGGTACAAAGCGCAATCAATGTGGTGAACAACGATCCCACTTCAGGTGGCGGCTCTGTGAGCACCAACAACGCTCCCGTGTTGTCAGACACTGTGCTGTCATTGAGCAGTCTGGCTGATACAGCCGCCGCACCTTCAGGTGCTGTGGGTAGTTTGGTGAGCAGCTTCATGGGGGGCGTGACCGATGCCAACAGCAGTGACGGCCAAGGTATGGCAATTACAGGTGTGGATACCACCCACGGTAAGTTGTATTACAGCTTGAATGGCGGTACGAGCTGGACACAAATCACCAGCGTGAGCGATGCGAATGCGTTGTTGATTAGGTCTGACGGTGATAACCGCTTGTACTACCAACCCAATAGCGGTACCGGCGGTACTTCTATCAACAGTGCTGTGACGTTCCGCGCATGGGACCAAAGCACAGGTACAGAAGGCGCGTATGTGAATGCAAGCACCAACGGTGGTACGTCCGCATATTCAAGCGCGACTGACACGATCAGCATGAAAGTGTCTGGCAATGCTGCGCAGTTGAGCGTGGGTGGTGTGTCACTGATCAAGCCGATTGTTGCGGCAGATGGCAGCGTCTATTACTTTGTGGACTTGAACGGCGATGGCTCGGCCACATTCTCAGATAGCACTACACACCAGTATTTGGACAACTTGTTTAACGGTGGAGTTGACACCACAGGCACAAGCTCGCCAACGGCTGGGCAAGATACAGAGCGCAGTTTTGTTTCTGGTGGCTACACCGTGATCTTGCCAACGTTCAGTGAGCTTAAAAACGTATTCCAAACCACAGCAGCAGACAGTACGTGGCCTACAGGTAACCGTTATTTCCACGTCGCAGATCTAAATTCTCTTAATGCAAACTGGCACCTGTTGGTAGACCCCGCGAATTTGGGTACGACCTATACGGGATCAGATTCGTATGCGTACGACGGTGTGAACTTTATGTATGGAACGTTTGCTGTCTTTAAAGTCATTGCACCCGTGGCCCCTGTGGTGTTTGACCTCAACGGCGACGGCACCATCAGCTACACACAGCAGGTGATGGACATCAACAGCGACGGCAAGCTTGACTTCTCTGCCTGGGCCGCCCCGCAAGACGGCGTGCTGGTATGGAACAAGTTTGGCGACGGCATGGTGCACGATGCCAGCCAATACGCCTTCACGCAATACGGCGGCAACACCGACTTGCAAGGCTTGGCGGTGGCGTTTGACACCAACCACGACGGTGTGTTGAACGCACAAGACGCGCAGTTTGGCGAGTTCATGGTGTGGCAAGACACCAACGGCAACGGCGTGAGCGATGCAGGCGAAATGCACAGCCTGAACAGCTTGGGCGTGACGTCGATCAACTTGGTGAGCGATGGCGTGCAACGCACGCCTGCCACGGGTGTGACCGAAGCGGGCCACAGCAGTGCCACGTTGGCCAATGGCTCAAGCCTGTTGGTGGCGGATGCGGCGTTTGGCTTCCAGACTTTGCCCGCCATCAATTTGGATGCGGCCACCAAAGCGGCAGCCAACACAGCCAGCGGCGCACCGACTGAGGTGGTGACGCTCAAGGCCAGCGATGTGTTGGTGGACACGACGGGCAGCCATGCGGTGTTGTTGTCAGAGGCGAACACGCCTGTGGTGTACGCCACGGCAGCCAATGATGCGACGTTGCAAGTGCTGATCGATCAGCACGCCATGATGACGTCGGTAGGAGGTTAAGACTTTTCGCAGGGCAGGCCGGGCGTGTTGCACCACTCGCTCCAACTGCCTGCGTAAAGTGCGGTGGGCCCTAGGCCCGCCACCTCCATCGCCAGCACATTGGGCACGGCGCTCACGCCGCTGCCGCAGTGGTGTACCACGTGTTCGGCTTTGGCGTTCCCTAGCAACGCTGCAAATTCAGTGCGCAATTCGTCGGCACTTTTGAAGAAGCCATCGGCATTGAGGTTGGTGTTGAAAGGGCGGTTCAGAGCACCTGGGATGTGGCCTGCTACTGGATCGAGTGGCTCCACCTCACCGCGATAGCGCGGTGCACCGCGTGCGTCGATGATGGTTTGTTGGCCATCATTCAAATGCTGCACCACGGTTTGGGTGTTTACCAACTTGACCAAAGGCTCACGCAAGGCAAAGTTGCCGAGTGAGTTTTGTGCGGCTTCGCCTGATGTCACTGCGCCACCCGCAGCCACCCACGCTTGCAAGCTGCCATCGAGCACAGCCACGGCTTCGTGGCCGCACCACTTGAGCATCCACCACAAGCGGCCACAGTAGTTCATGCCGTTGCGGTCATACACCACCACTTGCGTGTCATGGTTCACGCCCACGCTTTGCAGCCAAGCGGCCAACACCTCGCGTTGAGGCAATGGGTGGCGGCCACCGTTGACGCGCAGTGCGGGGTCGTGTGTGGCGAGGTGTTCATCGAGGTCGGCGTGTTGTGCGCCGGCGATGTGCTGCTCTAAAAATTGGGCGTGGCCCGTAGCGGGGTTCATCAAATCAAAGGTGCAATCAAACACGGCCAAAGGTGCGCCGCTGGCTTGCAAGGCTTGGAGTTGCGCGGTAGAAATCAAGGCGGTGTACATGGGGTTTCCTTCAACGCAGATGAGGGGTTAATGTTCTTCAGCGGGCGCGTTGGGTGCCGCGCGTGCGCGCAACAAGGTGGCGGTCATGCCGCTGGCGACGATGAGGGCC
>Ga0228701_1001293_pt1 | contig 17408 bp, 15 predicted proteins | sample McNCre117_Aug_MG_2_FD_178017 | JGI IMG/M metagenome (GOLD analysis project Ga0228701, IMG submission 178017) | Freshwater microbial communities from McNutts Creek, Athens, Georgia, United States - 11-17_Aug_MG | ecosystem: Environmental > Aquatic > Freshwater > Creek | place: USA: Georgia...
GGCACTTCGGTCGCCGAAGGGATCGGGCAGGGCCGCATCACCGCCAACCTCGAAGGCGCGCCGATCGACGCCCAGTTCCGCATCTCGGACGAGGAAGGCCTGTTCTGGGTCGAACGCCTGCTCGCCGAAGAAGGGCTGTGCCTTGGCCTGTCTTCGGGCATCAACGTTGCGGGCGCGGTCGCGCTCGGGCGCCAGCTGGGCAAGGGCGCGCGCGTCGCGACGATCCTGTGCGACACGGGCTTCCGCTACCTTTCCTCGCTCTACAACGCCGAGTGGCTCGTGGCGAAGGGGCTGCCGGTCTTCCCCTGGCTCAAGGGCTGAAGCGGCGCGGTTGCGGTCTGTCGCAATTGTGACTAGTCTGGCAACAATGGCAACCAGGCCTCACTCATCCCAGCAGGGAACCGGCCCGCAGGGCGGCGCGCCGCAGCACTTCATGCCCCCTTCCGCGCGCGAACTGCGGGCGCAGGCGGTGCACCGGCTGCAGGTCGGGCTGTTCGGGCTGGCCGCGATGCTGCTGCTGGTCGGCCTTGCCAACATCATCATGGACCGCGCGCGCATGGCTGAAAGCACGATGCCCGCGCCTGCCGGGATCGAAGGTGCCACCACCGCCGCGAAGAGCGATCCCCTGGCGGACATCGGCGTGATCCCTTCGCCCGATGCGGCAAAGCCCGCCGCCACCTCCGCCCCCCGCTAAATCCCGCCTCTCCGTCCCGCCGTGCTTTGGGGCGCGGGACCGATTCGTCCGGGGAAATCGCGGGGAAACCGCGGGAGGGCCCGCGAAAACCCCCAATTCGGCCGCTCCTGCCGGAACCAAATGGCGAACATATCAAGATCAAACCGCAATCTTTCCCGCAAACCCCCTCAGGGCAACCCCGTAATTGGCCTCAAAAACGCGATTTCCCGCATTTTCCCGCAAATTTCCCTTCACACCCCGGCCTGGCGGGGGTATGTCTTTGCTCCATCGGAAATGTCGGACCCGTCCATGGCGGGTGCATCGCCGGCCCGCGCTGCGGCGTGGCCGGGCGGGGCTGCTTGCACTTCCGAGACGTCAGGGGGGTTCCTGATCGAGCCAAGGGAGCTGGGGGCAGCGAGTGGAGGGCAGGCGCGTCAGATACAACGGACAGGGCTTTTCGCTACGCGGCGAAAAGGACCGGTTCGTGCTGCCGCCGGACTTCCGCAAGGCGCTCAGGGAATCGGGCGACGGCCGCAAGGAACTGTGCCTCCAGCTGCACGCCGACCTGCCCTGCCTGATCGGCTTCGGCCTCAGCCGCGAAGCCGAGCTCGACGCCCAGCTTGACCGCGAGGAAGAAAACGCCCTGCGTCGCGGCGAGGGTTTCAACCGCCAGCTGCGCGCCTCGCAGCTGTTCGGCTTCCTCAAGGTTCCGTTCGACGATTCGGGCCGCTTCGTCCTGCCGCCGCGCTTCGTGAAGGGCGCCGGGCTGGCTGACCGGCTCTACTTCCAGGGCGCGGGCGCCGATTTCCTGATCTTCAACCCGGACGAACTGATGAAGCTCGGGGCCGACTGGCGTCACGCCCAGCTCGCCTGCGAGGATCTCGCCGAACAGGCCATCGCAAGGGCCCGCAAATGAGCGCGGCCCCCGACGCCCCCCACATCCCGGTCCTTATCGAGGAAGTGATCGACGCACTCGCCCCTGCCTCCGGCGATGTGATTGTCGACGCTACCTTCGGCGCCGGCGGCTATACCAGACGCCTTCTTGCCGCCGGCGCCACGGTTCACGCCTTCGACCGCGATCCCGATGCGATCGCGGCCGGGCGCGAATGGCCCGAAACGCGCGAAACGCCGCCGCGCCTCGTGCTCCACCCGCGCCGCTTTTCCGAAATGGTCGCCAGCCTCGCCGAAGCTGGCGTCACGCGCGTCGACGGGGTGGTGATGGACATCGGCGTCTCCTCGATGCAGCTCGACCAGCCCCGGCGCGGCTTCGCCTTCGCCGCCGATGGCCCGCTCGATATGCGCATGGGGCAGGACGGCCCCTCCGCCGCCGATTTCCTCAACACCGCCGAGGAAAGCGCCATCGCCGACGTGCTGTTCACTTATGGCGAGGAGCGCCAGTCGCGCCGCGTCGCCCGCGCGATCGTCGCGGCGCGCCCGCTCGAAACCACCGGCCAGCTTGCCGCCGTCATCCGCAAGGCGCTCGGCCATCGCCCCGGCGCGCCGAAAGACCCGGCGACCCGCTCGTTCCAGGCGATCCGCATCCACGTGAACGCCGAACTCGATGAACTTACCGCCGCGCTTTATGCCGCCGAATCGCTGATGGGCGAAGGCGGCCGGCTCGCCGTGGTCAGCTTCCACAGCCTCGAAGACCGCATCGTGAAGAAGTTCCTGCGCGATGCCAGTGGCGGCGCCGGCACCGGTTCGCGCCACGTGCCCGAGGTCAAGTCCTCGGTCGCCCCAACTTTTGCACACATTTCCAAGGCGATCCGGCCATCCGAGGCCGAAGTGGCCTTCAATCCCCGGTCCCGTTCCGCCACGCTGCGTTCCGCAATGCGCACCGCGGCACCTGCAAGGAGGGCAGCCTGATGCTCACCCGCTCCCGTGCCCGTTCGATCGGCTGGGCCGTCATCCTCGGCGCGTGTTTCGCCGCCACGATGGCGCTCACTTTCCGGGTCAACGCGGTGAAAAGCCAGGTGCGCCTGTCGGAACGCAAGATCGTCGCGCTCCGGATGGAAAGGGGCCTGCTCGAAACCGAGTTCGAGACCCGCGCCAACCAGCAGCAGCTGCGCTCGCTCAACGAGGTCGAGTTCGGTTACCAGGCGCCCACCGCCGGCCAGTACCTCGAAAGCGAACGCCAGCTGGCGATGCTCGGCAAGCCGAGTGGGGCCAATGCCCCCGAAATGATCCGTGTCGCCCATAACGATGTGGCCGACAGCGCCCAACAATCCGGGGATTCTATCCTTCCGGCCATGGTCAACCCCTTGACCGGCAAGGCAATGGCCGCCGAAGTCCCGGCCGAGAAGGAACAGGTCCGCATCGCCGCGCGTACCGGTTCTCCGGTCGGTTCCGCCAGTCGCGGCAACGCCCTGGTCGAACGGCTCAGCCATGTTGAAAAGGCCCCCCGGCCGATCAAGTCGAAAGTCGCCATCGAAGAATGACCTCGCTGACCGTCTCGACCGCGATCTCTTCGGGGCGGGTCCAGCTCGTCAACGTCCGCCAGCGCTCGCTTCTTGTCGCCAAATGGCGGGTCTACTGGATCGTCGCCTTCTTCAGCTTCGTCGCTTTCGTTGCCTTCTGCCGGATCGGCTGGCTCGGCTTTTCGGGCGAGGCGCCCGACCGCCAGTCGATGGCCGAGGCCATGCTCCCCCCGCGCGGCGAAATCGTCGATCGTGCCGGGGTTCCGCTGGCCCGCGCGTTCCCCGCCTATGCGCTCTGGTACAATCCCAAGGCGCTGGGCGATGGGCCGGCGCTGGTGAAAAGCCCGGCCGAAGTCGCCGCCGCGCTCGTCCGCATCTTCCCTGACGAGGACGCGGCCAAGCTGACCGCCCGGCTCGCCTCGGGCAAGCCGCAATACCTGCGCCGCCGGATCATGCCCGAAGACGCCAACCGCATCCACGCGCTTGGCGAACCCGCGCTCGAATTCCCGCGCGAGAACGAACGCTACTATCCCCAAGGCTCGATGGCTGCCCATGTGCTCGGCTATGTCTCGACCGAAGGGCACGGCCGGCTCGGCATGGAGGCCGTGTTCGACCAGCAGCTGACCGATCCGGTCCAGCGCGCACACCCCGCCGTGCTCTCGCTTGACAGCCGCGTGCAGGGCGCGCTCGAGGACGAATTGCTGCGCGGGATGCAGTTGTCCAACGCCAAGGGCGCGGGCGGGATCGTGCTTGACGTCGATACCGGCGAAGTGCTGGCGCTGGCCTCGCTGCCCTCGTTCAACCCCAACCTGATCGATCAGCAGTCGGTTCCCAACATCTTCAACCGCGTCACCAACCAGGTCTATGAACTCGGCTCGGTGATGAAGCCGATCACCGTCGCCGCCGCGATCGATGCGGGCGTCGTCACCGACATGGCCCGGCGCTATCCCTCGGGTGCGCCGCTTCAGATCGGCGGCTTCCAGATCCATGACAGCCATAACTACGGCGCCTCGCTCAACGTGCCCGAGGCGCTGATCCACTCCTCCAACATCGTCACCGCGCAAGTGGCCGACCAGCTTGGCGGGGCGCGGCTCAAGACCACGATGCAGTCGCTCGGATTCGATCGGCGGCCCCAGATCGAACTGCCCGCCGGCTTCCCGATCTGGCCGCGCGGCAACTGGGCGCGGATCACCACGATGACCGTGTCCTATGGCCACGGCGTCGCGCTCACCCCGATGCACCTTGCCTCGGCCTATGCGGCGCTGGTCAACGGCGGGATCTGGCGCCCCGCCACCCTGCGCAAGCTCGAACCTGGCCAGGCGCCCGCCGGCAAGCGCATCTGGCAGGCCAGCACCAGCGCGCGGATGCGCCAGTTGCTCAGGATGATCGTGGTCGACGGCACGGGCCGCAAGGCCGATGCCCCCGGCTACCGCGTCGGCGGCAAGACCGGCTCGGCGGAAAAGCCCGGCCAGCACGGCTACCAGCGCACCAATCTCATCACCACGTTCGCCGCCGCCTTCCCGATGGACCGGCCGCGCTATGTCGTCATCGCCATGATGGACGAACCCAAGGCCACCCAGGCCACCTCGGGCCAGCGCACCGCCGCATGGAACGCCGCGCCGGTGATCGCCCGCGTGGTTCCGCGCATCGGCCCGCTGCTCGGCGTGATGCCCGACAACACCCGCGACGTCGATATTTCCGAACTCTCCCCGCTGGTCGGCAGCGGAGAGGGCGAATGAAGCTCGGCGCCCTTGCCGCGGCGGCCGGACTGCCGCTCGGCGGCGGGGCTGATCTCGACGTCACCGGCTTTGCCATCGATAACCGCAAGGTCGCCCCCGGCACCGTGTTCGGCGCGTTCCAGGGCGCTGCCGTCAACGGCGAGGATTTCATCGCCGCCGCGATTCAGGCCGGGGCCGTTGCGGTGGTCGCCCGCCCCGAAGCACGGGTTGAGGGTGCGGTCCACATTGCCGATCCGGAGCCGCGCCGCGCCTTCGCCCGTCTCGCCGCGCCGTTCTTCGCCCCGGTTCCCGAAACGATCGTCGCGGTAACCGGCACCAACGGCAAGACCTCGACCGTGGAGATGACTCGCCAGCTCTGGCGCATGGCGGGCCGCCGCGCCGCCTCGATCGGCACGCTCGGCGTCACCACGCCCGATGGCAGCGTCTCGACCGGGCTGACCACGCCCGACATCGTCACTTTCCTCGCCAACATGGCCGGCCTCGCGCGCGAAGGCGTCACCCATGTCGCTTACGAGGCATCGAGCCACGGCCTTTCGCAGTTCCGCAGCGAAGGGCTGCGGGTTGCTGCCGGGGCTTTCACCAATCTCAGCCGCGACCACCTCGACTATCACAGGGACATGGCGGACTATTTCGACGCCAAGATGCGCCTGTTTGGCGAAGTGGTGGAAGAGGGCGGCGCTGCCGTCCTCTGGGCCGACGACGAATGGTCGGCAGCGGCGATCGGGCGGGCGCGGACTCGGGGGTTGCGCCTGTTCACGGTGGGCGGGAAGGGGGACACGCTCCGCCTTCTCGCCCGCACCCCCACGCAACTGGGCCAGGTGCTCGAACTCGCCCACGATGGCGCGCGCCTCACGCTCACCCTGCCGCTGATCGGCGAATACCAGGCCGCCAACGCGCTGGTTTCCGCCGGGCTGGTGCTGGCCACCGGCGGCGATCCGGCTGCCACCTTCGATGGCCTTGCCCGGCTCCAGCCGGTGCGCGGGCGGCTCGAACGCGCGGCGATCACCCGCAGCGGCGCGCCGGTCTATGTCGATTATGCCCATACCCCCGATGCGCTCGACGCCGCGATCACCGCATTGCGCCCGCACGTGGAAGGCCGGCTGATCGTCGTGTTCGGGGCCGGCGGGGACCGCGATGCCGGCAAGCGCCCGCAGATGGGCCAGGTGGCGCATGACTGGGCCGATCTGGTCATCGTCACCGACGACAATCCGCGCGGCGAGGATCCGGCCGCTATCCGCAAGGCCGTGCTCGCCGGCTGCCCGCTCGCCCGCGAAGTGCCCGACAGGCGCGCGGCGATCGCCGAGGCCATTGCCGAGGCCGGTGCCGATGATATCGTGCTTGTCGCGGGCAAGGGGCACGAACAGGGGCAGGTCATCGGGAGGGGCGCGCAAATGCGCGTGCTTCCGTTCGATGATGTCACCGTAGCAAGGGAGTGCGCCGGGTCATGAGTGCAGCCATCGCCGCCCTGATCGACTGGCCCGAAGACGCCTTCGACGACTATCCGCTCGCGCTGTGGACCTCTGCCGAACTCGCCGAGGCGATGGGCGGCACGGCCAGCGGCGCGTTCGAGGTTTCCGGGGTGGAGATCGACAGCCGCGACGTGGTTCCCGGCGATCTGTTCTTCGCTCTCAAGGGCGAGACGATGGACGGCCACCGCTTTCTGGAGGCGGCCTTCCAGAAAGGCGCGGCGGCGGCCGTTGTCGACAGGAAAATCGAACAACCTCATATACTTGTTGCAGATACGACAGTCGCCCTGGCCCGATTGGCACAGGCGGCGCGCGCACGTGTTTCCTCAACAAGCACCGTGCTTGGCATCACCGGATCGGTCGGCAAGACCAGCGTCAAGGAAGCCCTCTTCGCCGCCCTCGACCGCGGCAGCAACGGCCGCGCGCACCGTTCGGTCAAGAGCTACAACAACCACGTCGGCGTTCCCCTCAGCCTCGCCCGGATGCCGTCCGGCAGCCGCTTCGGCGTGTTCGAGATGGGGATGAACCACGCCGGTGAAATCGCCGCCCTGACCGCCCAGGTCCGCCCCCACGTCGCGCTCGTCACCACCGTCGCGCCGGCCCACATCGAGAACCTCGGCAGCGAGGAAGCCATTGCCGATGCCAAGGCCGAGATCTTCCGCGGGCTCGAACCGGGCGGCACCGCGATCATCCCGGCCGACAGCCCGCACTACGCCCGCCTGCGCGCCGCCGCGCTGCTTGTCCGTGCCGAAGTCGTCTCGTTCGGCCGCGCCGCCCACGCCGATGTGCGCCTGCTCGATGCCGTGCCTGCCCCGGGCGGCGGCTCGCTCGTCACCGCCGACATGGGCGACCGGCGGGTGTGCTTCACCATCGCCGCGCCGGGCGAGCACTGGGTCACCAACGCGCTCGCGGTGATGGCGGCGGTCCGCGCCGCGGGGGGCGATCTGGGCGCGGCAGGGCTGGCGCTCGCCGAACTCGAAGGGCTGAAGGGCCGTGGCGCGCGCCACCGCATCGCCGCGGGCGAGGGCACCGCGCTCCTCATCGATGAAAGCTACAACGCCAACCCCGCCTCGATGGCCGCCACCCTCGCGCAGCTTGGCGCGGCGCCGGCCACGCGCCGCATCGCCGTGCTGGGCGCGATGAAGGAACTGGGCGAGCACGGCCCCGAGTTCCACGCCGCGCTCGCCGCCCCGCTTGCCGCCGCCGGCGCCGACTACGCGATCCTCGTCGGCGACGAGATGCGTGCCCTGGCCGACGAACTGGGGAAATCGGACGCCGCCGCGCTTGGCAAACGGGTCCCCTTCGCCCATTGCCAAAATGCCGCAGAAGCGCTCGCCGCGCTGACGCAATACGGCGTGGAAAGCGGCGACGCGATCCTCGTCAAGGGATCGAATTCGGTGGGCCTCGGCAAGTTGGTCGAAGCGCTCGTCAACGTGGAAGGTTAGGTTCGCGCGCCCATGCTATATCTCCTGGCCGAATGGATGCATTTCCCCGGGATCGCGAACCTCATTCGCTATCAGTCGTTCCGCGCCGGTGCCACGATGGCGACGGCCCTGCTGATCGGCCTGCTGATTGGCCCGCGCTTCATCAACATGCTGCGCGTCCGCCAGGGCAAGGGGCAGCCGATCCGCGAGGACGGTCCGCAAAGCCACCTCGCCAAGCGCGGCACGCCGACGATGGGCGGGTTGATGATCCTGATCTCGGTGGTGATTTCGATGCTGCTGTGGATGGACCTGACGAACCCGTTCGTCTGGGCCTGCCTTGCAGTGACCGTCGGCTTCGGCATCATCGGTTTCATGGATGATTATGACAAGGTCACCAAGTACAGCCACAAGGGCGTCCCCGGCCGGGTGCGGCTGGCGATGGAGTTCGTGGTCGCCGGGATTGCCGCGTGGATCGTGGTGCGCCAGGTCGGGACTGATCTCTACATCCCCTTCATGTCGGGCCGCTACATCCCGCTCGGCCCGCTCTATTATGTCTTCGCCGCCGTGGTGATCGTCGGTGCGGGCAATGCGGTGAACCTGACCGACGGGCTGGACGGCCTTGCGATCATGCCGGTGATCATCGCTGCCGGAACCTTCGCGATCATCGCCTATCTCGCCGGCCGCATCGACTATGCCCACTACCTCGGCATCCCGCACGTGCCGCGGGCGGGTGAACTGGCGATCCTGTGCGCCGGCATCATGGGGGCGGGGCTCGCCTTCCTGTGGTTCAACGCGCCGCCTGCCGCCGTGTTCATGGGCGATACCGGCAGCCTGGCCCTTGGCGGCGCGCTCGGCGCGATCGCGGTGGCCGCGCACCACGAGATCGTGCTCGCGATCGTTGGCGGGCTGTTCGTGATGGAGGCCGTGTCGGTCATCATCCAGGTCTTCGTCTACAAGCGCACCGGCAAGCGGGTGTTCCTGATGGCCCCGATCCACCACCACTTCGAAAAGCTCGGCTGGGCCGAATCGACCGTGGTGATCCGCTTCTGGATCGTCTCGATCATCCTTGCCCTTGTCGGTCTCTCCACGCTGAAGCTGAGGTGATTACGTCCCGCGCCTTTGCCGGCAAGCGCTATGCCGTACTGGGGTTGGCCCGCACCGGGCTGGCCGCTGTGCGCGCCTTGCTGGCAAGCGGGGCCGAAGTCACCGCATGGGACAGCCGCGAGGAACCGCGCGGCGCGATCACCGCCGAATTCGGCGAAAGGGTGCTGTTGGCCGATCCGGTCACCGCTGATCTTGCGGGCTATGACGGCATTGTCGTTTCGCCCGGCGTCCCGCTCAATCGTCACCCGATTTCGGACGCCGCCGCGCGCTGCGGCGTGCCGCTGATTGGCGACATCGAGATCTTCGCGCAGGCCCGGCCGAGCATGCCCGATCACCGCGTGGTCGGCATTACCGGCACCAACGGCAAATCGACGACCACCGCGCTGGTCCATCACCTGCTTCAGGTTGCCGGCGTGCCAAGCCTGATGGGCGGCAACATCGGCCTGCCCATTCTCGGCCAGAAGCCGCTGGAACCCAACGACAAGGGGCCGGGTGTCTATGTGCTGGAGCTGTCGAGCTACCAGATCGACCTGACCCAGCGGCTCGACTGCGAGGTCGCGGTGTTGCTCAACGTCACGCCCGACCACCTTGATCGCTACGGGACGTTCGAGGCCTATGCCGCTTCCAAGGCGCGGCTGTTCGGAATGCAGGCGATCGGCAACCTCGCGATCGTCGACTATCGCGCCGAGATGGACGAGGACATCCTGCGCTTTGCCCCTGAAGGGCAGCCGTTCCAGTTCATCGACGGGGTCGAGCTTCCGGGCGACCAGTCGGAATGGCCTTCGTTGCAGGGGCCGCACAACCGTTCGAACGCCGCTGCGGCTGTCGCCACGGTGCGCCACCTCGGGCTTGACGATGCCGTGATCGAGGCTGGCCTCAAGACCTTCAAGGGCCTGCCGCACCGGATGGAGCGCGTGGCCGAGGCACACGGCGTGCTGTTCATCAATGACAGCAAGGCGACCAACCCGGCCTCTGCCGCTCCGGCGCTGGCCGCCTTTCCGCCGCATCCGGACCGGCGCATCCACTGGATCGTCGGCGGCCTTCCCAAGGGCGATGATCTGGACGAGTGCAAGCCGTTCTTCGGCAATGTCAGCGCCGCCTATGTCATCGGCGATGCCGGCCCACGCTTTGCCGAACTGCTCGAACCCTACGTTCCGGTCCGCCGCAGCGAGATGATGTGCGAGGCGATCCGCCAGGCGATCGAGGTGGCGAAGCCCGGCGATGTCGTGCTGCTGTCGCCCGCCTGTGCCAGCTTCGACCAGTTCCGCGACTTCGAGGCGCGGGGCGATGCGTTCCGCCAGCTGGTCGGCGCACTGGTGACGGGGGAGAGCTGCTGATGGCGACCAACGCGCCTGGCCAGCTCCCGCCGCACTTCGCGCCCTCGGCGCAGACCCCGTTCGTGCCGCGCGCCGGCGCCATGCCGAGCGGCGTGCGCCAGCGGCGCAGCCGCCGCCACGAACTGGCGGTATGGTGGCGCGAGATCGACCGGGTGCTGCTGTTCCTTGTCCTGTCGCTGATGGCGATAGGTGCGGCGGCGGTTGCGGCCTCTTCTCCGGCGAGCGCGCGGCGTCTGTCGACCGCGGCAGTCCACCTTGATGACCTCCATTTCTTCGCGCTGCACATCCGCTGGCAGATCCTTGGCCTGGTGGTGATGTTCGCCGCTTCCACCCTTCCGAAAGAGGCCGCGCGCCGGGCCGGGATCATGCTCGGCTTCGGGATGATCTTCGCGCTGATGCTGGTCCCTGTCATCGGCACCAACGTCAACGGCGCCAAGCGCTGGCTCAACCTTGGCGTGTCGCTCCAGCCTTCGGAATTCCTGAAGCCGGCCTATGCGATCGCGATGGCCTGGGTGCTGTCGTGGCGCGTGCGTGACCCGAACCTGCCGGTGCTGTGGATCGCCAGCGCGATGATGGCGCTGGTCGCGGCGCTGCTGATGCTGCAGCCCGACTTCGGTTCGACCGTGCTGTTCGTAGGGGTGTGGTTCGTGCTGGTGCTGCTGTCGGGGCTGCCGGTCAAGCAGATCACCCTGCTTGGCGCGGCCGGCATCGTCGGGGTGATCGCGACCTATTTCCTGTACGACAACGCCCGGCACCGCATCGACAACTTCCTTGGCGGCGGCACGGCCTATGACCAGGTCGACCTTGCTTCACGCACGATCACATCGGGTGGATGGACGGGGTCGGGCCTGTGGCTTGGCACGCGCAAGCTTTCGCTGCCCGAGGCGCACACCGACTATATCTTCTCGGTGATCGGCGAGGAATTCGGCCTGCTGATCTGCGCGCTGATCGTGCTGCTTTATCTGGCGCTGGTCACCCGCGTGCTGCTGCGGCTGGTGGAGGAGGAGGACCTGTTCACCGTCCTTGCCGCCACCGGGCTGACCGCGCAGCTGGGCGGGCAGGCCTTCATCAACATCCTCGTCAATCTCCAGCTGTTCCCGTCCAAGGGCATGACCCTGCCGCTCATCTCCTACGGCGGCTCGTCCACCGTGGCGTTGTGCCTTGGCGTCGGGTTCCTGCTGGCGATCACGCGGCGCAATCCCTTCCTGCAGCGCGAGCGCTTTACCCTGCGCGACGCCGGAGTGCTCAAATGACCTCGGCCACCCGCCACTATGTTCTTGCCGCCGGCGGCACCGGCGGACACCTCATTCCCGCTTTCGCGCTGGCCGCCGAGCTGGACCGGCGCGGACACCACGTTGCGCTGGTCACCGATGCGCGCGGCGCGGCGATCCCGGGCAAGCCCGATTTCCTTCCTGCCCATGTGCTTCCCGCCGGGCGGATCGAGGGGAAGAACCCGCTGGGATGGATCAAGGGCCTGCGTGCGATCATGGAAGGGCGGCGCATGGCGCTGCGCCTGTTCGACAGTTTCGAGCCGAGCGCGGTGGTCGGTTTTGGCGGCTATCCGGCACTGCCCGCGCTGCTTGCGGCCACTTCGGCCGGCGTGCCCAGCGTGATCCATGAACAGAACGCGGTGCTGGGCCGGGTCAACCGCTATCTGGCCGGCAAGGTCGATGCGATCGCCACCGCGTATCATCAGGTTGACCGGCTCGACGAAAAGCACGCCGGGAAGGTCCATCTGGTTGGCAATCCGGTGCGCGGCGAAGTGCTGGCCCTGCGCAACCAGCCCTATCCCGCGTTCACCGAGGATGGCCTCCTTCGCGTGCTCGTCACCGGTGGCAGCCAGGGCGCGCGGGTGCTGTCGGAAGTCGTTCCCGACGGCCTTGCCATGCTTCCGCCCGCGCTGCGGACCCGGCTCCAGGTCATCCAGCAGTGCCGGCCCGAGGACATCGAGGCAGTGCGCCAGCGCTATGCGACGCACGGCATCCCGGCGGAACTGGCAACCTACTTCGGGGACATGGCCGACCGGCTGGCCGACGCGCACCTGTTCATCGGCCGGGCCGGGGCATCGACCATCGCGGAACTGAGCGCGGTTGGCCGTCCGGCGATCCTCGTGCCGCTGCCGATCGCGACCGACGATCACCAGGCCGCCAATACCCGCGAGATCGCCGCCGCCGGGGGCGCACGCTCGATCCGGCAGGCGAAGTTCACGGCAGTCGAACTCGCCAAGCAGATCCAGGCCATGGCGCAGCACCCGCACAGCCTTGCCAACGCGGCCCACGCCGCGTGGAACTGCGGTTATCCCAATGCGGCGGCCGACCTTGCCGATCTTGTCGAAAGGCTGGGCGGGGCGCCGCTGATGGACGTGATCCGCGTCGGCGGCGCGGCCACGGCGGCCAGCGGGCAGGAAGCCCTCGCGCGGGAGGCTGCGCGATGAAGGCCGTCGGCACGGACATCGGCACGATCCATTTCGTCGGGATCGGCGGCATCGGGATGTCGGGCATTGCCGAGGTGATGCACAACCTGGGCTATTCGGTGCAGGGATCCGACATTGCCGAAGGCTATGTGGTCGAAGGGCTGCGCGCGCGCGGCATCAAGGTGATGATCGGCCACAAGGCCGAGAACCTCGGCGATGCGGCAGTGGTCGTGACCTCGACCGCGGTGAAGCGGGATAACCCCGAGGTGGTCTGCGCGCTGGAAAACCGCATCCCCGTGGTGCGCCGCGCGGAGATGCTGGCCGAACTGATGCGGCTGAAAAGCACGGTTGCGGTTGCCGGCACCCACGGCAAGACCACCACGACCTCGATGGTCGCGGCGCTGCTCGATGCCGGCGGGATCGATCCGACCGTCATTAACGGCGGGATCATCAATTCCTACGGTTCCAACGCCCGGCTGGGCGCGTCGGACTGGATGGTGGTGGAGGCCGACGAGAGCGACGGTTCGTTCCTGCGGCTCGACGGCACGATCGCGGTCGTCACCAATATCGACCCGGAACACCTCGATCACTACGGCTCGTTCGACCGGGTGAAGGACTGCTTCGTCGAGTTCATCGAGAACGTGCCGTTCTATGGCGCGGCGGTGCTCTGCATCGACCATCCCGAAGTTCAGGCGATCATCCCCAAGGTGCGCGACCGCCGGGTCATCACCTATGGCTTCTCCGCCCAGGCCGACGTGCGCGGCGAAGCCGTGGCGCCGGTTCCGGGTGGCAACCGCTTCAATGCCGTGCTGCGCCAGCGCGACGGCTCGTTCCGCCGGATCGAGGGGATCGAACTGCCGATGCCCGGCCGCCACAACGTCCAGAACGCGCTCGCCGCCGTGGCCGTCGCGGTCGAGATGGGCTGCGACGATGAGGTGATCCGCACCGGCTTCGGCAAGTTCACCGGGGTCAAGCGGCGCTTCACCAAGGTTGGCGAAGTGGACGGGGTCGCGATCATCGACGACTATGGCCACCACCCGGTCGAGATCCGCGCCGTACTCGCCGCCGCGCGCGAAGGGGTGCGCGGACGCGTGATCGCAGTGGTGCAGCCGCACCGCTACACCCGGCTGCGCGACCATCTGGAAGAATTCGAAGCGGCCTTCAACGATGCCGATGTGGTCTATGCAGCGCCGGTCTATCCGGCTGGTGAGGCACCGATCGAGGGCATCAGTTCCGATGCGATGGTGGCGGGCATGAAGGCGCGCGGGCACCGCTCGGCGCAGGTCGTGGCCGGGCCGGAACCGCTGGCCGAAGTGCTGGCCGGCACCGTACAGGATGGCGACATGGTCGTCTGCCTTGGCGCGGGCGATATCACCAAGTGGGCAGCCGGGCTGGCCGAGGCGATCAAGGCGCGGAGGGGCGGGTGACGAGCGCGACGCTCCCCGATGTCCGCGGCAAGCTGACTGCCAATGCGCCGCTGGCACCGCTTGTCTGGTTCAAGGCGGGCGGAAACGCGCAGTGGCTGTTCGAACCGAAGGACGTGGACGACCTGTGCGCCTTTCTTGCAGCGCTTGATCCGCAGGTTCCGGTCATGGCGCTTGGGCTGGGGTCCAACCTGATCGTGCGCGACGGCGGGGTTCCGGGCGTGGTCGTGCGGCTGGGCAAGGCCTTTGCCGGGGTTTCGCGCACCGATGCGCTCACGCTCGATTGCGGAGGCGGTGCGAGCGGCGTCCTCGTGTCTTCCACTGCACGCGATGCGGGGATCGCCGGGCTTGAGTTCCTGCGTTCGATCCCCGGCACGGTCGGCGGGTTCGTGCGGATGAACGGCGGTGCCTATGGCGGCGAGGTCAAGGATATCCTGGTCGATTGCGATGTGGTCCTGCGTTCGGGCCAGCGGGTGACGCTGCCGGTAGCCGATCTGCATTACACCTACCGCCACTCCTACCTGCCGGAAGGCGCGATCGTGGCCGGCGCCCGGTTTCGCGGGAAGCCGGGCGAACCTGCGGCGATTCAGGCCGAGATGGACCGGATTTCGGCAAGCCGCGAAGCCAGCCAGCCGCTGCGCAGCAAGACCGGCGGTTCCACCTTCAAGAACCCGGCCGGTCACAAGGCGTGGGAACTGGTCGATAAGGCGGGCTGCCGCGGACTGGAACTTGGCGGCGCGCAGGTAAGCGAGAAGCATACCAATTTCCTGATCAATACCGGCGAAGCCACCAGCACCGAAATCGAGGCGCTGGGCGAGGAAGTGCGCCGCCGGGTCCGTGAAACGCAAGGTGTGGAGCTAGAGTGGGAAATCCAGAGGGTGGGGAAGGCATGACCCTGCCGAAACTGCACGTCGCCGTCCTGATGGGCGGCTGGTCCAGCGAACGGCCGGTGTCGTTGATGAGCGGCGAGGGCGTGGCCAAGGCGCTCGAATCGCGCGGGCACAAGGTCACGCGGATCGACATGGGCCGCGATGTCGCCGCGCGACTGGCCGAAGCCGCGCCTGATGTCGTGTTCAACGCGCTTCACGGTTCGCCGGGAGAAGACGGCACCGTGCAGGGCATGATGGACCTGATGGGGCTGACCTATACCCATTCGGGCCTCGCCACATCGGTCATCGCGATCGACAAGGAACTGACCAAGCAGGCGCTCGTGCCGCATGGGATTCCGATGCCCGGCGGGCGCATCGTCGAAACCGCAGAGCTGTTCGAACGCGATCCGCTCGCGCGGCCCTATGTGCTAAAGCCGGTGAACGAAGGTTCGTCGGTTGGCGTGGCGATCGTCACTGCCGAAGGCAACATGGGCAATCCGATCAGCCGAGAGGCCAAGGGCCCGTGGCAGGAATTCAGCCGCCTGCTGGCCGAGCCTTTCATCCGCGGCAAGGAACTGACCACGGCCGTGATCGGTGACCGTGCCCTGATGGTCACGGAACTCAAGCCGAAGTCGGGCTTTTATGATTTCGATTCCAAGTACACCGACGGGATGACCGAACACGTCTGCCCTGCCGAAATCCCCGAAGACATTGCCAATGCCTGCAAGGACATTGCACTGCGCGCCCACCAGTTGCTGGGGTGCAAGGGGACGAGCCGCTCGGACTTCCGCTGGGACGACGAGCGCGGGGTCGAAGGGCTGTTCCTGCTCGAGGTCAACACCCAGCCTGGCATGACCCCCCTCAGCCTCGTGCCCGAACAGGCCCGTCATTGCGGGATGAGCTACGAGGATCTCGTCGAGGCGATCATCGCCGAGGCGCTGAAGGACTTCGGCAAGAGCCCGCCGCAAGGGGCCGCTACATGAGCCAGACGATCAAGCGCAAGGCTCCCGGCGCGCGCAAGGTCGCTGCGCGGCAGGGGCAGGCGCGCAAGGTCAAGGCGGCAAAGGCGCGCACCGGGTCCGCGCTCGATGCGGCGATGGCATGGCTTCCGTTTACCGAGGCGCAGCTTCACCGCATCTTCCTTGCGCTGATTTTCGCGGTGGCGATCGCGATCGCGTGGGTCATCGCGGTCATGGCCGGAGTGCCGACGCTGGCATCGAGCCAGTTCGCGACCGTGGCCGCCGATACCGGGTTTGCCGTGCGCCGTGTGGATGTGCGCGGGGTCAACCATCTCAACGAACTCAAGGTCTATGAAAAGGTCCTAGGCGAGAAGGACCAGGCGATGCCGATGGTGGACATCGCCCGGCTGCGTGCCGACCTGCTCGGCCTGTCATGGGTGGAGGATGCGCGCGTTTCCCGGCAGCTTCCCGATACGCTGGTGGTCGACATCGTCGAGCGGAGGCCGCACGCCGTGCTGCGCAAGCCCGACCGGCTGGTGCTGATCGATGCGACCGGGCACGAACTCGAAGCTGTCTCGCCCGAGCGGGCAAAGGGCAAGCTGGTCGTCACCGGCCCTGGCGCGGGGCAGCAGGTCGAGGCGCTCTCCGCCTTGCTCGAAGCGGCGCCCGCGCTCAAGCCGCAGGTGGCAGAGGCCGAATGGGTCGGCAACCGCCGCTGGAACCTCAAGTTCACTACAGGTCAGGTGCTGGCGCTCCCCGAAGGAGACAAGACCTCAGCCAATGCACTGATGGCCTTTGCCCGGCTTGACGGGGTCAACCGCCTGCTTGGCGGCAAGGTCGCCGCGTTCGATATGCGTGCGCCGGACCGGATCTATTTCCGCGTCCCCGGTAGAACCGAGGACGAGGCCCGCGCTGCCGCAGCCGCCGCTGCCGAAAAGGCCGCCGCCGCCGCCGACCATGCAGAGGCCAAGGCAACGGAAGCTGCAGGTGAAGCCAAGCCTGCCGCAGGAGCTACCAAGGCACGGGAGAACACCTGATGGCTCCCCCTCGGATCAGCCGCGTCATCGGCGCGGTCAATATTGGCAGTTTCCGTATTTCGGCGATGATCGCCGGGATATCCGAAACCGGCGAATTCATGGTGCTCGGTTCGGCCCACCGCGCTGCGCAAGGGGTCAAGCGCGGCTACGTCACCGACATGGCTGCCGCGACCTATGCGGTGCGGGATGCGATCGAGCGCGCGGAAAAGATCGCGCAGGTCAACATCTCCTCGGTCTGGATCGGTACGGCAGGCGCGGGTCTTGCCAGTTCCATCGCGCAGGTCGAAGTCGAGATCGGTGGGCGGCGGATCGAGCAGGACGACATTGATCACCTGCTTGTCGCCGGGCGCGAGGTGATCCAGCCCGACGGCCGGATGGTGCTCCACGCCCAGCCTGCGCACTATACGCTCGACGGCGCACACGGGGTGGCCAATCCGCGCGGGCTTCACGCCGAACGGCTTGGCGTCGATATCCATGTGATGCTGGCGGATGGCGCTCCGGTGCGCAACATCACTGAGGCGGTGCAGAACGCGCACCTTGAGGTCG
>Ga0228701_1001294_pt1 | contig 17393 bp, 17 predicted proteins | sample McNCre117_Aug_MG_2_FD_178017 | JGI IMG/M metagenome (GOLD analysis project Ga0228701, IMG submission 178017) | Freshwater microbial communities from McNutts Creek, Athens, Georgia, United States - 11-17_Aug_MG | ecosystem: Environmental > Aquatic > Freshwater > Creek | place: USA: Georgia...
GCGCGTCCGGGGCCTTTTTGCTGCGCGCCGCTGCGCGCAAAAGTCGTCCTTGCCCTGCTGCGGGGAAGCGGGCACATTCGCTGGCATGAGTGTCAATAAGGCGCCTGAGCCATGGCGCACTCACTATGCGCATCCCTGCGCCTGGGAGCAGGATTATCCGCCGCTGTCGTTGCCCGATATGTTCGCGGCGGCGGCCCGGGAACACGGCGCGCAGCCCTTGGTCGAATTCTTCGGGCGGACCTGGACCTATGCCGCGCTGCATGAAGAGGCGCTGCGTTTTGCCGCCGGGCTACAGGCCTGGGGCATCCGTCCGGGGGACCGGGTCGGCCTGTTCCTTCCCAATGTCCCGATCTATGTCCCGGCCTATTACGGGGCGATGATCGCCGGGGCGACGGTGGTGAATTTCTCCCCGCTCTACACCGTTGCCGAACTCGAAGCGCAGGTGGCCGATTCGGGCACGCGGATGCTGGTAACGGTGGACCTTGCCAAGCTGCTGCCCACCGCGCTGGCCGTGCTGGAAGGATCGGCGCTGGAGCAACTGGTGGTGGGCCGGTTCTGCACGATGCTGCCGCGTCTGCAGGGGCTGGCTTTCCGCCTGTTCAAGCGCGCCGAACTGACCGTGCTGCCCCGCCGCCGCGACGTGACGGCGTGGGACGCGATGCTGGCGGATACCGGTCTCGCGCCGGTTCCGATCGACCCGGACACCAGCCTTGCCCTGCTGCAATATACCGGCGGCACCACGGGCACGCCCAAGGGGGCGATGCTGACGCACCAGAACCTGTCGGCCAATGCCCGCCAGATCAAGGCGATCGACCCGCACCACGATGAACGCGATGTCATCCTGGGCGCGCTGCCGCTGTTCCATGTCTTCGCCAATGGCTGCGTGCTCAACCGCACGGTGGTCGATGGCGGGTGCATCGCGATGCTGCCGAAGTTCGACACCGCGCAGGTGCTCGCCGCGATCCGCCGCACCCGGCCGACCTCGTTTCCCGGCGTGCCGACGATGTTCCAGGCCCTGCTCGACGATCCGCGCCTTGAAGGGACCGAGATGACCGGCCTCAGGGTCTGCATCTCCGGCGGGGCGCCGTTGCCGTTGACGGTGAAGGAACGGTTCGAGGCGCTCACCGGGGTGCGGCTATGCGAAGGCTACGGCCTCACCGAATGTTCCGGCGTCGCCAGCACCAACGCCTATGAAGCGGCAGACCGCCCCGGCAGCATCGGCCAGCCGCTGCCCGCAACCCGGCTCGCCATCGTCGACAAGGAAGACCCGGCCCGGCTGGTCACGCCGGGCGAGGCGGGGGAGCTGGTCATCGCCGGGCCGCAGATCATGCAAGGCTACTGGCATCGCCCCGAGGCCGCCGCCGCCGCCTTCACCGAGGTTGATGGCCGGCGCTGGCTGCGCACCGGCGATGTTGCCGTGCTGGAGGCGGACGGGTTCGTGCGGATCGTCGACCGGCTGAAGGACATGATCGCCGTCGGCGGCTTCAAGGTCTTCCCAAGCCAGGTCGAAGGGGTGCTGGTGCAGCATCCTGCGGTGAAGGAAGCCCTGGTTATCGGGATGCCCGACCCCTATCGCGGCGAGGTGCCGCGCGCTTTCGTCACGCTCGAAGCCGGGCGCGAGGCAAAGGCGGAAGACCTGCGCGACTGGCTGAACGACCGGGTCGGCAAGCACGAGCGGGTCGATGCCGTGGTCATCCGCGAGGCCATGCCGAAAACGATGATCGGCAAGCTTGATCGCAAGGCGCTCAGGGCAGAAGCGCTCGCCGGGTGAGCGAGCGCCAGCCGGCGATCAGGATTCGATGCCGCCGGCGATGGACAGCTTGGGTTCTACCGCGCGTGGGGTCAGCCTGCCATCGACCCGGGCGCCCTGTTCGATCGTCAGCGCGTCATAGGTCACGTCGCCCTCGATCCGGGCGGACTTGAGGATGACCAGGGCATTGACGCTGATCGAACCGCGCACCGTTCCGGCCAGCCGCGCACTTTCCGCGACGATGGCGCCGGTGACAACGCTGCTTTCGCCCTGGACCAGCGCGGCGCAGGTGATGTCGCCCTCGACTGTGCCATCGACATGGAGGTCGGCCCGCGCGGTCAGGTTGCCCTTGATCGCAAGGTCGGCGCCGAGCACCGAAAAGGTCGATCCGCCCATCGGACTAGCGCTCGCCTGCGGCACGTAGGCCGTTTCTTGCTTCTTCGAGAACATTGGGTGCCATCTCCAGGAAAGGGCGCGGGTTGACCGGGTGGTCGTTGATACGAACTTCGAAATGCAGGTGCGGCCCGGTCGAACGACCGGTGCTGCCGATTACCCCGATCAGCGCGCCGGCATTTACCGCCGTGCCGATCCGGGTGCGGAACCCTGACATATGGGCATAGCGGGTGACAAGCCCGCCCCCGTGATCGATCTCCACGCAGTTGCCATAGCCCGAACGCTGGCCGACGAAGCTGACCTTGCCCTTGGCCGCTGCATAGATTGGCGCGCCGATCGGCCCCTTGAAATCGAGCCCCGGGTGGAACGCCGCGCCGCCGTCGAACGGATCGGCGCGATAGCCGAAGCCGGAAGAGATGAACCGGAAGCTGGCGGGCAGGACCTGCGGGATTCCGTCAAGCCCGCGCTGCAGGGCTTCCATACGCGCCAGGCTTTGTCCCATCCGGCGGAAGCGCGGGTCGAGCGAACCATCGGCCGAAGTCGCCATACGGAACATCGGGCCGCCCATTGCGGTCTGGTCGTTTGCCGCTGCCAGCATCCGGTCGGGATTGAGGCCGAGCTTGCGCATTGCCGCCTCGGCGGCGGCGGAGCGGCGGTCGGCCATCCGGGTCAGTGCCTCGACGAAGGCGAGCTGGCGCGCTTCGATCCGGGCAAGCGGGGCTGCCTCGGGCACCATCGCGCTGACCTTGTCGATGGTCTTCGCCGCCTCGGCATGGCTGTCGGAAACGGTCTCGCCGGTGCGGGCGCTGGCGGGGAGGTCGCCGACATGGGCCTCGACCATTTTCGTGATGAAGTCCTGCCGACGCTTGAGGTCGTCGGCGACCTTGCCGATATTTTCGCGGTAGGCAGAGACCCGGCTTTCCGCGCTGGCCACCTTGGCCTCGCGGTCCAGAAGGTCGTCATGGCGCCAGGACGCAACCAGCGATGCCACGCCGACCCACGCCATGGTGCCAAGCCATGCCAGCAGCAGCGCCGAAACCAGCGCCGCGCCGCGCATCTGCAGCCTCGCGGAAATACGGATGAAACGGACTTGTCCCTCAGATCGCATGAAGAATTCGCGATCCGGAAACCACTTCCGTAGCCGTGCTTGGAGCGCGGCCAGGTTCAATTTCGTCAAAAACGGCCCCTGTTGTTCTGTTTTATCGTCCCGCGTCCGCGCAGGCGGCTAGCAGCCGGCGGGGCGTGAATCGAATCGACAGGGGGGGACTCGCGCCGAAGCGAACGAGTCGCGCGACGAAGCGAGAAGCCGCGGGCGCGGTTCCGCAATCGTTCCGGCCATGCGGGCGCGCGACTCGTGGCTGACAATTGCGGCGCAGGGTGCTAGGCGCGCAGGCATCATGTCAGTTGCACCCGAAACCGCCGCCGAAACCCCCGAAGCGCTGATCGCGCGCCTGGCCCGCGCCGGCCGCGCCGCGCAGCGCCTGCTCGCGCGGATGTCTGACGCCGAAAAGGCGGCCGCCCTGCGCAGCGCCGCAGCGGCCCTCAGGGCAGACGAACCGCAGATCCTTGCCGCCAATGCCCGGGACGTTGCCGCCGGCGAGGCCAATGGCCTGAGCGGCGCGATGCTGGATCGGCTGCGGCTCGATTCGGGCCGGCTGGCCGCGATTGCCGATGCGGTGGACCAGGTCGCGGCCCTGCCCGATCCGGTCGGCCAGGTGATCGACAGTTCAGTCCGGCCCAACGGGCTGATGCTCGCCCGCGTGCGGGTGCCGATCGGGCTGATCGGCATAATTTACGAAAGCCGCCCCAACGTGACGGCCGATGCTGCGGCGCTGTGCCTGCGTTCGGGCAATGCGGTGCTGCTGCGCGGCGGGAGCGAGGCGGTCCATTCCAACCGGGCGATCCTTGCCGCGCTGGCGCGCGGGCTGGCCGAGGCCGGCGCACCGGCCGAGGCGGTGCAGCTGGTGCCCACGCAGGACCGCGCCGCAGTTGGCGCGATGCTGACCGCGGCGGGGCTGATCGACATGATCGTGCCGCGCGGCGGGAAAAGCCTGGTCGCGCGGGTTCAGGCCGATGCGCGGGTGCCCGTGCTCGCCCACCTTGACGGTATCTGCCACACCTATGTCCATGCTGCCGCCGACTGGGCGATGGCCAAGGACATCGCGCTCAACGCCAAGCTGCGCCGCACCGGCATTTGCGGTTCGATGGAAACGCTGCTGCTGGATGCCGCTTTTCCCGGCGCGCAGAACGTGGTTGGCGCTTTGCTCGATGCTGGCTGCGAAGTGCGCGGCGATGCGCGCGCCTGCGCGCTCGATCCGCGAATCGCCCCGGCGACCGCCGAAGACTGGGACACCGAATACCTCGATGCGATCGTCTCGGTCGCCGTGGTCGACGGGATCGATGCCGCGCTGGCGCATATCGCCGCCCATTCCTCGGCCCACACCGACGCGATCGTGACGGGCGATGCCACAGCGGCCGAGCGGTTCCTGAACGAAGTCGATTCGGCTATCGTCATGGTCAATGCCAGTACCCAGTTCGCCGATGGCGGCGAGTTCGGGCTGGGCGCAGAAATCGGCATCGCCACCGGGCGGCTCCACGCGCGCGGGCCCGTCGCGCTTGAAGGACTGACAACCTACAAGTGGCAGGTGCGCGGCTCCGGGCAAGTCCGGCCCTGAGCCGGCCGGCCATCTACACCGGCCTGCTGGGCGGCAGCTTCAACCCGGCGCACGGCGGGCACCGCCGGATCACCCTTGGCGCGATCGCTGCGCTGGGGCTGGACGAGGCATGGTGGCTGGTTTCTCCCGGCAATCCGCTGAAGGCGGCGGACGGCATGGCGCCTTTGGCCGCCCGCTTCGCGTCCGCCCGCAATCAGGCCCGGCGCGCCCCGATCCGGGTGACCGCGATCGAGCGCGAACTGGGAACGCGCTTCACCGTGGATACCCTGCGCGCACTGGTCCGGCGCCACCCCGGGCGGCGCTTCGTCTGGCTGATGGGGGCAGATAATCTGGCCCAGTTTCACCGCTGGCGGGACTGGCGCGGGATTGCCCGTACCGTGCCGATTGCTGTTGTCGCCCGTCCGGGCTATGATGGCCTTGCCCTCGCGAGCCCCGCGATGGCCTGGCTCGGCCGTTTCCGGCGGTCTGCCGCCAGTTTCCGCAACCGGGCCGGATGGAGCGCACCTGCGCTGGTGATCCTGCGTTTCGATCCCGATCCAAGATCGGCAACGGCATTGCGCCGCGCCGATCCTGACTGGGCCAGCCGCTTTCCGGCCGGCGCCGCAAGGGATTGCATCACCCTCCGCCCGATTGAGCCGAACCCGTGAAACTTGCTGTAAACCCAAGCGTTTCGGCTGATGCCCCGTTATGTGCGAAGGAGCACATCAAACCTAGATGAACGACGTTCCCAACTCTCCGCCCGCAGCCCAGCCCGCCCATCCCGGCGCCGCTCCGCTGCCCCCTTCCGAGCCCGGATCGCTTCACGAACTGGTGCTGAAATCGCTCGATGACGATCAGGCCCAGGAAATCGTCTCGATCCCGCTCGAAGGCAAAACCGCCATTGCCGACCACATGGTGATCGCGTCCGGCCGGTCGACCCGGCAGGTCGCCGCCATGGCGCAGAAGCTGGCCGAGCGGATCAAGCACGCTGGCTTCGGCCATGTCCGGATCGAAGGGCTGCCCGCGGCCGACTGGGTACTGGTCGATGCCGGCGATGTCGTCGTCCACCTGTTCCGGCCGGAAGTGCGCAGTTTCTACAACCTTGAACGGATGTGGGCCTTTGGCGACAGCCCGCCGGTCGCGGCGGCCTGACGCCGCCGTGATCGCTCGCCCCCTGCGGGCCGCGCGATGAAGCTGCACCTGATCGTGCGCGGCAAGATCGGCCGCTCGCCCGAAAGCGAGCTGGTCGATCGCTATCTCAAGCGAATCGCCTGGCCGGTGAAAATCACCGAACTGCCCGATACCGGCGGCACCGTCCCGCCGCCGGGGGCCACTCCTGCGCGCACTGTCATGCTGGACGAGCGCGGCCGTCAGCTGTCCTCGGAAGAGTTCGCGGCCCTGCTTGGCCGCTGGCGTGACGATGGCGTGCGCGAGGCGCGGTTCCTGATCGGCGCGGCCGACGGCCATGGCGATGCCGCGCGTGAACAGGCCGATCTCCTGATCGCCTTCGGGGCGATGACCTGGCCGCATATGCTGGCCCGCGCGATGCTGGCCGAACAGCTGTGGCGCGCGACGAGCATTCTTGCTGGTCATCCCTATCATCGTTCGGGATAAGCGGCACGCGATGCGGCGGCTGGTTGTCCTTTCCCTCCTGTGCCTTCTGCCCCTTGCCGGGCTGGGCGCGATGGCGGGTGCGCAGCAGGCGGGCTATGCCGATGTCGCCGAAACCCGCCGCGCGCTGGGCGAGGCGCGGCGGCAGGGCGAAGCCGCCCGCCTTCGCGCCGAACAGCTGGAGAACCAGGCGAAGGCCGCCGGGGCCGCAGCGGAAAGCGGTGCGGCGCAGGCCGCCGCCGCCGCCGCCCGGATCCAGCAGGCCGAGGCGGGGGTTGCCGCCCAGCAGGCCACCATTGCCCTGATCGACCGCCAGCGCGAGGACCTGCGCGCCCGGATCGCGCTGCGCCAGCAGCCCTTGCTGCGGCTTACCGCCGGACTTCAGCGGCTGGCGCGCCGTCCCTTGCTGTTCACCCTGTTCCGCCCCGGCTCGGTGCGCGACACGATGCACCTCAGCGCCTTGCTGGCGACGATGCTGCCCGAAGTGTCGCAGCGCACTGCCAGCCTGCGCGGCGAACTTGACCGCGCGCGGCTCCTGCGCGCGCGCGCCGAGACGAGCGTCGCCGCACTGCGCGCCGAGCAGGCCGATCTTTCCCGCCGCCGCACGATCCTGGCCGCGATGGAAACCCGCCAGCGCCTTGCCGCGCGCCAGTCCGCCGGCGTCGCCGACCGCGAGGCGGAGCGCGCGCTGGCGCTGGCCGAGCAGGCACGCGACCTTGGCGCGCTCGCCGACGATCTTGGCCGTGCGGGCCGCTTGCGTGATGAACTGGCGTTGCTGCCGGGCCCTGTCATACGGCCGGCCAGCGCGGGCGATATGGCTCCAACGCCGCCCCCGCTTGAGCCGGCGGTGCTGCCGGCGCGGCCAACGCTCGCCTTCCTGCTGCCGGTGCAAGGGCGCATCGTCGCCGGATTTGGCGAGGCACAGGCCGCCAGCCCGCGTTCGCGCGGGGTGGCCATCGCCACCACGGCACACGCTCAGGCCGTGGCCCCGGCCCCGGGCCGGGTTGCCTTTGCCGGGACCTACCGCGGCTTCGGCCAGATCGCGATCATCGATCACGGGCAGGGCTGGACCAGCCTGATCACCGGGCTGGCCCAGCTTGGCGTCGGGGTGGGCGATCAGGTCGTCGCAGGGTCGCCGCTTGGCACGGCCGGGCCGGGCCGACCGGTGGTCGCGCTCGAACTGCGCCGCGACGGCGAACCGGTGAACCCGCTCGATCATGCGCGCTTCTAGCTATCGCAAAAGAACTGGCCGCCAGATGGCCGGCCATCTGGCATTCACCGCGCCGCCGCTATAGAACGGCTTTGCATTCCCCGATGCGAAAGGCATCCCCGGCCAGATGACATTGCGTTCCCTTACCCGCGCCGCCCTGCTCGTTACGGCGGTGGCCCTGATTCCGGCGGCGACCGCCGGGCTCGCCGCCGTCGATGGCCGCGCCGGGCCGGAGTTCGGCCGGCTGTTCACCGTCTACCAGCTGATCAAGGCCAACTATGTCGAGCCGGTTGACGACGACAAGCTGATCAAGGGTGCGATCGACGGGATGCTGGCTGCGCTCGATCCGCATTCCAACTACCTTGAAGGGTCGAGCCTGCAGCGGCTCGATACGATGATCGACGGCAAGTATTCGGGCCTTGGCCTCTCGGTCGTGGCCGATGACGGTGCGGTGAAGGTGGTTTCGCCGATGCGCGGCAGCCCGGGCGAACGCGCCGGGGTCAAGGCGGGGGACTTCATCACCCATCTCGACGGCAAGCTGATCTACGGCCTCGACCTCGACGAATCGGTCAGCCGGATGCGCGGGCCGGCCGGCACCTCGATCCGCCTCACCATTTTCCGCCCCGGCCGGGACGAGCCGTTCGACGTTACCGTTACCCGCGGGGAAATCAGCCTTGAGCCGGTGTCCTCCAAGCTGGTCGATACGGTTGGCGTGATCTCGGTGAACGAGTTCTCGGCCGAAGTCGGCAACTATGTGAATCAGGGGCTGCAGACGCTGAAGCGCCAGTCCGGCGGCAAGCTTTCGGGCCTTGTACTCGATCTCAGGCAGAACCCGGGCGGTTCGCTCGACGAGGCGGTGCTGCTGTCCGACCTGTTCCTGTCCTCGGGCGATATCGTGTCGCAGCGCGGCCGGGTCACGTCGGAAAACGAATATTACCGGGCCGAACAGACCCCGTTCAAGGGCGATGCCGCCAAGGGCCTGCCGATCATCGTGCTGATCGACGCGGGCTCCGCCTCGGCGTCCGAAATCGTCGCCGGCGCGCTGCAGGACCAGCACCGCGCATTGGTCATGGGCGAACGCAGCTTCGGCAAGGGCAGCGTGCAAAGCCTGATCCGGCTCGACAAGACCCATGCGGTCAAGCTCACCACGGCGCGCTATTTCACGCCGTCGGGCCGGTCGGTGCAGGAAGGCGGGATCGAACCCGACATCCGCGTGCCGCAGATCTCCGATCCCGACGCCCGCAAGCGCGCCGCGCGCTCCTTCCGCGAGAGCGACCTGCGCGGCCACCTCGTCAACGAGGTCGGGCTGGATGACAAGCAGCTCGAAACCGACAAGCAGGACGATCCGCGCTTCAAGTGGACGCCCGAACAGCTCAAGGAAAAGGGCATCGAGGATTTCCAGCTGTGGTACGCAGTCAACACGATCCGGCGCACGGCAGGGATGCCGGCGCTGGCGGTGAAAACGAAATGACGATGCCGGCGGGAGATCGCGCGCTGGCGACCGCACGCCTGCTGGCCTTTGCCGTTCCTGCGGCGCTGCTCGGCGGGGCCTATGTTTCGCAATATGGCTTCGGCCTCTATCCGTGCGAGATGTGCTGGTGGCAGCGCTATCCGCATTTTGCCGCGCTGGCGCTGGCGCTCGCCGGCCTTGCGCTGCCGCGGGCACGCTGGCTGATCGTGCTGGCGGCGCTGGCCATCGGGATTTCCGGGCTGATCGGGTTGTTCCACGCCGGGGTCGAATACAAGTGGTGGCAGGGCTTCACCACCTGCACCAGCCTGGTCAAGCTGGGCGGCGGCGATCCGCTCGACGCGATCATGAACAAGGCCCCGCTGATCAGCTGCGACCAGCCGCAGTGGACCCTGTTCGGGGTCTCGCTCGCGGGGTTCAACTTCCTTTTCTCGGTCGGCGGCGCCGCGCTCGTGCTCGCGCTGCTGACGCGCGGACGAAAGGGTTGAGCCGATGAACACCAAGCGTTCCGCCCGGATGCTGCGGGTCGACCAGGCCGGGGAGTACGGCGCCACCCGGATCTATGCCGGCCAGATTGCGGTCATGGGCGACCGTGCGCCCCATTCGCCCGAAGTTGCCGCGATGGCCGCGCAGGAGGCGGAGCATCGCCGCCTGTTCGACGCGCTGATCGCACAGCGCGGGGTGCGACCGACCGCGCTCCAGCCGGTCTGGGCGGTCGCCGGCTATGCGCTGGGCGCGGCTACGGCACTGATGGGGCCGAAGGCGGCGATGGCCTGCACCGCCGCGATCGAGACCGAGATCGACCAGCATTACACCCAGCAGCTCGAGGAACTGGGTGATGACGATCCGGAACTTGGCGCGCTGATCGAACGGTTCCGCGACGAAGAGCGCGAGCATCGCGACACTGCGCTCGCCGCAGGGGCGGAAGAAGCCCCTGCCTATCCGCTGCTGTTCGGCGCGATCCGGCTCGGCTGCCGGCTGGCAATCCGCTTGTCCGAACGAATTTGAATGCCCGTGCGGATTTGATTGGCCGCAAGGCGCCGTGCCAGCAAGTTCTTCATCTATCGTTCAAGGGCATCGGCCCCTATATCCAAGACGTTACGAAAACCGGGAGTTGCCCATGCGCGTCCTTTCCATCCTGAGCCTTGCCCTCACTGGCCTCGCTGCCGCGGCCCAGCCGGCCACCGCGCAGGACAAGGCGGCGGGCGGCGGTGAGCGGGTCAACACCATCATCGTCTACGGCAACGATCCCTGCCCGGTTTCCAATGGCGACGAGATCACCGTCTGCGCCCGCAAGGCCGAGGCCGAACGCTACCGCATTCCGCCCGCCTTGCGCGAAACCCCCTCGACGCGGAGCGAGGCATGGAGCCAAAGAGTGCTCGCCTATGAAACGGTTGGCCGCACCTGCACCAACTCGTGTTCGCCGGTCGGCCCGGGCGGGGTCAACGGCTGCACCCAGAAGCTGATCGATGCGGCCTATGCCGAAAAGCGCGGCGCCACCGATGTGCAGTTTTCCGCGATGATCGATGCCGAACGGGCCAAGCGCGCCGCCACGGTCGATGCCGAGGCCGCCGCGACCCAGGCCCGGGTCGAGCAGGCGGAAAAGGACTATGAAGCCCGCCAGCGCGCCCAGCAGGATCCGGCGCCCGCAGCCCCTGCGAAGCCCTGATTAACCCTTCCCGTGCTACGGCGCCGCCCATGACCGCGCCGCCTGCCCGTATCCTCGTCATCTTCGGGACCCGTCCCGAGGCGATCAAGCTGTTTCCCGTCATTGCCGCGCTGCGTGCCGACCCGCGCTTCGAGCCGGTAGTTTGCGTTTCGGCGCAACACCGCGGGATGCTCGACCAGGTGCTGGAAATAGCCGGGATCGTGCCAGACCACGATCTTGACCTGATGCGGCCAGGCCAGACCCTTGATTCGCTCACCGCCGCGTTGCTCACCGGTCTTGGCGAAGTGATGGACCGGGTCCGGCCCGACCGGGTGATGGTCCAGGGCGACACGGCAACCGCGATGGCGGGCGCACTGGCCGCCTATTACCGCAAGCTTCCGGTCGACCATGTCGAGGCGGGGCTGCGCTCGGGCAACATCCACCACCCGTGGCCCGAGGAAGTGAACCGCAAGATCATCGGCGCGATGGCGAGCCTGCACTTCGCGCCGACGGCTACCTCTGCCGATGCCCTGCTGCGCGAAAACGTCGATCCCGCGCGGGTCCACGTGACCGGCAATACGGTGATCGACGCGCTGCAGTGGGTAACGCGGCAAATCGCCGCCGCGCCGGAGCTTGCCTCCGGGCTCGCCGGGATTGAGGCGCGCTTTGCCGGCAAGCGGATCGTCGGCGTCACCACTCACCGCCGCGAGAACTTTGGCGGCGGGCTTGTATCGATCGCCCGCGCGGTGCGCCGCATCGCCGCGCGCGAGGATGTCGCGATCGTCTTTCCGGTCCACCCCAACCCCAACGTGCGCGCGGTGATGGACGAGGCATTGGCCGGCCTGTCCAACGTCGCTATGATCGAGCCGCTCGATTACCCGCACTTCGCGCGCCTGCTTTCGCTTTGCGACATCATGCTGACCGATTCGGGCGGGGTTCAGGAAGAAGCGCCCGCGCTGGGCAAGCCCGTCCTTGTCATGCGCGAGACGACCGAGCGCCCCGAAGGCGTGGTCGCCGGCACCGCAAGGCTCGTCGGCACCGACGAGGAAACTATCGTTACCGAAATCTTCACCCTGCTCGACGATAAGGCTGCCTACGAGGCGATGGCCCGCGCCCACAATCCCTTCGGGGATGGCACGGCCGCTGCCCGGATCGTGGAGCTTATCGGGAATGAAATCGGACAATAAGCCGGAAGTCTGTGTTGTCGGGCTTGGCTACATCGGCCTGCCCACGGCGGCCATCGTTGCCCGTTCGGGGTGCCGGGTGCGCGGCGCGGACGTCTCGCGCGAGGTGGTCGACACGATCAACCGCGGCGAAATCCATATCGAGGAAGTCGATCTCGACGGGCTGGTCCAGGGCGTCGTCGCGCGCGGGCTGCTGACTGCATCGACCCGGGTGGAACCGGCCGATGTCTTCGTGATCGCGGTGCCGACCCCGTTCGACAGGAACCACGCGCCCGACCTCAGCTATGTTATGGAAGCCGGCCGCGCGGTTGCGCCGGTACTGAAGCCGGGCGACGTGGTGATCCTCGAATCGACCTCGCCGGTCGGCACGACCGAACAGTTGCGCGACCTCATGGCCGAGGCGCGGCCGGACCTGCGCTTTCCCGGCCTTGTCTCCGAAACGCCCGACGTCTCGATTGCCTATTGCCCCGAGCGCGTCCTGCCCGGCCGGATCCTCGAGGAACTGACCAACAACGACCGTTCGATCGGCGGGATCACCCCGCGCTGCGCACGCAAGGCGCTGGCCTTCTACAAGCTGTTCGTGCGCGGCGCCTGCGTCACCACCGACAGCCGCTCGGCCGAGATGACCAAGCTGGTCGAGAACGCCTACCGCGACGTCAACATCGCCTTCGCCAATGAACTGTCGATCATTTCCGACCGGATGGGGCTGGACGTGTGGGAGGTGATCCGCCTCGCCAACCGGCATCCGCGGGTCAACATCCTCTCGCCCGGCCCGGGGGTTGGCGGACACTGCATCGCGGTCGATCCCTGGTTCATCGTTCACGGCGCGCCCGAGGAAACCCCGCTGATCCGCACCGCGCGCGGGGTGAACGATTCCAAGATCCATCACGTGATCGCTCAGGCCGACGCGCTGCTTGAAGCCCACCCCGAAGCGCGGGTGGCCTGTCTCGGGCTTGCCTTCAAGGCCAATATCGACGACTTCCGGGAAAGCCCGGCGCGGCTGGTCGCCTCCACCCTGACCCGCCGCCACGCCGACCGGATCTCGATCGTCGAGCCGTTCATCACCCGGCTGCCGATCGAATACCGCGATACGCCGGTCGAACTGATCGACATCGATACCGCGCTCGAACGCTGCGACATCCTGATCGTGCTGGTCGACCACGATCTGTTCCGTTCCATCCCGCTGAGCGAGCGCGCGAACAAACTCGTCTACGACACGCGCGGGATCTGGGCGGACCAGCCCAAGAGGGAAACGCACCTCGCCCCGCGCCTGCACGCGGTCGGCTGATATCTTGTCGAAGGCGGGCCTGCCTGGCCCGTCCGATGCCGGCTTCCGGCGGGACGCAAAAGAATGGGTGCCTCCATCGCTTGCGTCTCGTCGGGAGACTAAACGAAGGCCCGGCGGCAAGTCTGCCCCGGGCCTTCACTTATCTACAGCTGTGCAGGGCGGGCCGTTCAGCCCAGCGCGATGTCGGGCGCGTCTTCCTGCTTCATGCCGACCACGTGATAGCCGGCATCGACATGGTGGGTTTCCCCGGTCACGCCGCTCGACAGGTCGGACAGCAGGTAGAGTCCCGCGCCGCCCACATCCTCGATCGTCACGTTCCGGCGCAGCGGGCTGTTCAGCTCGTTCCACTTCAGGATGTAGCGGAAATCGCCGATTCCGCTGGCGGCAAGGGTCTTGATCGGGCCGGCGGAAATCCCGTTCACCCGCACGTTCTGCGGTCCGCAGTCGTTCGCCAGGTACTTCACGCTGGTTTCCAGCGCTGCCTTGGCCACGCCCATTACGTTATAGTGCGGCACGACCTTCTCGGCGCCGTAATAGGTCAGCGTCAGGATCGAGCCGCCGTCCGGCATCATCTCGACCGCGCGCTTGGTGACGGCGACAAGGCTGTAGGCCGAGATGTTCATCGTCATCAGGAAGTTGTCGAGCGTGGTGTCGTAGTACTTGCCGCGCAGCTGGGTCTTGTCGGAATAGCCGATCGCGTGGACCACGAAGTCGATCGTCGGCCAACGCGCCTTCAGGCTGTCGAACGCGATGTCGAGCGCCTCCATGCTGGAGACGTCGCAATCGATCAGAAAATCGCTGTCCAGGCTTGCCGCCAGCGGGCGCACGCGCTTTTCCAGCGCCTCGCCCTGATAGGAAAAGGCAAGCTCTGCCCCTTGTTCGTGCAGCTTCTGGGCAATGCCCCAGGCCAGCGACTTGTCATTTGCCAAGCCCATGATGAGGCCGCGCTTGCCTGCCATCAGTCCGGTCATTTCCGTAGGTACTCCGCCGTTTATCCTGTTCGCGATGCCCGGGAGCGATCATCCGCCTGCCCGATCATGTCGCGTTCCTCCGGTGTTTCCGCAAGCGCCGCGTTAAGCTCCGCCCCGAAAACCATCCCTAAGCCGACGAGCCAGAAAAAGAAAAGCGTGATCATCACTCCGGCCAGGCTTCCATAGGTCGCATCGTAGTTGAAAACGCGGCGAACCGCCCATGGCAGGGCCATTGTCACGGCACCCCACCACACGGTCACGAACAATGCGCCCGGCCACTTGGGATAGCGCCGGTGGCTGTATTGGCTGGGGGTAAGCGAATAGAACAGCAGGTAAAGTGAGCCGAACAGCACGCCCGCCGGGATCAGCCGGGTCATGGTGACCTCGCCCACGACCGGGTCAAGCTCGGGAAACCAGGCGTAGATCGCGGTTTCCACCGCGCCGATCGCAACCTGTGCCATCAGTGAGAACAGCAGCAGGATGACGGCGGCGATGATGATTCCGGTCGACAGCAGCCGATACCGCCAGAATGCGTGGGTGTGTTTCGTACCATAGGCGCGGCGCAGGATGTCGCGGATGGTCTCGACCAGGCTGCCCACGGTCCACAGCCCGACTACGCCGCCGATCCACAAGAGCCAGCCGGTCCTTGCCTCGATCACATCGCGGGCGACCGGCGCCACCGCGTGGGCAACCGAGGGCGGCACGGCAAGCAGGAAGGCATTGATCGAAGCGGCGCGTTCGCTGCGCTCGCCGATGGCCGAAAAGATCGCGGTCACCATGATGAAGAACGGAAACAGCGCGACGACCGAGGTATAGGCAAGGTTGCCGGCGTGGATGAACCCGTCGTTCCATACCCCCGCCATGGTCCGGCCAAGCAGTTGCCGCAGGTGGACGTGCCAGTGGCGATGCGCCTCGATTTCCCGTGCGGTAGTCGGCTCCAGCCCCGCCTGCCAGCGCAGTGCATGGCGGCGGCGCGCCTCGGGCGAAAGGTCGGGCGGGTTGAGAAGCGGCCCGGGCGATGCGGCGCCCGCACCTTCGATCGGGCGCTCTTCCACTTAAACGCCCAGTCGCGAGCGCGGATTGCGCTCGTCTTGCCAACCTTCCAGCCGCCGCCCCAGTTCTGCCATTGCCGCGCTGTCTGCCGCGGGAAGCTCGATCTGCAGGGTAACCAACTGGTCGCCGCGCGTGCCGTCCTTGCGGGTCATGCCCTTTTCCTTGAGCCGCAGCGTCTTGCCTGATGAGGTTCCCGCCGCGACGGTCAGCATGACCGCGCCTTCGGCGGTCGGCACCTTGACCTTGGCTCCGCGCGCCGCCTCGTCCAGCGTGACCGGCAGGTCGAGGCGCAGGTTGTCGCCGTCGCGCTTGAAGAAGGGGTGCGGCTGGATTTCGATCGTCACGATTGCATCGCCGTTGCCGCCCGGCCCCGGCTCGCCCTTGCCGGCCAGCCGCATCTGGGTGCCGTCCTCCACCCCGGGGGGAAGCTTGAGGTCGATGGTCTTGCCGTCGGCAAGGGTGATGCGCTGGGCCGCCCGGGTGGCCGCATCGGTCAGCGAGACCTTGAGCCGGTACTGCACGCTGGCACCCTTGGGCGCCGCGCGCCGGCCCCCTCCTCCCATGCCTCCGAACGGACCGCCGCCGCCGCGTGCGCGGCCGCCGAACAGGCCCTCGAACAGGTCGGACAGGTCAGGATTTTCCTGGGCCCCGCCGAAGCCCTCGAACCCGTCGTGGCGGAACCCGCGCTGGCCGGCACCGCCGCCGAACCCGCCGCCGAACGGCCCGGTCGGGTTGCCGTTCAGGTCGATCTCGCCCCGGTCGAAGCGCGCGCGCTTGTCCTTGTCGCTCAAGAGGTCATAGGCCTCGGTCACCTTGCTGAAACGCTCGGTGGCCTTGGGATTGTCCTGGTTCCGGTCGGGGTGCAGCTCCTTGGCGAGCTTGCGATAGGCGGACTTGATGTCCTTGTCGCTCGCGCCGCGAGCCACCCCCAGGATCGCGTATGGGTCAGTCATGGGTCATAGCTAGTTGCGGGAAGGCCAAGGCACAAGGGAGTTGACCCGGCCCCTTCCCTGCGCGTGCTGCCGGGGCTATGGAACGGCGGCGGTCGCCGCCGCGAACGACAGACCAGACAGGAACCCCCGTGCCCGCTGAACCGGCGACCCTCTCGCTCCCCCATGGCGATCCCTTCGCCCAGTTCGACGCGTGGTACCGCGAAGCGCGTACCACCGAACCGAACGATTCGAACGCAATGGCCCTTGCCACCGCCACGCCCGCCGGCCTGCCCTCGGTACGGATGGTCCTGCTCAAGGGCTACGATGCGGACGGCTTTGTGTTCTACACCAATTCGCATAGCCGCAAGGGCGCCGAACTGCTGGCCAATCCCCATGCGGCACTGCTGTTCCACTGGAAGTCCGTGCGCCGGCAGATCCGTATCGAAGGCCCGGTGGAACGCGTGACCGATGCGGTGGCCGATGCCTATTTCGCCAGCCGCTCGCGCGATAGCCAGCTTGGGGCGGTGGCGTCGGACCAATCGGCCCCGCTCGATGCGCGCGACACCTTCGTCGCCCGCTACGCCGAGGCCGAGGCCCGCTTTGCGGGGCGCGAGGTCGAACGCCCGGCCCATTGGTTCGGCTTCTGCCTGAAGCCCCGCGCGATCGAGTTCTGGCAGGACCGGGAACACCGCCTCCACGAACGCCGCCGCTACCTGCGCGATGCCGCCGCGCCGGGCGGCTGGACCAGCACGCTGCTGTTTCCCTGACCATGAACGCCCCCTCCCCTTCGCAGAGCGGTGCGCTCAACCGCAGCGCGGCGATCGCCAGCATCACGGTGGCCGCGCTGCTGCTTGGCCTCAAGGCCTGGGCGGCCTTGTCGACCGGGTCGACCGCGATGCTCGGCAGCCTTGCCGATACCGCGCTTGATCTGGTCGCCAGTATCGCGACGCTGGCGGGGGTATGGATCGCGGCCCAGCCGGCCGACGAGGAACACCGTTTCGGGCACGGCAAGGCCGAGGCGCTGGCGGCGATGTTCCAGGTCGTTCTGATCTCGATCTCGGCGCTCAGCCTGGCCTTTCACGCGGTGCAGCAGTTCTTCGCCGGCGAGCGGACCCAGGCGGCGGGCGAGGGCATTGCCGTCTCGGCCATCGCGATGCTGGCGACGCTGGCCCTGCTCGGCTGGCAGCGCCACGTGATCGCCCGGACGCAAAGCCTCGCGATCAGCACCGAC
>Ga0228701_1001298_pt1 | contig 17357 bp, 9 predicted proteins | sample McNCre117_Aug_MG_2_FD_178017 | JGI IMG/M metagenome (GOLD analysis project Ga0228701, IMG submission 178017) | Freshwater microbial communities from McNutts Creek, Athens, Georgia, United States - 11-17_Aug_MG | ecosystem: Environmental > Aquatic > Freshwater > Creek | place: USA: Georgia...
GCGCGAGCTTGTGCTCGGCGCCGCTCTCCTTGTTCGCCGCATCCGCGAGCTTGCCGACCTTGCGCGCGAGCTTGTGCTCGGCGCCGCTCTCCTTGTTCGCCGCATCCGCGAGCTTGCCGACCTTGCGCGCGAGCTTGTGCTCGGCGCCGCTCTCCTTGTTCGCCGCATCCGCGAGCTTGCCGACCTTGCGAACGAGCTTGTTGCCGGCCGTCCCCAGCTCGCGCACCATCTTCTCGATGTGCTGCAGCCGTGCCGCGTCCGCGTCGCCGAACTCGGCGCCGAGCACGGCAGACACGAGAGGAACACCGACTGCAGGCGCGAGCGGCGCGAGCGCCGCCGTCGCGGCCGCGCGCGCGTCCTGGCAGTCCATCACCGCAGAGAGCACGACGCACAGGCGGCGCGCGGGCTGCAGCAGCCCGGCCGCCGCGTCGAGCACCACGAGGCGCAGCCCGGGGTGCGCCTGCGCCACGACGACGGTCGCCTTCGCGAGGTACGGATCCTGCGCGCGGGTGTTAGCGCACAGCGCACAAGCAGCAACACAAGAGAGTATAGCAGCAGAACCTGCCGCAGCGGCTCGAACGCCGCCATCGCACCCGGCCCACCGCGCTCGGCCGCCGAGCGCAGTGAGCGCAGCGCCGCGAGCGCGTGCGCGACGGTGCCCCCGGCCGGCGGCAGCTGAGCGAGCAGCGCGCCGCGCGCGAGCAGGTTGTTCACCGAGCCGCCCGCGAGCGTTGTCCCCGCACCGAAAAGGTGCACGGCCGTGCGCGGCACCGTCGCCGTCGGCCCCGTCGGCACGAAGTTGCTCATCACGAAGCACGCAGCGATGCCTGTCGCGGCGTCCTCGACGCGCAGGCTCTCGGAGACGAAGCAGCGTGTGCGCACGTCCTGCGTTTTGCGGCTGTTAGCACGCGTACAGGCAAACAGCATTGGGAGGGCAGCAACACCTCGTGGAACGCCACCTCCACGCGCTGCACACGCAGGTCGCGCGGCGGGAGCAGCCCGCCGGAGCGCCGCGCCGTGTACGCCGAGGAGTTCACGTTCACGGCCTGCACGACCCCGCGCGGCGCGTCGGCAGCGCGCAGCGCGACGCGCGTGTCCGTCGGCTTGTGCGCGCCGGCGCCGTCGAACGTGAAGTCGACGTCGTTGTGGTTCTGGAACACGTCGCACACCGCCTCGAGCGCGTTCGCGAGCGTCGGCTGCTCGCGCACCGCCGCGCGCAGCGTCTCGAAGCGCTGCTTGCTCAGCGCGAACACGCTGAAGGGCGTGCAGATGTTCTTGCCCTGCCTCTTCATCGTCAAACGTACATACACACACAGCAAGGCAAAGAAGGCCAGCACACGCGGGTACCTCCAGCTCCGTGTCCAGGTTGTACGTGCTGCGCATGTTCACGCAGCCGCTCACCGCCGATCCAGGCACCGCCTCGTCCCATGCGCAGATCTGCATCGTCGTGTTGCCGTGCATCCACGGCGCGTACTCGAAGTCGCTCGCGAGCCCATACGCGCTCGCGAGCACCGTCGACTCCGGGCGCATCGCGTCTGCCAGGTTGCTGTCCGTGCCCAACGCCGCCGCGCCCAACACCGCGGGCTCGCGCGGCGTGCGCAGCGTCTCGTTCAGTGCCGCCTGCGCGCGGCCCACGGCTGCGCGCTGTTCCGCGACGCGCTTGTGCGCGAGATTCCATGTCTTCATGTCCACGGGCTCGAGCATCGCTGAGGTATTCCGCCCGGTGCGCTGCGCTGCTTTATATATACCTCCACAGCACGCCAGGCATGCGCATGAACTGTCTCTTCGAGGCCGTCGCTGGCTTCTGGATCGCGGGCCTGCACGCGCTACGACCCCACGTGCTCGAGGGCGACCTCGTCGCGGCCGCACGCGAGCAGCTGCAGCAGGCGCTCGCACGCGTCGCGGAACAGCAGCAGCTCTACACGCGCCAGCTCGCGCAGACTGCCAGCGAAGTGCGCACACGGCGCGCGGTCCTGAGCAAGAGCGACATGCGCCGCCTGCTGCTGCGCAGCCGGCGCATTAAGCTCGAGCAGACCTCGCTCGAGAACAAGGCGCGCGTGATGGAGGGCCAGCTCGACGCGCTCGACAACAACGAGTTCAACAAGGTCGTGCTCTCGACGCTGCAGACGTCCTCGAAGGCGATGCTCAAGATGGGCCTACACAAGGACCTGAGCAGCACCGACCAGGTCATCTCCGAGCTCGAGGAGGGCCTGCAGGTCTCGGGCGAGTTCACCAGCGCGCTCGCGGGCGCCAACGGCGAAGCCGTCGACGACGCCGAACTCGACGCCGAGCTCGCGGCGCTGCTCGCGGAGCCGCTGCTCACGCTGGAGGCCGCCTTGGAGCCGGTCGCCTTGCCGCCGACCGCCTTACCACCGGCAATCGACTCGCATACAGCAGTCGAGCACACAGCAGCACATACAGACACGCGCGAGCCGGTTATGGTATAGTAGTTTACTTGCGAACAGCGTATCTGCTCGCCTTAGCCTTAGCGGCTTGCAACTCTCGCCGCTTCTCGTCGGTTCTAGCGATGATGAGTAACTTTTTGAACCCAGCCAGCTCGTGGGGCTGCAATATATGCAAGACAGGGGTGGATGCTCTGCAGCTCATATAGAGCCACACCTGGTGAGACTCGCTCAGGTACGGAAACACACACATCACCACAACCATGTGTATCGGTTTTTTAACCTTTTTGTGGGTGGTGGTGTGACGCGTCTTATAGACCAAGTCACTACCGGGCAGCGCACTGGCGTTGGTGGCCCTGCATGGCTCGACAATGGTGGTCTTGACAATGGCATCAATGAATCTTTTGGGTGTGATGGTGGCTGTGAGTGGACGCAGGTCGATGACGCGGGGCTCGCGGGCAACAGGCTCCTTGCGGCGCCAGTCGCGCCAGTCGCGCAGGGCGGGCCAGTCGCGCTGGGCGGGCCAGGCGGATAGCGGGACGACAGGCGTCGCGCTCTGCCGCTTGCAGCGCCGCAGCCGCGCGAGCTCTATGGCCAGGGGGCCGAAGAGCTGCGCGAGCAGGGTGAGCAGGTCGACGATCAGGAGAAAGAGCATAGGGCGCAGGGCCCGCCAGAGCAAGCTTAAATAAGTACGTGTCTCGGAGGCGGGCGCGGTGCGGCTGCGGTTGGTGCGTATACAACAAACCAAGGCGTATGCGCCCCACCGGCCTGCTCTTCGCGCTCGCGGCGCTGCACCCCTTCGAGGGCCAGCCGCGCATCCAGCTGCACCGCCTCGAGGCGCTCTACGTGCCGCCGAACACGACGCTGACCGCGCGCCGCTCGCTCGAGCACGTCGTGCCGCGCGCCGTGCTGCGCGACCCGCGCGCCGCCGCCGACCTCCACAACATCTTCAGCACGGCCGCCGCGCTCAACGCGCGCCGCGGCTGCCTGCGGCTCGACGCCGCCGACACGGCCGACGCCGAGCCCGGCCGCTTCGCGAGCGCGGGCCACGGCAACTTCGTCGACCGCCGCCGCCGCTCGTTCTGCGTCGAGGAGGGCTCGCGCGGCACGGTCGCGCGCGCGATCCTCTACGTGCAGCGCGTCTACGGCTGCGACCCCGCGGAGAGCCTCGTCGGCGGCAGCGCGCGCGCCTGGGCCTGGCACGCCGAGTACCCCCCGACGCGCATGGAGCTCGCGCACAACAGCCTCGTCGCGCGCGCCCAGGGCGCCGGCAACTTCCTCGTGTGCAACGAGACACGGGTGGCTGTGGACTGCATCGTGCGCGGCCTGCACCGCAAGTAGCCGCGGCTGTGGGTGTATTTAAGCTGGTGAGGCTGAGCTGGGCGCTCAGTGCCCTTTGCTAGCTCGATGGTCGCCACCACCAATCACGACAACAACTCCGACTCCCTGCTCGCAGACTTCGCCGGTATGGTCACGTTCATGACACGAGAGACGCGCGTGCATTGTTACCCAATCGTACAGGTCGACCTTTCGTACCAGAACCAGATACTCGAAGGCGCCGCACTCATGCTCGTCTACATGCTCGCGTCCATGGTGAACCAAGATACCTCTGTTTTGGTGACGCTCACTGTCCACAATGGCAAGCGCGCGTACAGCATCCGGTTCAACTTCAACGGTGTCGCGTGCCTTGTGATTTGCCATATCAGCTCTCACTCACCGCAGCAGCTCCACGTGTCTGTCAAGAACGACACCGCGCATGAGCTGCACTACAATGGCAGCTACATTCAGCACCAGTTCTTTATGCACCTCCCCGCCAACGCCGGCCCGCCGCCCCTGCTCGTGAACACCACCACGCAGCAGGGCCGCGACGCCGCCTGGCAGACTCTCTCGCACTGGGCGAACTCGTTTACTCGTGCGTTGATGTAAAGATCTGAAACCAAACCAATGCCTCTTGCTGCTGCTACTGCTGCTTTGTATCATGCTACTGTGTCGAGCGCAACTTCTTGACGGTGTAGCCGTCCATGGGTCCGCGCGATCCACTGCCGAGCAGTAAAGGGTACCATCAGGACCCTGGATGACACGGAGACGGTTCCTGTCATGGTATAGATAATGTCAGTACAAACAGTACCATTCCCGTTTCGTACCGACAAAACAGTACAAAACTCATTTAGTACCAAAATCAGAATTCTGATCCAAGAATCAGAATTCTGATCCCGTACTAAATGAGGTACCTTCGTATCGATTCGAATCGATTCGAATCGATTCGTATCGATTCGTATCAGTAGTTGTTTCCCGCGCTTTTGGCCTGTCCGCTCAGTTCCGCTCGGCTCCGACTATAATAGTTATACGGACCCCCCCCACACCGCCACACCTCTCTGGCAAGTTCCAGACACTATTAATGACAATGATAATGATAATTCCTTTCTCTCTTCTGTTACTATATCTCTCTCTTTCTAACCTTCTACTCATTTCAGGAAAAAAGAAGACTATATAACAGTGTATATAATGTAGTAGAATAGAGATAGAGTATAGAGTATAGAGAGAGGAATTATCATTATCATTGTCATTAATAGTGTCTCGAACCTGCCAGAGAGGTGTGGCGGTGTGGGGGGGGGTCCGTATAACTATTATACTCGGAGCCGAGCGGACAGGCGAAAAGCGCGCGAAAACCGATACGTATCGGCGCGTATCACCCACAATCCATTCCCACAATCCGTGCCAGTACGTATCGATACGTATCAGCGCATACCAGTATAAATCGATACGAACCGATACGTATCAGCGCGTACCAGCACGAATCGATACGAACCGATACGTATCAGCGCGTACCAGCACGAATCGATACGAACCGATACGTATCAGCGCGTACCGGCGCCGCCCGGCCTACAGAAGGCCGCGAGCCACTCGCCAAGGCCAGGATGGCCCCCAGCACCACGGCAGAGTGCTTCCGCCTGCGGGCCGAGATCACCGCGATGCTGTCGCACAACATGCACGACATCACGCTCTACGGGTACCTCGCGCCGACCTCGCTGACCTGGATGGCGATCGGCGTGATGCCCGTGTGCTTCGCGGACGTCGACGCGAGCACTTTGTCGCCGAAGCTGTGCGGCAAGGATGCCACGATAGAGAGGCGCGCGGAGCTCGCTCGCGCGCTTCTGTGTGCATTCAACACGCTGCGCTGCCAGGACGAGTACAGCCTCGAGGTGCTGAGGGAGCTGCACGAGCTGATCCCGCTCTGCGGGACCACGCATGCTGCGGCATGGGAGTGCTATATACGGCACCTGAATATGCTTCAGTTCGAGAAACAGCACAAGACACGGAAGGAAATGATCGTGCACCGCCTGCTGTGTGCAAACGAGCTGCTCAAGGCGAGCGCGCAGGTCGCGGGCCAGACGTACATGCTGCTGCGCAAGCTCGGCGTGTCGTACACGGACGTCTTCGAGGAGGCGTAGCCGTTTTGCAATAAACGCACCTAAAGCAAAAAGGGCAGGAAAGTGCGTCTCCGGTGCGTTTAGATGTGTCTCTGCCCGTCAGAGAGGCCCGGTGTTGCGTGTTTTGCCTGCGGGACCATGCAGGGATCGGCGCGGCTGAGAACTGCAGCCTCTAATTGGTTGTTTTCGCAGTACGGAGTCGGGTGTACGCGTGGCCCGCCCACACATACAGCACACGCCAACAGCCTAATGCACAGGTCGCCGGCGAGCCGCCCGCGATTGTCGGCGCATGGCGCAGTACGGGTATAAGGCGCACAGCGGCACGTGCGCAATGCCGCTCTCAGAAGGCGGCGCGCGCTACCTATGGGGGCTCGCGCTGTCGCTGCTGCTGCTGCTGTTTGAGCGCGTGCTGCACGCGGTGTGCGTGCTGCTCTGGCACGTGATGCACTCGTCGCCGGCGGACCTGCGTGTGTTCGCGGCGGGCGGCGTGCTCGCGGGCTGCGTGCAGGGTCTCGCGGGCGTGCTGCTCGGGGCGGTCGCGGTCGCGACGACGGCGCTCGGCGCCCTCATCAACGCGGGGCGCTGGGTGGTGCAGATCGTGCTGCTCGGGCTGCTCTTCACGCTGCTCTTCGAGTACTACCCGCAGTTCGTCGAGGACGCGATCCGCTACTACAACGACGGGTTCGGCTCGGGCCTGCGCGCGTACGTCTTCGAGCCGCTGCGGCTGGTGCACCTCGCAGTGTCGGTGGTGCTGCCGGCGTACAACGCGATCGCGTACACGTCGACGAAGATGATCACGACCGTGCTCGTGCCCGGCCTCGCGCTCGACTTCGACGCGGACGCCGCACTGCAGTTCTTCGGGGCGCTCGCGGACCTGCTCCGCGACGTGACACTCTCACTCTCGAAGTACTTGCTGACCTTCTCCGCATGCACGCCCGATGCCGGCAGCGCGTGCTTCGAGCCCGGGCTGCGCATGCTCGACCTGCTCACGCCGATGGCCGACGTGCGCGCGATGGCGGCCGCGGCCGTGCGCGTCGTGTCGTTCAACTGCGCACTGCTCGCGACGCCCGTGGACATGCTTGCGTACCCTCTAATGGACATCAACTTGGCCAAGGGCGTGCACGCGCTCGCGAACGCGGCGCTGCTCGGGGTGCTGCAGGTCCCGCTGATTACCTACGAGCGCTGCCGCCTGCGCGGCGCGACCACGAACAGCTCAAGCAGCGGCAGCCCGAGCCTCGACGTGCTGCTGTGCGTGCCCGACTTCGAGCCGGCCTGGAACGCGTTTTCGTCGGGCCAGCGCTTCATCGGGCGCGCGATCGACAACTGGCTGAACATCGCGCTCGTGATCGTCGAGGAAGCAGTCACAGGCTCAGCGCCGTCGTGTGCCGCACCGCCGTTCGGCCTCGACGTGGCCGCGCCTGATTCCAGCCTCTTCGGCGGCAACGCGACCACCGTCGCGGGGCTCACCGAGAGCATGTACGCGGTGACCGACGGCCTCGCCGCACAGTACACGCTCTTCGCAGAGCGCGCCGTGCAGCGCGTGCTCGTGCCCGGCGCGTGGCCGATGCAGGTGCAGGTCGCGCACGGCATCGCGGCGGTGCAGTACTCAGACGCGGAGCCGGACACGACGGCGATGCTCGGGTGCCGCTGCGATGACGTAATCGACACAACAAGCCCGAGCGGCGCCCGCCTCGCGCTCGCCTGCGCGATCGCGCCGTACGACGCGGGCGGCGCGCTGGCGGCGCGCGCGGCGGACTACGTTCTACCCCTCGAGTTCCAGCTGCCGAGCACGGCGTTCTACATGACCTGCGCGCAGGTGCAGATCGCGGTGCAGAGCGTGCGCTGGCCGCTCTCGCGCTCCGCGAAGCCCGACGCCTCGAGCGGTGCCCTGCGCGACGCCTTCAGCCCGCTCGGTGCGACCTCGAGCGGCGCCAGCGAGCTCGACGCGGCGGTGTTCGTCGTGCCGCGCTGCGGCTCGGGGCCCGACAACGAGCCCGATATTGGCTGCCTGCAGACCTTCCGCGACGCCGCGTGCTACCCCTACTGCATCGCGGGCCGCCCGCGCGGCGCGCGCAACTCCGCGCTCGTGCTGCACGACGCGGACGACTGGGAGGAGCACGTGCAGCTGCTGCGGCGCGACTGCGGCCTTGGCACGATTACCGCCGCGGGCATGGCCGCGGGCGGCGATTTCGCGCTCGTGCCGCCCGGCGAGCGCGTGCCCGCGGACTACGCGGTGCGCTACGACACCACGGACCGCACCGCGGGCGTACCCATCGCAACGGTTGCCCCTGACGACCTGCAGGCCTGCCAGTACGACGTCAATGTAGCCTCGCGCGTTGTGCGCACCGTGCTGCCGGCGTACGCGGAGCTCGGCGCGAGCGTGCGCCTCGGCGAGCAGCCCTTTGTCGTCGCCGGCGACGCCGCGCTCTTCGTGCAGTGGGAGGGCCGCAACGACAGCGATCCGACCAACGACCGCGCCTTCGTGAGCGTGCAGCGCCTCATCGGCGCCGAGGCGGGCCAGTTCACGCTGTGGACGCTGCCCGAGCGCATTCCCGCGCACGGCGTGTGCGCGACGGCGGCGGACTGCAGCGCGACGAGCAACGGCCCGCTGCCCCCGGGTCTCATTACCGTTCCACGCGCGTACGCGCGCGCTGCGCCGCCGCCCGCCGCCGCGACCAAGTGGTCCGTGCTCTACGCCGTGAACCCCGACGCGGACATCTACGCCGCGTTCTTCGCGTGGTGCGCGGGCGACGTCAACGTGGGCACGCAGTTCCAGATCGACTCCGCGTACGGCCCGATCCGCATCTGGCGCGTCGACGCGTTCCTCACGGGCGGCGCCGTCGCTGCGCAGATGCGGCGCGACGACGTCGTCGCGCAGCTCGCCGCGTTCGACAAGAACGTGACCTGGGAGGCGTGCTCAGCGCCCGCGAACCTCAGCGCGACCGCGCTCGCGTACATCAACGAGTACAACGTCGCGGTCACCGTGCTGCGCGCCTCGCCGCGCTGGTACAACACGGTCGCGCGCGCGCTGCGCCCGGGCGCGCCCGTCGGCGCCGAGGCCGGCTACGACGTCTACTACCTCAACCCGCAGACGATGCGTCTGCGGCGCGACGACCTCTGGCAGGAGGAGCGCCCCGTCTCGGTGCTCGCGCAGGGCCACCTGTGCCCGGCGCTGCGGCGTGTGCCGCAGATCGGCGCGCTGCTCGCGGAGGCCGCCGTCGCGACGAGCGTGCTTGTGCGATTCCCGTTGACGCTGGTCGTGAGCGTGCCCGCGCTTGCGCCCGCGCACCTGCGCTTCCTGCGCTCGTGCCCGATCGTCACGCGCGGGCACACCATGCTGCGCGAGTGCGGCGTCAACATACTCTCGCTCGCGTACTACTGGGAGGCCGTCACGCGCGGCAACGAGCTCGCGTGGCTCGCGGTCGCGAGCGCAGGCACGCTGCTCTCGGGCAGCACGGCCGCGACGGTGCTGAGCGGCGTGACGTGGCTCGGGCGCGAGGCGCCGGACCCCATCACAGGCCTCGGCATCGTCGCGGCCGCGCGGCACACGGTCGTGCGCAACCTGCCGGTGCGCGTCAAGGTGCTGCTCGCGCTCGGCACGAACCTCATGCGCTGGGTCTACGAGCTCTTCGCGGAGCTACTGTTCTCGCTGCTCGCGCTCGACGCCAGCGGCGGTATTATCAGCCGGAAAGCGGCCGCGCTCGTGCTCTGGGACCGCCTGCACGCGATGCGGCCGCGCTACGACGAGCTCGTGACCGCCTCGGCGCTGCGCGCGTGCACGGGCGTGGGCCTGCTGCTCGGGTGGGCGAACCCATACGCACAGCTCGCGAAGAGCGTGTGCGACGCCGGGGCGCTCGCGGTGCCGGCCGCGTACAACGTGCTCGACGTGGTCTTCGTGTACTACCCGCTGCTCGCGTGCATGTGCGCCATGCCCGCGGGCGCGGACCTGCAGGCGACGGCGGCGGACACGTGCTTCGCTGAGGCGCCGGCGGCGTTCCGCCCGCTGCTCGCGGACGTGGTCGCGCGGGGGAGCGGGCGCCACCGCGGGATGTGCATCGAAATTGGCGCGGCGTCGAACGACGCGCTGCAGCACACGCCGGACGCGCTGTTTGCTGTGCTGCAGAGCGCGGCGCGGGGCCTGGAGGACACCGTCGACTACCTTCTCGCGGCCTTCGGCGTCCCGGGAAGCAGCTCGCAGGGCTGCACGGACTACGCCGTGGACCCTTACGTCATGGTGCTCATGCCCACGCCCATAGACTACTTCCGCATGTGCGGGCGCACGGACACCTGCCGCGCGCGCTGCGGCGAGCTCTTCGCGGCGTTCGAGGCCGCGCGCGACCGCGGGCCGGCGCCGCGCACGGAGAGCCTGAGCATGCTCGTGGAGCGGCCCTTCATGACAGAGGACGATATCCTCCAGCGCCACACGCTCCCGCCCTTCGCGACCGTGCTCGCGCTCATCGAGCACCCCACGTGCACCACCGCGTGCGGCGGCGCGGCGGCCGCACGCTGCTTCTCGGCCGTCGGCATCGCCGCCAGCGAGCTGCTCAGCGTCGCCGCGTTCTGCGTCACGCGCGACGCCGGCCTGCGCGACGCAGTGCGCTGGTCCGTCGCGGGCAGCACGGCGTGGACGCCGCGCCTGCTCGACGCCCGCTTTCTACACGAAGACGAGGACGACCGCACGCTGCTCGCGCTGCGCGCGGACGGCCTCGTGCTCTGCCGGCCCGCCGGTGAGGTCGTCACGCTCGTCTCTGTGCTTGCGGACGCACATGCTGCGTTCTACACCGTCAGCGCACGCACGCTCAACGCCGTGCAGAGCGTGTACGTGCTGCCCGCGCACGGCAGCGACCTCGCCCACGTCGTCGTGCACGGCACGGCGCGCCGGCAGCGCTTCGAGGCCGAGACCGTGCTCGAGCCGCAATGCCTCGACGCGCGCGTCGATCTCGGCTCGCTGACGCCGCTCGCGGGCGTGTACTACTCGCCGTGCGGGCCGGACTCGAACCTGCGCGAGGTGGCCGGCACGGCGGAGCTCGTCGTAGCGCACGACCTCAACGGCGCAAACCGCGCGCTGCTCGTGCCCACGGAGCAGGGCCAGCAGCTGCGGCTGTGCAAGCTCGACCGCGATCTGCTGCGCCTCGACGCCTGTGTCGCTCTCGGGTCCGAGAGCGGGCTGTTGTACAACGCGGCGACGATGCTCTCGAGCTTCCGCGCGAGCGTCGCACAGATGTTCGTGCTCAGCCGCGAGGGCGTCACGGCGCGGCGCGCGGACGCGCTCTCGCAGACCGCAGGCACGGCGTTTACGGCGCAAACCGGCGGCGCGGACCAGCTCGTGCTGCCCTTCTTCAAGACCGACAACGCCGCGACGAGCGGCGCGTGGCTCAGCGACGTGCGCGTGCTCGCGCCGACGGACCTCTCGAGGGTGCTGTACCTCGAGGCGCGGCAGTCCACGTCGGTGCATCTCGCGCTCAGCGTGCAGCGCTCCTGCAGCGTCATGTCGTGCTCAGGCTGCAGCGGCGCCGCGACGCAGAAGCTGTGCTACGCGGCACAGCAGTGCGCGATCGCGCGCTGCGTCGGCTCGACGGTGCACATGCACCGCCCTGCGTGCATGCTCGGCATCTCGCTGCGCGACCGCGCGGAGAGCGTGCTCGCGGTCACGCAGGCAGCGTGGCTCGTCGCGTACGAGCTGCTGCGCCTCATCGTCGACGCCTCGACAGGCACGGTCGAGGCGGAGGTCGCCGTGAGCTTCCCGTTCGACGCGCTGGACATCGTCGTGTGCGACATGAAGGTGCACTGCTATCTTTTTGTTATATTGTAATGTTTGACTGTCGGACTGACAGTGGTGCGCTCTGCAGGACGTCATCGTCGCGCTGCTCGGCACCGTCATGAGCCTCGTCAACACGCTGCTGCTGCTGCCTGTACAGCTGCTGCCCGACGAGCTCTACGCGACCGCGAACGAGATCAACGCAGCGAGCACGCTCGCGATCGCCTCGCTCACGAACTTCTTCGCGCACCTCTGTTACTTCGTTTTCTACGCCTACTTCGCGTCGTACCAGACGTTCGCGTGCGGCACGAACTCGGTGCTCGCGGTCTTCGACGTCACGGGCTCGAGCGTGCGCCTGACGCCGGGCGAGGGCTGGGACACAGTCGGAGGGCAGTGCGTCACGAAGATGGTCGACGAGTCGCTGTCGGACTTCGGCGCGGGCGGCACGCCGGGAACGCTGCTCGACGCACTGAACGACATGTCCACCACGCTCACGAAGGCCGGTTCCTCACTGCCGCTCGACATGCAGGTGCACACGCTCGACGCCATCATCACGTGGGCGCTCGGCGTCGTGCACGCGCTGCAGGACCTGCTGCAGGTCGTGGACACAGGCAACTGCCGCCTCCCGGACGCGAGCGCGGCGCTGCTGGGGACCTGCGCGTGCGGCGACGTGCCGGGGCGCGTGCCGGCAGGCGACGCGGGCCTACTTGCCTCGGGCTTCTGGTGCGCGGGCACGCTGCGCATGGTGCTCAGCGACGGCTCTGCGCGCATCGTGTTCAACCCCTACAGCCTCGAGGAGCTGCGCGTGCTCGCGGCGGGCTCGATCGACGCGTACCTAGCGTGCATCTCGGGCGACGCGGACGGTTCGACATGCCACGACCTCGAGCCGCGCGACCCGCTCGGCCTCCTCGAGCAGCAGGGCGTGAGCCTGCTCGCGGTGCTCGCACGCTGCCGCGGCAACTACGTCGCGCGGCAGTGGGACGACGGCTCCGCGCTGCTGTTCGCGCCCGAGCGCGCGCCGGACCTCAGCGAGGCCACGCGCGCGACGCTGCTGCGCATGCGCGAGCCCTATAGCGAGCCGCTCATCGCCGCGTGCATGCTCGAGGCGCTTGCAGAAGGCGCGGGCACCGACCGCTGCCTCGACCTGCTGCTGCAGCTGCGCGGCCTCGGGCGCAGCGAGTACTTTGCGCTCGAGCCGGTCGCGGCGGACAGCACGCAGGCCGACATCGACGCGTGCGAGGTCTTCAGCGGGCCCGCCGCCAGCGGGCTGTCGAAGTTCGCGGCGTGTGTCGCCAACGACGCGGACTGCCAGCTGCCGTACTTCCTGTGGAGCGGGCGCTCCGCGAACCGCGTGCCCGTCGCGGCGCCGCACATGCGCGTCGGCGGCGCCGGGCGCCTCGCCGAGGCAACGGCGCTGCTCGCGGCAGCGCGCACGCGCGCGCTGCGCGCGCTGGATGCATTCCTTGCGACCTGGGACGGCGCGGGCCTGCAGGTCTCGCTGTTCACGTCCGAGGGCGACGCGCTGCACCAGGCCCTGGACTGCATGGTCATGGGGCCCTACGCCGCCGCGGACCTCTGGCCGAGCGGTGCGCTGCCCGGCGTGCGCTTCTCGCGGCGCAGCGACCCCGACGAGCTCTCGCGCGAGTTCGAGCTGCCGTGCACCGGCGAGCGCCTGCAGGGCGACTCGCAGCCGCCGTTTACCTGCGGCAGCGCGGCGCGGCGCGCGATCATGAAGTTCTTCGTGCGCGACGGCCTTGGCGACCCACAGGAGACGCTCGGCGCGATCGTGCGCAACGAGACGCGTGCGCTCGTGACGCGCCTGCGTGCGGCGTGGGACGACCCCGCGGGCTTCGGGTGCCCCTGCACCATCATCATCAGGCGGAGCCTCGAGTGCTGCTCGGCCACGGACCTGGCTGGTTGGACTGCATTCCTCGCGCCGATGGGCCGCGACAAGAAGGTGCCCGGCTCCGACCTCACGGGACAGCTCATGGACGACCTCGCGGCGCTGCTGCGCGGCCCGCTGCTGCACAACACGCGCGACGTCGTCGAGCGGCACCGGACGTCGCCGCCCGACGCGTGGACTGCGGAGGAAGCGCTGCTCGCGGCGGACCTCGGGCTGCTGCGCGTGCACGACCCCGTCGTGCGCTTCGATGCCTCGGAGGCGAACGCGCCGTTCAGCGCGAACCAGAGTCTCTTCGACCTCTGCGTCTCGCACGTCGCGGGCACGATCTTCACGCTGCCGCTCGTGGGCGGCGGGCGCGAGCCCGACCCCACCACGGACGGCGCCGAGGGCTTCCTCTCCGCGCTCGAGCGCTACGTGCGCACTGAGTCCCTGGCGCGCGCCGAGACGCACGGGCCGCTCTTTCGGCAGCACGTGCTGCGGCATGTGCCGTCGGACTCGCAGGTCTGCCTCGGGCAGCGCGCGCCGCTGCAAAACGCGACGCGCCCGCTCGGGCTGCAGCCCGTCGAGCTCGACGAGCGCCTGCTCGCCGACTCCAAATACGAGCTCGTGCGCAACAACCTCGGCGGCATGCTCGAGACAATGGCCGAGCTACAAGGCACCACCGGCATACTGCAGTTCCTCGGCGCGTACTACCACAGCTTCGCGGCGCTCGACGAGCGCTGTGCATGCGGCTGGCGCGACGCCGACGGCAGCTGCTTCCTGCCCGCGACGGTGTGCGCGACGGTGCTCGCCGTGTTCGCCGCTGACGAACGCTTCGCGCGGCTGCGCGCCGCGTGCGCCGGCGGCGGCCGCGCGCTCTACTCGCCGCGCACGGACTTCTGGGCCGCGCACCGCGCCGTCGCGGCCGGCGCGGACAGCAGTGAGTGCCCGGACCTCGCGCCCTCGGACGCGTGGGGCGTGCTCGGCCCGGAGCTGGCCGCACAATGGATCGAGGCCGCCGAGATCGCGCAGCCGCGGGTGCGCATGCTCGACGTGCTACGCGACGGCCGCAGCGGCCTGCGTGCGGGCAACCTGTTCCAGACACTCGCGCGCGGTGGGGCACTGCTGCACCCTGCTCGTAGGCACAAACCGATCGTGTACGCCGACGGAAGCAGCGTCGCGCAGCCGCTATGTGCGGCCGAGTTCCCCTCACGCCTGCACCCACAACTCTTGGAGCGCTACGTCGACGAGCTGTTTCCCGTCGCACAGGGCGTGCGTGCGAGCATGGGTGTCGAGGCGTGCACGCGCTACGCGCTCGAGCTTGCACTGCACGAGGCGCGCCGCCTCGGGGGCGTGACCGACGACGTGGACATGCGCTCGTGGCGCCGGCGCTGCCGCGCGCAGCTCGACGTCGTCGCGATGTGCCGCGTGCGCGGTGTGTTCGAGAGCACGCCCGCGGACCAGGGCCTGGCTGTCTCGGCAGACTGTCCCTTCACGGTGTGGGACATCACACGGTTCCCCGCGGTGTACCTCACGCGCACGTGCCTGCTCTACTCTGACGGCACGTTCTACGACGTCTGCCTGTGCGAGGACTGCACGGGCAAGTCATACACAGTTGCGTTCGTGAAAGCGTGCCCGCTCCCGCTCGACGTGCGCGCGCTCGCGCGCGGCGCCGGCGGCGGCTTCCGCTGGCCGTCCGAGCTCGGCGCCAACGAGACCGCGGCGCGCGCCGCACTGCAGGCGTTGCTCGCCGCAGAGGAGCAGCCCGCACTCGACGGCGCCGCGCTGCTGCGCGATGCGTTCGACACACCGCGGCTCGGCGCGTTCAACACGCCCCCCGTCGGGCGCTGGTTCGAGGCGGAGGGCTTCTCCGCGCAGGGCGCGGCGCACCACTGCGACTCGGTGGCCGACTGGTGGCCGGAGGTCCTCGCTCTCCCTCTTGCCGTGCATTTATTAGCACATCAACTAACACACGTGATGATGATGCGAGCAGGACTGGCAGCAGCCCGTCGGCTACCACGTCTCGCCGCCGCCCTTCGCCGACGAGGCCGCGTACCGCGTCTTCGACAACGCGTTCGCGGTCGACCGCGGCGCAGACGGCGTCGTGCTGTTCGTCTACGAGCACGACGCGCTGCGCAACGAGACGCTCGCGCGCAACTACTTCGGCGCGTCGGGCCTCTGCGGCGCGCACTCGTACGGCGCACAAATGCACGAACTCAACACCGTGCGCACGTGCACGCGCACCTCGCGCGACGACAACGCGGACCCCGCGGTGCCGCTTCGCGCGGCGCGGACGCCAGGCGGCAGCGACAAGCCCTTCTTCGACGAGGCGTGCGCGGCGGACGGCAGCGTGCCGTGGGCCGCGGGCGAGGGCGGCTTCAACGCGCGTGCGTCGACGGGCCTCATCGCGCACTGGCCCGACAACATCGACGAAAACTGGCCCGACGAGGCGCTGCCGCGCCTGGCGCCGCTGGCCGACGGGCTCGGCGCGGAGTGCTTCCTGCCGCAGCTCGCCGTGTGCGCGACCGACGCGGACTGCGAGGCGCGCTCGCTCGCGCCCGGGCGCGTGCCGCTGCGCTGCCTCGGCGGCGTGTGCGCCGTCACAACGCAGTTTTTAGACTCGCGCTTCGAGTGCGTGAAGCACGCGGACTGCTCCGCTGCAAACGAGCTGTGTTCGGGCTTCGGCGAGTGCGTGCAAGCGGTGCTGCAGCTCACGAACCGGCTGGACGTCGCAGTGGAGGCGCAGGTCTTCGGTGACGCGTGCCATGACAACGAGCGTGAGGCCATGCGCGGCGCGAGCCCGTGGGACACGGTCGAGCGGCTGCTGCCGGACAGCGGCTTCTGCAGCTACCGTGCGTGGTACGAGCACCGCGACCTGATGTATCGCGGCTGTGCTGGGGCTCTAACTGATTGCAAGCTGCCCGCGCGCGAGATCGGCCTGCAGCACTCGGCCATCAGCGGCGACATGCTGCGCCGCACGCTGTGGGACGAAAACGTGCTGCGCGTCGGCGCGCACGTGTGCGACCGCGACTACATGCACGTCGAGGGCATGGCTGCGTGCTCGCCGCAGGCAGCGACGCAGTGCCGCACCGCAGCGGGCGCGGTCTGCACCGCCGGCCGCGGACGCATCACGCGCACGATCGATGATCGTGACCGCGTCGCGGTGCAAGTCGGTGCGCCGGAGCTTCGAATGCCATACGGCTTCCTCGGCCTCAGCATCACCAACAGCACCGAGGAGGACCTGCGCTTCTGCTACGACATACCGCAGTGCCACCTGCCGCGCTTCACGGTCAACGGCTTCCAGCTGCGCGAGCGCCTCGCGCAGCTGCCGGGCGACGCAAGCGCGCGCGCCGTCAGCTTCAGCGACTACTTCACGTGCGGCGCGTTCGGCCTGAAAACCAGCGACACTGCCTGCCGCCTCGACCCCGCCGTAACGCCTCTGTTCCACGTGCTCTGCGGCACCAGCGACGCGGCGCGCACCATCGCGCGCGTGCGCGACCGCTGTCCGTGGGCCTTTGCGTGGCCCAGCACTGCGGTGCTGCACGACACGCTGTGCAAGCCCACGGTGGTCAACGGGCTGCTGCGGCCTGTCTCGCTGCCGAACCTGCCGCTGTACAAGCCGGAGGAGACCGCTGCGGTCGCCGAGCACCTCAACTGGCTGCTCAGCGGCAGCATCCGCCCGGGCTTCGACTCGCTCGCCGCGTACCGCAACCTCAGCTCGTGCGCGGACGCGCTGTGGGCCGCGCGCGTGGCCGCGCCGGAGCTGCAGGGCCCCGAGGTGCTGGTGTGGGAGAGCCAGGCAAGCCTTGTCCGCCCAGGCATCTGTTAGCAGTCTGTGTGTGTGCGCGCGCGTGTGTGTGTGTGTGTGTGTGTGTGTGTGTGTG
>Ga0228701_1001306_pt1 | contig 17332 bp, 27 predicted proteins | sample McNCre117_Aug_MG_2_FD_178017 | JGI IMG/M metagenome (GOLD analysis project Ga0228701, IMG submission 178017) | Freshwater microbial communities from McNutts Creek, Athens, Georgia, United States - 11-17_Aug_MG | ecosystem: Environmental > Aquatic > Freshwater > Creek | place: USA: Georgia...
TGCGATTGACGCGCTGGATCACGACGGGCCGGAACGTGCACGGGCGGTGCTGGACGCGCTGGTTCGGGTTTTGCCAAAGCCGGAAGCCCGGCACATTGATGCGGCAAAGAGGGCGGCACTATGAACACGACAACCCGAAAACGGATGCCGCCTTACGCAAGCGGCTTTATGTACGAGGACGACTTGCGCATTGCGATGGTCTACTTTGGCCCCGCCGCCTGGACGGCAAAGAAGGACATAAACAGCCGGTCGGTGATTTTGCCGCCGGACGAACCCGCGTCCGGCTATGATTGGCGGTTCCTGCGTGGCAATACAGTGGTGTGCAGTGCTATGGGGCCGACGGAACACGATTATAGGCGGCGTCTTGCGCTGGAGCTACTGCTTGCCGGTGCCACGTCGGTCATGATGATGCTGCCCAAGGAACCGGTCGTGCTGTGCAAGGGCACGGGGTTTGATTTGCAACTCGACGAATACATTAGGCCCAAGGAGGTTTATGTCCACAATCGCAGAAGGTGATGTCATGGAGGACGTGAACGACCTGCTGTCCAGCCTTGGGATTTCCGCGCAGGAAGCCAGCGTGGGGGAATTTGTCGATGAACCTGCCTATTTGCAGCAGCGGTATGTTTTTGCAATAGGTACTGATTGCTGTTTTGACCGGCAAAGCCACGGTTTCACAAAATGTGCGCACCTCAAGCTGGCCGCACCAAACGCCTATCCGGTCTGGCTCAAGTCGGCGGGGCGTGTTTCGGTCGAGGCGGATAAGATCGTGTTCGACCCGTCCCGCATGGCCGGGCCGGGTTACATCAATATGTTCTCCGGGTTCGAGACAATGCGGACACCTGGCGATGTCGAGCCGATGCTCCAGCATCTGTTTTCTTTGTGCGGGGATGATGTCGCCGTCTATGACTGGGTGGTCAAGTGGGTCGCCTACCCTTTGCAGCACCCAGGGGCAAAGATGAAGACGGCGCTGATATTTCATGGGCGCGAGGGCACCGGCAAGAACCTGTTCTGGGATGCGGTGGCCGCGATCTATGGGCGTTATGGCGTGACTATCGGGCAGTCCCAGATTGAGTCAGAGTTTAACGCCTGGATGAGCTGCAAGCTGTTCATCCTCGCCAACGAGGTGCTGAGCAGGCGCGAGCGCAGGCACATCAAGGGCAGGCTCAAGGCGCTGGTCACGGAGCCGACGGCGCTCATCAACCAAAAAAACATGCCGGTGCGCTGCGAGTCCAACCACGCCAACTTGGTGTTCCTGTCGAATGAAATCGATCCGGTTGACACCGACAAAAGCGACCGTCGCTATATGGTCGTGAACTGCGAGAAGGTGTTCGACCGCGACTATTACAAGCAGCTTGCGGACACCATCGATGTGCCCGCCCTGTACGATTATTTCCTGTCCGTTGAACTCGGCGACTTTTCCCCGCACACCCAGCCGTTGCTGACTGCCGCCAAGACCGAGCTGCTGCGGCAGAACATGCGGTCTGAGCAGGCGTTCATTGATGACTGGCTGGACGGTGAAATCCTCCACTACCCCAAGATGTCGGTGCCGTCGCTGATGTTGTATTGGGCCTATCGATGTTGGTGCGCAGAGCATGGCGAGAAATACCCGGCGACCGAAACCCGGTTCGGGCGGGCCTTGGCCGATGCCGGCATCCAGAAGACCAGGGCCAACGTGATCGGTGCAGGCGGCAGCAAGAAGGTGGTCATGGCGTGGGTGGACGACCCCAGAGGCAGCGTGTCAATTTTGAATTTTGATGGTTTTCAGCGGCTTATAGACGACGACAGGGAGCGGCTCAAGCTATAAGGACATAGTTGGACACAGTTGGGCAGGGTTTAGGACAGGGTTGGACATGGCGCAAACGCAAGCGCCATGCGGGATGGACATGGTTGGACAGGGTTTTTTGTGTTTGTCTCCCTATAGATAAGGCTATATCAATTCTATAAAAGATAAATATAACTATGTCCAACTATGTCCACTATGTCCATTACCAATAAATACGCGGGTTTCAGATGGACAGGGTTGGACAGGGTTGGGGGTTTTATGGACAGGGTTGGCGAAAAAACAGCGGCGCAAAGGCGGCTTGAACGGCGCAAGGCATACACCGCCTATCTTCGCTCCAAAGCTTGGCAGGCGCTCCGGGCCAAGGTGATCTTCCGGGACAGCGGGCAGTGCCGGGCGGCTTTGGCGGGCGGGAAGCGGTGCGGATCACGGCAGGGCGTCGAAGTCCACCACCTGACTTACGCACGGTTCGGGGCCGAGTTGATGACGGATTTGGTCGTGTTGTGCCACGACTGCCACAAAAGGGCGCACGGACGCGGGAAATACCGCGCTGGAGGCGCAAAAACGAAAAGGCAATAGTTTGGCTTGGTAGGTTTATTTATCGCCGTATGGCGCATTACAGGCAGGAATTAAAATTAGGCAAAAATATGAACACAAAAGCACTGACCGAACGTAAACCCCATGTTTCCATTATCAACGGCGAGATCAAAACCACGTCGCTGAAGGTGGCCGAGTATTTTGGCAAGCGGCACGATAACGTTTTGCAGGCAATTGAGAACATCGAATGCTCAGATGCCTTTCGCCTCCTCAATTTTAAGGAGGCATCCTACGAGGTCGATCAACCAAACGGCGGCAAGGCCAGTTATACGATGATGGAAATCACCAAAGACGGCTTCGTCTTCCTGGTCATGGGCTTTACCGGCAAGGAAGCGGCCAAATGGAAGGAGGCCTACATCACCGAATTCAACCGCATGGCCGAAGAGCTACAAAACAGAAAGGCGGATTTGGCAAGGCTCAAGACATCGGTCACGCAAAGCGCTGACAGGCTATTGGACATGATTGCCAGTCTGCCTTACAACTATGACAGGTTTTCCGCGCTTAGAAAGGAGTTGGATGATCTGAAGCTGTACATCCTGCGCTTCGAGGTGTTTGATGCGCACGCCGTGACGCTGCAAGAGTTCCAGTTCAAAATGCGCAACCGGGCGCTTGCGGAGCAATTGAACGCTAAAAAATTAAACTAACTGGATTAAAAATGGCAAAGACAGACAAAAAACTCGAACCACAAACAGACCTCTTCCCGGAAGATCCTGTGATTGGTGCCCTGGCAGTGACCGAGTTCAAGGCTTCTGGCGCGGAAGTGCAGGCCAAGCTGGTCGCCGTGACCAACGTTAACGACGTGGCGCGGCTGGACGCGGCGTGTTGGCGCAGGGCTGTGGCGGAGTGGCTGGTGGCGTTGCACCAGGGCGACCTTGATATGGCGTTGATTGATGTGAAAAAAGCCTATGTGCAGTGGGCGAACCTGAATGGGGAGTCGCACCGCGAGACGCTGCCGGGCGGTGATGTTGTGCCAATGCGGTGAGGGCATGAGATTCTGAAATGCTGAACAAAGTTATCTTGATGGGTCGGCTTGGGGCCGACCCTGAAATGCGTGCCATGCCGGGCGGATGGCAGGTCTCCACCATTCGGCTGGCGACCAGCAGACGCTGGAAGGACAAACAGACTGGCGAGCGGCGCGAAGAAACCGAATGGCATCGGGTCGTGTTTTTTAACCGGCTTGCGGAAGTGGTTAGCCAATACCTAAAGTCTGGCTCAAGGGTATATGTCGAAGGCCGGATAAGGACGCAAAAATGGCAGGACAAGGACGGCCAAGACCGCTACACGACCGAGATCGTGGCCGAGGAAATGCAGATGCTCGACTATGCTGCGAAAGGCGAAGGCCAGCCCGCTGAACGAGCAACACAAACTAATACTAATCATTTTGATGATGACATTCCGTTTTAGGGGTGGGTTATGGCAGACGAAATTGATGTTGTTGACGGCATCGAGCAGGCTATAAAGGACGGCAAAATTAGGGATATGCGCAGACAAGCGGCCAAGCTCGACACCACGAACCCTGGCGGCATTTGCCTGTCATGCGAAGAGAAAACCGGCCCGGATAGGCGGTGGTGTTCGGTGGAATGTAGGGATGCTTGGGAAACGAACAGATGATTAAATTAGATTCCAATGGGATAAACCAGCATGAACCCGGCGCATTGTGCAGCAGTATGGGACTGCTTAGCTACACGGCGCTTGTCCGCATAGTCGAGGACGGCGTTATCAATGCGCCAATCGAGAACGTCAATGGCTCGTCAATAGACATAACGCTAGATGCCGAAATTATGCTCGAAGACGATCCGAAATTTAACTCGGTCGTCAATTTGATGACAGGGGAAAGCGTCGAGATGCGCCGCCATGTGATGCTTGACGGGTTCGGATACCAGATGATTCCGGGCGAATTTGTGCTGGGTTCGACGCTGGAATATTTCAAGCTGCCGCTGAACATTAGCGCGGAGTTCAAGCTTAAATCGACGCTTGCACGGAACGGACTGGAACACTTGGCAGCAGGGTGGATAGATCCGGGATTTCATGGAAACTTGACTCTGGAGCTGATTAACACGACCAAGCGGCACAGGCTGGTGATTGCGCCCGGCATGAAAATAGGTCAAATCGTATTTTTTGACCATGAACAGATACCAGCGGAGGTCGAATATGCCGCCCGTGGGCAGTACCAAGGGCAGCGCGGGGTTGTAGTTGCAGGGAGATTGAAGTAATGGCATTGCCGACTAAAGAGCAGAAAGAAAAATTCTGTCAACTCATTGTGAATGGCGAGAGCAAGACGAATGCTTATCGCGCCACTTTCCCAAAAAGTGAAAAATGGGTGCCTGGGCATTTGAGCAACCAAGCTTGCAGGTACTCCAATCAGCCCGAAATAGTTGAGAGGATAAGACAGCTTAAGGCAGAGCTGGCGGAGCAAGGCCTTTGGTCTCGACAAGAGAGCGTTATTGCATTGCGCAATGTGGTGGAAAGTGCGAGCGCACCCAAAGATATTGTAGCGGCGGTTAAAGAACTGAATGCAATGCATGGGTATAGTGAGCAGAAGGTGCGGCATGAGTTGGGCGGTACGATAGCAGAGCGTCTTTTGAAGGCGCGTCGTAGTATCCATGATGACGAATGATGATGCGGCACTTGCCGATGCGTGCGCCAATTTTTATGACGACCCGCTTGGGTTTGTCATGTTCGCTTATGACTGGGAACGCGATCCGGCGCTGCAAGTCGTCAAACTCCAAGAACCTTGGCGCACACAGTTCGGCATGGAATATGGGCCTGATAAATGGGCTTGTGAGTTTCTCGAAGAGGTTGGAGCCCAGGTTCTGGCGAATCGGTTCGACGGGAGAACAGGTGTGGCCGCGCAACGCCATGCAATATGTTCGGGCCACGGTATCGGCAAGTCAGCGGTAACTGCGTGGCTAGTCAACTGGATAATGTCAACGCGGCCTCACAGCAAGGGCATTGTGACGGCCAACTCAGCAGACCAACTTGCAAGCAAAACGTGGGCCGAGATAGCGAAATGGACTAAGCGTTGCTTAACAAAACACTGGTTCAACGTCTCCACAGGCAAGGGGGCCATGCGCATGGTGCACGTTGAAAGCCCGGAATCTTGGCGGTGCGACGCGCAGACCTGCAAAAAAGAGAACTCCGAGTCATTTGCCGGACTCCACGCGGCGAGTGCCACGCCGTTTTACATCTACGATGAGGCCAGCACAATTCCGCCTGCGATATGGGATGTTTCGGAAGGCGGATTAACCGACGGTGAGCCGATGTGGTTTGTGTTCGGCAACCCCACCCGGAACTCCGGGAATTTCTTCGAGTGCTTTGGCAAGAAACGGCATCGATGGAAAACCCGGCAGGTTGACAGCCGGACGGTGCAAATAACGAATAAAGATCTGATCCAGGAATGGGTAGACGACTATGGCGAGGACAGCGACTTTATGCGGGTGCGGGTGCGTGGCGTGTTCCCACGTGCGTCTTCGCTCCAGTTTATTGCCCGCGACATTGCAGACAAGGCGGCAACGCGTGAGGTTCCAGATCAAGTTGGGATGCGTCCAGTTATCGGCGTTGATGTGGCGCGGTTTGGTGATGACCAAAGCGTTATAGTTACGAGGCTCGGCAGGGATGCGCGGTCTTTTTCTGCCCAGAAATATCGCGGGTTAGACAATATGCAATTAGCGGCACGAGTTGCCCAGCACATCAACGCGTTAAAAATGGGTGGGGTTGCGCCGATATGTTTTGTTGATGGAGGCGGCAATGGTGGAGGCGTTATTGACCGGCTTAATCAGTTGCATTTTGATGTTATTGAGGTGCAGTTCGGCGGCGGTGCAGACGACCCGATTGAATACCTGAACAAGCGTGCGGAAATGTGGGGCAGGATGCGGGAGTGGCTAGATGTTGGATGTATCGAAAATGACGAGGAGTTGATTACCGACCTCACTTCGATAGAGTCAGACTATACCGATAAAGATCAAATCAGGCTCGAAAAAAAGGAGGCCATGAAAAAGCGCGGCCTTGCGTCGCCGGATTGGGGCGACGCGTTGGCGCTGACCTTTGCACAGCCGTTTGCGTCTCATTTCGTGGTGGCTGGCAAAGGCCATGCTAATACAGGGGCGATTAGGGATTATGATCCTTATGCCGCATAACTCTTTCGCCGTCGAATAGGCCCCAATCAGTGATTTGGTAGACCCCGTGATTGCCTTCGGTGCGCGTCCAGTTGATGTGCACACCGAAGTAATCGCGGGCGTGTTTTAGCACCCTAGCCACGGTTGCCCGACTAGTGCCGGTAACATGGATTAGTTCGGCCATTTCCGCGCCGCCTGAGCCGATGATGGTCAAGATGGTTAAGAGCGTGAGCGGATCGACGAGGGATAGGCCGTCTTGAGCTTCTGAGTTTCGGCGGCTCATTGGTCTACAAAGCTGTAAAGGTGCAATTCTACAGCCTCAAATTTGGGTGGCTCACCTACTGGCGAACGATTGGCGTTCTCGAATACGCCGATCACCATGTGCGGCGCAAGCCGCATTGCGGCGGCAGGATGCACAACAACAGCGCCAGTAAAGGGCGTGTCGTGCGCAACAGCTGCGCCGTCTACGAATCCGACCGATACCGCAAAGGCGTCGGCATCACCGACATGAACCAACTTAAAGCCCTTCGATTCGGCAAGTTCGTGCTGCCGAGGTGTTGGCTCATGGCGGGAAATAAAAGCTAAAAATCCATTGTCTTCCATTTTTTCCTCTGTTTTAATTGAATAGTTGCGTCGGGAATAAATCCCGACGCGCATCAAAGTATCGTATCCTACATTGGAACACTTCCTCCCGCTCGTGGAGGCGCGCGCTTCACGTCACATCTGGTTGCGCAATGCCACATCCAGCGTGTCGCCGGTTCGGAGGTTGTTCGTCCGCACAGGCTTCCGATGACAGCTCGCCGGTTCACGGCTTCTTTGTGTCGTCACCACACTTTGCAGCGGCTAGCTTCCGTCCCATCGGCGACTTCGGCCCTGTTTTCAGGCGACTTGAGTATGATATTTAAAAAATTATCATCTGTACCAGATGACAATATTGTTGCCAAAGCTATTGGTTCCTGACCCCAGCCCAAGCCCACTGTCCATTTGCAACTATATACCGATCTATATTAGAATATTATAATATGCGTACTTTCTAATATGTGGTATAACCGCTCAAAAATCACAGAAGGCTTACACATGTGCTCATCTGACCCCCCCAAAATGCCCAAGCCTCCGCAACTGCCGAAGGTTCCTGATGCTAATGTATTCAAGGAAAAAAACAGGTCAGACGCACTAAAAGGCTTTGGCGCTGGCTATGCCTCAACTATCCTCACAGGCTCAACCGGCACACAAACGCCGTCCAATCAACTCGGCTCGACATCGCTGTTAGGCAAATGATCGACGACCGCACGACATACACTCGTTGCACCCAACGCTGGGAAGCCCTCAAGCAAGAGCGCTCGCCCTGGCTGTCCCACTGGTCGGAAATTGGCGGGGTACTGCTTCCGAGGTCTGGTAAATTTCTTTCGGGCCGCGACTCAAACAGAGGCGGCAAGCGCAACCAAAAAATCTACGACAACACCGCAACACGGGCGCTAAGAGTGCTGGCCGCTGGCATGATGGCGGGCATGACTAGCCCGGCGAGGCCTTGGTTCAGGCTCGCCACGGCGGACAAAGCGTTGATGGAGTACGGGCCAGTCAAAGAGTGGCTCAACGATGTGACCGAGCTGATGCGCGACATCTTCCAGCGCTCTAACACCTACCGCTCACTGCACCAAGTCTATGAAGAGCTGGGCGCATTTGGGACGGGTTGCTCAATCATCACCGGCGATTACCGGCGCGTAATCCATCACACCACGCTTACGGCTGGCGAATATTGCATAGCGACCAATCACTTGGGTGAAGTATCGACGCTATACCGCGAGCTTGAGATGTCAGTTGCAAGCATGATAGAGCGCTTTGGCCGCAAAAAGTGCAGCGACTCGGTGCGCAACATGTACGACCGGGGGCAGCTAGATAGTTGGGTGACAGTGATCCACGCAATAGACCCGCATCAATACCGCGATCTGAGTAAGCGCGACAACCGCAATATGCCTTATATGTCGGTCTACTTCGAGGCGGGCAAGGGCTGTGAAGAGCCGCTATCAGTGTCGGGCTTCCGGCGCTTCCCCGCGATTGTGCCACGCTGGTTCCAAGCCGCACAAGACATCTATGGCAGCAGTCCGGCAATGGATGCGCTCGGAGACATCAACCAGTTGCAACACGAGCAATTGCGCAAGGCGCAGGCTATCGATTACCAGACCAAGCCGCCACTACAAGCGCCGATCTCGATGCAATTCCGGGACATCAATAGTTTGCCGGGCGGGGTTACGTTCGTCGATGGGATGCAGACGGCATCGATTAAGTCGCAGTTCGAAGTCAATCTTAACTTGCAACACTTGCTGCTAGACATCGAAGACGTGCGCGACCGCATCCGTAGCGCGTTCTATTCAGACTTGTTTTTGATGTTAGCAAACGACACGCGAAGCGGCATCACGGCGACTGAGATAGCAGAGCGGCACGAAGAAAAAATGCTGATGCTTGGCCCGGTGCTTGAGCGCCTGAACAACGAGATGCTAGACCCGATGATCGACATCGTCTTTGCGCAGATCGTGGAATCGGGGCTATTGCCGCCGCCGCCGCAGGAAATGCAAGGGCATGAGATCAACGTGCAATTCGTCTCGATGCTCGCCCAGGCACAGCAAGCAGTAGGGCTTAGCTCGATTAGCAGGCTGCTTGGTACGGTCGGCGCTGTGGCACAGATGCAGCCGTCCGCGCTCGACAAGCTGGACGGCGATCAACTGATCGACAAGGCTTCGGACATGCTCGGAGTAGACCCCACACTCATATTAGCCGATGACAAAGTGGCGATCATCCGCGCCGAACGGGCCAAGCAGCAACAAGCCATGCAGCAGGCGGCAATGATGCAGCAGGGCGTGGCAATGGCCAAGCAAGCATCTGAAACGGATACCGCACAAAAGAACGCTTTGACTGATGTGATGGGTATGTTTAGCGGCTATGGCGGGATGCAATGAGTATTGAGCGCGAAATCCAAAAAAAGCAGCTTATAGCCGTGCTGGACACGAGCGAGGGCCGCGCCGTGCTGTGGCGGCTGCTTGAGTCAACCGGCCTGTACCGTAGCAGCTACACCGGCGACGAGGGCACATATTTTAATGAAGGCAGGCGCAATGTCGGCCTTGAATTGTTGGCGCTAATCAACAGCGTAGCGCCGGACAAATATCCACTAATAATGGCAGAAAACACACATGACAGACACAACAGAGACGACGGCAGCGCCTCCGGCTCAGACTGACGCGCCGACAACAGGCGGCACGCCAGCACCAGCACCCGTACCAGCGCTAGAAGCCAAAGCGGACGCAGGAACGGAAGGCGCACCGGCTCCAGCGCCAACTCCATCTGTGCCGGAAAAATACGATTTTGCGCTGCCAGACGGCATAGCGCTAGACGAATTGGCGGCGACTGAGTTTAGCGCGCTCGCCAAAGAGCTTGGCATGAGCCAAGAAAAGGCCCAGGCCGTGGCTGACATCGGCGTGCAAATGATGTCGAGGCTACAGCAGGCGCAAGCGGCGGCGCGTGATGCGCAGGTGGCAGAATGGGTGCAAGCCGCTCAAACAGATGCGGAATTTGGCGGCGTTAAATTCGACGAAAGCGTGGCAATAGCAAACCGGGCGCTTGATGAATTTGGCGGGGCCGAACTGAAGGAGGCGCTGAAAGCTACGGGCATGGGCAACCATCCTGAGCTAATCCGCGCTTTTTACCGCGTCGGCCTGAAGATCAGTGATGACGCAGTGCATAGGAGCGGGGCGGGCGGTAGTGCGGCTCCATTGTCGATTGCACAGCAGATGTACCCAGGCATGAACCCCTGATTGTTTTTTTAACCGAGGATAAGAAATGGCGACATTATCGACAGGCCAGCTAACACTGGCGGACATGAGCAAGCGGATGGGGCCTGACGGCAAAGTTGACCCTATTGCAGAACTGCTTTCACAACAAAACATGGTTCTTGAAGATATTGTGTGGAAAGAGGCCAACCAGCCCACTTCTCACGTCGTATCGATCAGAACCGGATTGCCGACAGTCTATTGGCGTCAATACAACGCTGGTGTTCCTTCGGCAAAATCAACAACTGCGCAAATCACTGAGCCATGCGCAATGCTCGAAGCTAGGTCACACATCGACAGCAAGTTGTTGCAACTCAACGGCAATTCAGCCGCATTCAGACTGTCCGAAGAAAGCCCTTTTATCGAAGCGATGGGCCAAGAAATGACCAGCAAGATATTTGCTGGCAACGTTGGCACCGACCCCAAAACGTTTAGCGGCCTTGCGACGCGGTTTAGCTCTACGTCCGCAGGCAACGGCGGGAACGTGATTCTGGCGGGTGGTGTAGGTTCGGATAACGCATCTATGTATCTGGTCGTTTGGGGTGAGCAGACTGTTTTCGGCACTTTCCCCAAAGGCTCAAGGGCCGGATTGTCAAGCCGCGATCTTGGCGAGGAATCGGTACAAGACGCATCAAGCAACTGGTATCAGGCGGCTCGTTCACTCTTCCAATGGGATGCCGGTTTAGTCGTCAAAGATTGGCGCTATGTCGTCCGCATTGCAAATATCGACGTGTCCGATTGGGTTGGCGTGACCGGGACGCAAGCAACATCAGCAAGCACTAACCTCATAAAATTGATGATGAAGGCGCAAGCCCGCATCCCCAACATGAATATGGGCCGTGCGGCGTTTTACTGCAATCGCTCGATTCAAGAAGGCCTGATGATACAAGCCCTGGAAAAATCAGCATCTGTTCTTGCCGTGCAACCAGCGCTTACCCAGTTTGGCAATAGCATCAACAGCCTGAATTTTATGGGCATCCCTGTGCGCTGCGTTGACCAGTTAGGCATCGCTGAATCCCTTGTTTCCTAATCTGGAGTGCTAACATCATGATGACAGACGCATTTTTACAACTTTCTTCCTCCCAGGCCGTGACGGCCTCGGCGGTTTCAACCAACACTATCGACCTGTCCGTTGCGCGTGATATAGCGGTAGGCAAGCCGTTATATCTGATGATAACGGTGGACGAAGCGGCGACTGCGGCGGGCGCGGCAACCGTGACTTTTCAGGCCATAACTTCGGCTGCTGCGGCGCTTACAAGCCCAACAATCGTGTCTCAAACCGATGCAATCGGAAAGGCCGAGCTGACGGTCGGGCACGAGCCAATCATTATCCCAATCGCCCCCGCATTGCTCGCCGCCCAGCCGGTCGGACAGCGCTATTTAGGTGTGCAATACACCGTGGCAACCGGGCCGCTGACTGCCGGTAAGTTCTCTTGCACGGTGGTTGCTGATGTACATGCGAGCAATATTAACTACGCCTCCGGCTTCTCGGTAGCATAGTTATGGCCCTGTATGTGGCGACTCAAAAGGTGTGGATTTCGCATCAATGCCGCATGGTTGACGAGGGCGAGGAGTTTGAAGCAACGTTCCCGGATGGCATGGTGTTGTCCGGGAACATCAAGCTTGTCGATAAGCCAGCAAAGGCAAAGAAACAGGAGGGCAAAGTAGATGGCTGAAATAGCTAAGACGATGGACAAATCGGCTCAGCCGCTCGATCCGGGCGGCTGGGTCATTGTTGCTTGGCAGAACATGGCAAACGGCGACACTGGCGAAGTTGTCGAACTCGTCCAATTCGCAGACCGCTCCGTACAAGTGGCGGGCACATTCGGCTCAGGCGGGACGTGCGTCATACAGGGCAGCAATGATGGCGTGAACTTCAACACGATCAATGACGCGACTGATGCGCCCTTGTCGTTTTTGACGGGCGGGTTAAAAACGATTATGGATGTGCCGCGCTATATCCGCCCGGCGGTTACGGCGGGTGACGGGACAACCAGTTTGACCGCAACCATGCTGTTCAGGAGGCAAGTAAAATGACGGAAGTTGTAAAACTAACGAAATTGCAGGCCGCCGAAGAGGTGGCAAAATTGCGCCGATTGTTTGCCGGTCTGTTCGCAATTGAGGAAGAGCTTTTTACAGTCGGCTCACTTGAGCAGGCGGCATCAGAAGCGGCGGCCAAGTTGTCATTTGCTCAGGAGTCGGTAAGGCTGTGCGAGGATGATGTTGCCAGGGCAAAGGCTGATATTGACGATCTACTCCCCCAGATAGGCCTTGCCAAAGGTGCAAAAGTCGATGTTGACCATGTACTTTATGCGGCCAAGCAACGCGCCGACGAACTTGTGGCAGGCGCAGAAGCACATGCCGCGCAAACATTGGCGGCAATGGAGGCGGATAAAGCCCGTTTGCAAAGCGAGATAGACGCGCTTTCTTTGTCAGCCCAAAACTACAATCAATTAGTCATAGGCTTACAAGGCCAGGCATCGGCTATTTCGGCAGAAATAGCCGTGCTTGAAACAACGCGGGATTCGGTAACAGCGGCAATTCAAGCGCTCAAAGATAAGTTATGAGCAAATCGAACACGTTTGAGAACGACCTGCTGCTGTTGATTTTCAACAACACCGACATTGCTAACATTGGCGACGCTGGCGGGCTAAGGGGTTCGGCAACGGCTGGCAGCCTGTACTATGCCCTTCACACCGCCGACCCCGGAGAGGCTGGCAGCGCTATCACAAGTGAAACTGCATATACAGGTTATGCGCGTGTTGCAAAGGCGCGTAGCGGGGCTAATTTCGTGGTGTCAGGCAACAGCGTTAGCCCGGCCGCAGACGTGACTTTTGGCGAATGCACGGCAAGCGCAGGCGGTAACCTGACTCATTTCAGCATTGTTAACACGTCGAGCGGTGCGGGTAAAATCCTGTTTTCAGGGACACTTACGCCAAACGTGACGATGGGTGTTGGCACGATACCGATTATCAAGTCAACATCAACAATCACCGAAGATTAAGCATGTCCTACTTCGCAGACCGCGTAAAAGACACGACCACCACAACCGGCACGGGCAACATCACGCTGTCCGGCACTGCGCCGACCGGTTTCCAGGACTTCAACACGGCGTTTGGCACGGGCAAGCCATTTTATTATTGCATATCTGCTGGGGCAGAGTGGGAAGTGGGCGACGGCTATTTAAGCGCATCGACAACGCTAGTCCGGGACAACGTCATAGCAAGCAGCAACTCTAACGCGCTGGTTAACTTCAGCGCCGGGACAAAGACGGTTATATGCACGCTTCCCGCAGTGGCGGCTAGAAACACTCAACTAGGCCGGTTCGTTTCGTCGATGACCGGGCAGAATTGGCTATAAGGATACAACATGGCAGGCAACAACGACCCTCTATACTCAAAAGTCCCGTACAACGGCTCACCCGTGGCGATAACCGCCGCCAACACATCATCACAAGGCGGGGGCACGATTGGCACTGACATATTCTTGGCGTTCACCGCCGACGCGACCAACGGCTCGTTTGTCCGTGATGTAAGTTTAATGCCCACGGCCAGTGCGGCAGGGACGGCGACAACGGCGACGGTGGCGAGGGTGTTCTTGTCCACCAAGACATCCGGGGCGACGGCTTCAACTGACACGCATTTATTGGCCGAAGCCACGCTTGCATCACAGACCGCAGACAGCACCAGCGCGGCTGTTTCTCCAGTGGTGATACCGATAAACAGGGGGCTTGCACCGGGCGAAACAATCCTGATAACCAACCACGCCGCACCTGCAGCCAACACCTCATGGAAGGCAATCGTTACCGGGGGCAAGTACTGATGCTAAAGTTCCCTATAACGTTTGTTTCCGGCCGGGAAGGCGACGGCTTCATGTTCTTGCATGACGAGACGATGCAGGTCGTGAAGGTGACCGACATTGACGGCGTGGAGATACCAAGCGATCCGCCATATTCTTACTACTGCACTGGCAACAACGTGTTTGTCGAACCGGCGCTTGTTGCCGACCCGCCCGCACCACCTGCACCAATTGAAACCGAGCTTACCGTGCTGGAGTTTAGGAACCTGTTCACTCAACAGGAAAAGGCAAGCATTTACTCGCTCGCAAAGCTGAACCCAATGGTCGAAGCGTGGCTTGGCGACTTAGCGGCGGCTAAGACGGTGGTTCTCCAGCACCAACAGACAATCGATTCCGTCAACAGCCTTGCGGCGCTTGGTGCGATAACGCTCGAACGGGCGGCGGAGGTTTTGGGTGCTTGACCTATACGACATCCCAGGCCGGTTCGGCATAGCTGACCAACAGATATTCTATGCAAACACCGATTGGCAGCCGTGGTATAAGCCGCGTGGCAAGTCTATGGTGCATATCTTTGCGCTTGGCGGTGGCGGTTCCGGGGGCGGTGGCCGTGTAGGTGCTGCGTCTGCGGCGGGCGGAGGTGGCGGTGGGGCTTCTGGACAACAGGCTTCAATAACTTTTCCATTGTACCTTTTGCCAGATGTGCTTTGGGTTAAGTGTGGCACGGGCGGCGCATCACCCGCAGGTGGAGTCGGGGGCAATGCAGGAAACCCGACAAACATAGCTATAAGCCGCAACACGGGCGCAAATGACATCATTATAAATGCGCAGGGCGGCAACGCCGGGGCGGTTGGCGGCACGACCGGGGCGGCTTCGGCTGGCTCATCGACTACAGGTTCCGCAATAGCAAACTGCCCGCTTGGAATACTGGGCGGCATTATGGCGACCGTCACGCTCGCAACGCAAGCAGGTGCGGCTGGCGGCACGGCTACAACGGGCGCGGCTGGATCAAATATCATTTTACCAGTGACCGGCCTTGTCGTGACCGGGGGTGCGGGCGGCGGCGCAATAGGCACGGCTGGTAATGGGGGAGCGGGCGGCAACATCACCGGAACGGCTAGTACATCATTCCCCACGCTGTCCGGCGGCGCGGCAAGTGCCGGGGCTGGCAACAATGGACTCGCAGGCTTCAAGTGGCCTTCGTTCATGGGCCTGATGTACAACTACGGAGGCAGCGGCGGGGGCGGCTCAGGCTTCAACTCTGCGACAACCGGCGGCGACGGCGGCCAAGGTGGCTATGGCTGCGGCGGTGGTGGCGGCGGCGCGGTGCTAACCGGCGGCACTGCCGGACGTGGCGGCGCGGGCGGCAATGGCCTTGTGATAATCACCTGCTGGTAGACAAATGATACCGTCCGGCGGCTCGCTTTCCGAGTTTGCGCTTAGCGAAATCGAAGCAACCGGGACGGCCACAATTGTTGAGACGGTCGGCTCAAGTTCAGGCACCAGCACAGTAACAGGCGTAGGCCAAGCCCAGGCCAATAGCGTCGGCTCAAGCGCTGGGGCAAGTGTGGTGTCAGGTGTAGGCGCGGCAATGGTGTTTGCTGTCGGTTCCAGCACTGGCACATCCACAGCAACGGGAATTTCAGATAATGGCGGGGCAAGCCCAAATGACGGGCAGTATTACATAATGCGCAGAAGACGGAGGTAGGCGTGGCAAGCGTGGTTGATATTTGCAATTTGGCACTCTCGCACATTGGCGACGAGGCCAACGTGTCGAGCATAGACCCGCCAGAGGGATCGATGCAGGCCGATTTATGCGCAAGGTTTTACCCAGTCGCCCGTGATGTGTTGTTGGAGATGCACAACTGGACGTTTGCGGTGGTGCGCGTGGCGCTTGCCGAAGTTGACAACGACCTTGCCGACGTGTGGGCCTACGCTTACGCCATGCCGTCCGATATTGTCAGGGCTATGGCCGTGTATCCATACGAATGCACCGATGACGACAAAGGGGCTGATTACATTATCGAGTCGGGGGTGATCTATACCAACGAATCGGCGGCAACTATCCGATATGTCGCCAAGGTAACGGACACCACGAAGTTTACGCCTATGTTCGTTTCGGCCTTATCGTGGCTGCTTGCCTCTTACTTGGTCGGGCCTGTTACGAAAGACCCAAACAGGCGGGATGTGGTATATAAGCATTTCCTTATGGAGTTAGCCCGCGCAGCGGCAGCAAATGCCAATTCGGTGAAGCCGGTGCGGATGCATACGCCAGATTTTATAGGGGCTAGGTAATGCCCACGATCAGAACCCTACAGCGGTCATTTTCGGGTGGAGAAATCACGCCGGAACTGTTCGGGCGCGTCGATTGGCCGAGGTTCCAGAACGGCCTCGAAACATGCCGAAACTTTATCGTGCTGCCACATGGCCCGGCGGTCAACAGGCCCGGCTTGAAGTACATCTTGCCAGCCAAACACGCCGACAAAAAAAGCCGACTGCTGCCGTTCTCGTTCAGTTTGTCGCAGACCTATATCCTAGAGTTCGGCGACCAGTACATCCGGTTCTTTACGGGCGGCGATTCATTGCTCGAAGCCACCAAGACCATTACCGGCGCGACCACCGCAAACCCATGCGTGATAACCAGCGCGGCGCATGGCTACAGCAACGGCGACTGGGTGTACATCACCGGCATTGTCGGCATGACCCGGCTAAACGGCAGGTTCTTTAAGGTCGCAAACAAGACGGCAAACACCTTCGAGTTGACCGACCTGTTTGGCGCCGCCATTGATTCATCGGCATTCGGCACCTACTCATCGGGCGGCACGGCTGGCAAGGTGTACGAAATATCGTCCCCATACCTCGAAGCCGACCTGATGGACATCCAATTTGCGCAAAGCGCGGACGTCCTCACGTTGGTCCATCCAAGCTATGCGCCGCGTGAATTGCGCCGGGTTGCAGCGGTGAACTGGACGCTGACCACAATCACGCTAAACGCCAACATTGCCGCGCCTACCGGCGTTTCTGCCACAGCTGCACCAGCATCGGGAGCAACCGTCTACACCTACGTTGTGACCGCTATTGCAACGGAAAACCTTGAAGAGTCGCTGGTTTCGAGCGAAGCCAACGCCACTAACAACCTGACCGTATCGGGCAACAAGAACACCGTCAATTGGTCGGCTGTGACCGGGGCCGTGCGGTACAACATCTACCGGAAAATAAATGGC